>VYLZ01000290.1_pt1 | contig 12879 bp, 9 predicted proteins | sample 5115361 | NCBI WGS metagenome assembly VYLZ01 (sample SAMN12291805, study PRJNA351875) | freshwater metagenome | isolation source: freshwater lake | place: USA: Michigan, Sixteen Lake | collected 2013-08-07 | reverse complement strand
CGTGTTCGAGAACGCGACCTTGTGGTGACCGTGGCCGAGACGCACCTCGCCGACCGGCTTCAGGTACGTCGGCGACGTCGGGACGACGTCGATCAGCGTGAGCGACGAATCCTTCGGCACCTCGCCGAAAGGCGTGTTCGCCTCGACCCCGTCGTTGAGGACGACGAAGTACTGCCGGCCGGCCATCGTCGGCGACAGATAGGCGTGGACCGGACGCGTGCCGCCCATCGACGACGACGGGATCCGCGCGATCTCCTTGCCGTCGACGAGGTTCACCGCGACGACCTGGTTGCCGCCCGTGTTGTTGAAGAGGGCGACGCCGTTGCCGAGGGCCATGGTGTCGAGGCTGGCTCCGGTGACCGGGATGCGCGACAGCTCGCGGCCCGACGCGACGTCGTAGACCCCGGCTTCGGTCTGGCCGACGACGAGCATGACGTGGTCGAGCGTCGCGCCCTGCGCCGAGGCCGTCGACGAGAGGAGGGCGGACCCCAGGAGGCCGCCGGCGACGGCGGCGACGAGAACATGGTTGAGTGCCATGACGATCGTTTCCTTGCGACTTGATCGGATCGGGCGTGACCGGCGGTGGCCGGGACGCCCTGGTGACGGTCCGGGTTCAAGTCGAAGACGGGGGTCCTCGCGCCCAGGCGACCGGCGTGATCCGTCCCTTCGGCAAGGGCGCCGTCCGGCCGGCGAACCATCGGCGCGACGACGCGTCGTCCTCCCAGGACGGACCGAGGACGGTGGCCGCTGCGAGCGGAAGCGCCGGGATCGAACAGCAGAGGCCGTGGACGCAGTGCGGTCGTCCGTCGCGATCCGGCCCGTCCCCGTCGACGGTCCCGTTCACGGAGCAGATGTCGCGCAACGCCGCCCATTCGTCGGCGGCGGCGGGGTCCGCCGGATCCGGTCCGAACGTCGACGCCGACGCGCCGACGACGCCGGCGAACAGCATCACCGCGGCGAGGAACCAGCACAGGAACCGGTTCGGACGTCGCTCCCCGATGACGCGCACACGGAACTCCTCTGCGGGGGACGTCGGCCCGTCACCGCGTCCATGATACGGGAGCCGCCCGGCGGCGGCAACAAGACGTTCCAACTTCGGAAGGTTGGCGGACGCCGACCGCGGCGTCGGTCCCCGTCAGGCCGCCGCCCTCATCGTCCAGGGCGGGAACGGGTCGGACAGCCGGGCCCACATGTCCGACCCCATGCGCATCTCGGCGTCGGTCAGGAGGCACCGCTGCAGGTCGCGGCGCAGCGCCGCCTCGTCCATGCCGCAGCCGATGAACACCATCTCCTGCCGCCGGTCGCCCCAGGGGGCCTTCCAGACGGATTTCAGCTGCCGCCGCCACTCCTTGTCGGCCGGCCCTTTCTCCTCGGGCGTCGCCGCCCACCACATCCCCATCGGCTCGAACCGTCCGATGGCGCCGGCGAGCGACCACGTCCCCACCACGCCCATGCGCGAGGCGACCCAGAAGAACCCCTTGGCCCGGACGACGCCCGGCAGGTCCGACGACAGCAGCGCGTGCAGGCGCGCCGGATGGAAGGGACGGCGGCTCGTGAAGGTGAAGCTGGCGATCCCGTACTCCTCGGTCTCGGGGACCGGGTTGCCGTGCAGCGCCTGGAGCCAGCCGGGGGCGCTCCGCGCCTCCTCCTCGTCGAAGCGGCCGGTTTCGAGGACCCGGTCGAGCGGCACCTCGCCGAACGTCGACGGCACGACGTCCGCCCGCGGATTGAGGATGCGCAGGATGCCCACCAACCGGTCGAGATCGGCCGCCGGCACCAGATCGGCCTTGTTGACGACGATGACGTCGGCGAACTCCACCTGCTCGGTCAGCAGGTCGACGATCGTGCGGTCGTCCTCCTCGCCGAGCGCCTCGCCGCGCTCGGCCAGACGGTCGGCGCTCCCGTAATCCTTGAGGAAGTTCAGGGCGTCGACCACGGTGACCATCGTGTCGAGCCGCGCGACGTCCGACAGGCTCTCGCCCTCCGCGGTCCGGAAGCTGAAGGTGGCCGCGACGGGCATCGGCTCGGAGATGCCGGTGCTCTCGATGAGCAGGCTGTCGAAGCGCCCCTCCTCGGCCAGCCGGCGCACCTCGCGCAGGAGATCGTCGCGCAGGGTGCAGCAGATGCAGCCGTTGGACATCTCCACCAGCTTCTCTTCCGTCCGCGACAGCCCGGCATCGCCCCCGCGCACGAGCGCGGCGTCGATGTTGACCTCGCTCATGTCGTTGACGATCACGGCGACGCGCCGGCCCTCGCGGTTGCGGAGCACATGGTTGAGCAGCGTCGTCTTGCCGGCTCCGAGGAACCCGGAGAGGACGGTGACGGGCAGCTTGGTCATGGATGCGCCTTCTGCGATGTCGGTGGGCGATGTCGGGCCACCCACCGAGATATGTTATACTATAACGTCCCCGACAAGGTGGATACCGGAGTTTGCAGTCACCGGGACCGCCCTGCCTTCGTCCGCGCGTCGGCAGCCGATCTGGACGCCGATCGGCGTCGCAAGGCGTTGATAAAATTGAAGATGGTGGTCGGAAATTCGACGCCGTTGAACAGGTGCTGATCCACAGCGCCGGACCGGACTACAGAGGAGCCAACCACCGACCGTGCCGACCTGATCCCGCGTGCGGCGTGAACGCTGTCGGTCGACGGCCAGATGGGGAACACCGGGCCGGACATCAGTCGGAGCGGCACGGCGATCATCCCGGTCCCTCAACGCATGGCGGGACGCGTCACGGCGGATCCTGGTCGGTGATGGCGTCGCCGGGCGGGATGACCGTGACCACCGACGAACACATTGCAAGCGCCGCCATCGCGCGGTCGTCCCGTTGGCCTCCGTCATGTCGGAAACGGTTCTCTCTGTTGCCCCGGGCATAATGGGGCGTATCTGCAGTTGACGAACGGTCAGTACTGTATGCAGAATGTGGGTTGTGAACGGATTTAGGCGAAGTCGGAACAGTTATGGGGAAAACTGCGGAATCGATATGGGCGTGGAGTATCGACTAAGTCATTGATCTAGTGTAGACGAAGTGAATCATTATGGGCTGATCTACAAGGGGTGTAAATCCGCCCATAAAGGTTCCTTTGCCTATAAACGTTCCGATTTCGCCATAAAGATTCCGGCCGAATGGAATTGCATACAATCGAGCAACCTCTGGTAGATAGGCCATTTTCGTGACGCCGGAGCCGGGTTGGCGGCCGATCTGCGCCGTCGGATGGCGTCTTCATTCGTGCGGAAGGCGACGGCCTTCCTGACCGTCGAAGGTCGCGGTCGAGGACTCCGCGCGTCTGCGTGAGGCAGGGCATCCGACGTTCGGCGCGCCCACCAATGTGAACCGGCATTGAAGGCGCATCCCTCTGTAAGGAACCTTCAACTCATTGATTTATGGAGAGGTTCATCAATCATTTCGGACCCCCACCGGCACCGATCGGGACCCGTCCTCTTTGACCAATTTTAAATAACTTTCAACGGCTTAGCCGAATCCCATGGGGTCCGACTTCGGAGTGGCCGGATCGATGGCCTCGGTCCCGAATGACCGAATGGCAAAAGGAAATCAATGATGAGGTCTTCGCGCCTACGGGCCGAACGAACGTCTCGGATTCGATTTGTCACCAGTTCCTCATATAACTGAAATTCCTGTGCGATCTCCTCGTCCGTGAATGGTGCCCACGGGTTTTCGATGACCAGAAGCTTTGGCGAGGCCGGCAATGCAGTCTAAAGTTGCTCTGTCGATCAGGCTGCGCATCATCCTCGGATTTGCCGCTCTCCTCTGTCTGATGGGTGCCCTCGGAACCTTCAACGTCTCGACGGGCTCCGACATCCGTAGAAGCGTCGACGAGATGGCGGTCCGGTCCTCGTTCGGGGATCTCCTGCTGCGCGCCGACCGGGATCTCGTGGAACTCCGCTTCGAGACGCTCCGGTTCGCGGTCGGGAACGACGAGGCGGCCGAAGCGGCGATCCAAGCATCGAACCGGATCCGACAGGCCCTGGAAGACGCGAAGGCGAACGCCTTGGCCCGGGAGGGCGACACCGAGGCCCTCCTCCGGTCGATGCTGGGCCAGCTGTCCGCGCACCGGGATGCCTTCGAGCGGCTTCGGATCATCAAGACGGACCGGGACAGGCTCATCAACGAAGTGCTCGACGGCCTGGGACGGCGTGTGACCAGCCGGCTTGCGTTCGTGCTGGAGAACTCGGCTTTCGATGCGACGGTGGAGTTCGCCCGTTCCGTGGCTCTCGCCGGCGATGCGATCGGTGTCGCTCGGGTGGCGGCGATGACGTTCATCGCCGCGCCGACGGACGAGAACCTGGCGAAAGCGGAAGCCGCGACGACGGCGGCTCGTCCTGCGGTCGCGGCGATCGCGAACGCGACGACGGAGGAGGACGCGAAGGTTCAGGTCGGGCGGCTCGTGTCGCTGTTCGACAGCTACTTCGAAGAGTTCGGAAAGGTGGTGGAGGCCACCCGGGCTGTCGACGCGTTGCTCACCGGTCCTCTGACGCTGACGCTCCGGACGGCGGCGGAGAGCGCCCGCTCGTTGGTGGCGGGACAGGAGGCACGCAACGCCCAGACCCGAAACGGCACGTTGGAGGTGGTCACGCGGTCGGGCACGCTCTCCATCGTCGGCATGGCCGTTGCGCTCGTTCTGGGGACGGTTCTGGCCATTCTGATCGGACGGTCGATCGCGAAGCCGGTCAATGCGATCACGGCCACGATGCGGAAACTCGCCGACGGTGACACGAGCGTCCACGTCGCCGGCGTCGGCCGCAGGGACGAGATCGGTTCGATGGCGCAGGCGATCGAGGTCTTCCGGGCGAACGCGATCGAGGTCGGTCGTCTGGCCGAGGAGCAGATCCGGCTGAAGCAGCAGGCCGAGGAGGCGAGGCGCCAGGGTCTCGTCTCGCTCGCGGATCACTTCGAGACACGCATGTCCGCCGTGGTCGGCGACGTCGCGACCTCGGCAAGCGGGGTGAGGGAACAGGCCGACGCGCTGATCCGCATCGTGGCGCAGACGAACACGCAGGCGGGAGGGGTGACGGAGGGCGCGCGCAGGGCCTCGACGAACGTGCAGACGGTGGCGACCGCTGCGGAGGAGCTCTCGGCGGCGATCCGGGAGATCGGCACCCAGGTCGAGCGTGCGGCCGGCACGTCGCGGACGGCCGTGACCGAGGCCGACGAGGTGCGCTCCATCATGAGGGGGTTGGCCGACGCGGGCGACCGGATCGGCGAGATCGCGGTGCTGATCGGCAACATCGCCTCCCAGACCAACCTGCTCGCCCTCAATGCCACCATCGAGGCGGCGCGCGCCGGCGATGCCGGGCGTGGCTTCGCCGTCGTCGCCTCGGAGGTGAAGACGCTCGCGAACCAGACGGCCGACGCGACCGGTGAGGTGACGAAGCTGATCGGGGACATCCAACGTGCCAGCACGCAGGCATCGTCTGCGATGGAAGGCGTCGCCGAGACGATCGGTCGGGTCGACGAGGTGACGTCGGCAATCGCAGCGGCAATTGCAGAGCAGGATGCCGCCACGCAGGAGATCGCCAGAAGCATCCAGGAGGTCGCAGGTGGTACCCAGGCCGTGCTGGACTCAATCGAGGCGGTCCGCGATGCCGCGAGCAACACGGAAACGTCCGCCCGCACGTTGCAGTCGACGTCGACAGCCTTGAGCGGATTCGCCGATACCCTTTCCGGAGAAGTCGACGGTTTCACGGACATCATTCGAACCGGTTGACCGCAGGTGCGCGTCTTGATGTGCATCGGCGCCGAACTGCCTACGGCCCCTTTCTCTCGAGAACAAAGGTTCAGGTTGCCGATCGGCGTCCAAACGAGGTGCCGCTGCATACTTCGAAGCTGAGCGACCACGAGATTGCATACCAGATCGGTATGCAGAGTTGCGATCCGGAACGTTTATGGGGAAAGTCGGAACGGATATGGGCGAATGAGCGGAACACATATGGGCGTGAAAATTCTGTAACAGGTTGATTTTATTAATAATCTCGTGAACGGATATGGGCGGATCTACAAGGGGTGTGCTTCACTGGGAATCGGCGCCGAAGTAGACCCTTCAGAGCGGGACACGCAACGCGTTGAATCTCTTTGGAATTTCTCTTTCGAGGAGGGGTCCCGATCGGCGCCGATCGGGATCCCTCCTCCTCGGACCATTCCAATTGTTTTCCAACAGGTTAGCCATACTGGAATGGGGTCCGCATTCGGTGCTGATCCACACGCAAGGCTCAACGGGTGCACCAGAGGCTCGGACACGATGCAGAATGAACAGGCCTCGGATCACATTTGCCGACGGAACGCCCCCGAACGGGATTTCCTTGTCGTCCCGAAGGCCTTCGCCGCCGTTCCAGGGTCGAATGTCATTCGCTGGCGTCCTATGTCCGAGTTGTCGATCGACTGCGCCAGATTGTCGATGTCGTCATCCGTCACGTTGCAGGCTCTGAAGTGATCCTTCCACCCTCCGACGACCCGGATGACGGCGGCTACCTGATCAGCAGCCCCTTCAGCGTCCAGGCCGAAGAGAACGCACTGCGACATCGCGTTCGACAAGGATGACTCTCTGCCCGCCGCTCCGCATATGAACTCCTGCATTCCTTGTCCGGAGTTGGCTGGAAGCATGTCGTAGGCTGGAGATAGGCTGTAGCGCCCTCGGTGACCTGGGCCATGGTCCAGCAGTGCATGGTTCTTCTCGTGATCGTCCGTATTGTCCATGAGAATGTTGAATACCATCCTCCGGAATAGCTCTGCTGCGCTATTGGACACCGTGTTCCCGGCCGAGACCCCGGCCCTCCTGAGAAGTTGCGCCAACGCGGGATAGCCCAGCGAAAGCTGCTCGGGTGTCGTCGCTGCACGGAGAGCAGTTCCCGCCGAGACAGAATGCACGCGTGAACCTCCCAAGCGATCGAACCTGCGGACAGCCAAAGCATGTTCGCCGACCAGCTTCAGCGGCATCGTGTCGGCCGTCGTGATCCCAGCCTCGCACGCCAATGTCATGGTGGCATGCTCGATCAGCGCCGTGTCCACTGGCTCGCCGTTCGAGAACTTCACGAGCCACTGCTCCCCCTCGATCTCGATCAGCGCTTTCGGCTTCGCGCCACCGAAGCTGCCGCCGGCGGACAAGACCTTGCTTTCCAGTTCATCGACCTGCTGCCGGTTCAAGACCTTCCTGACAGCCTCGGCGACAGTTTCGATCTGCTCAAGTCTTGGAAGCGGGCCCCCGGGCTTCGGAAGGTACGCCGATTCCGACGTCGAGACGCCCAGTGCTCCGTGCCTGTCGTCACCTGCATAGTAGAGATATTCCATCAAGGAGCGCCGTCTTGGACGCTCGACGAAATCGATGACCCGTTGTCCCCATTGGTCGGGCCGTGCGTCGTCGACGGCTCCCACAGCAACAGCTTCACCCGCCGCGAGACGCCCCCTCGGCAGATGTTCCACGTCGACCAGCGGGAGGTCCTCGCTCAGCGGAAAGCCATCCCGGAGCCACGCCGTGCCGTACCTGAGCGAGACCCCCTTGCCGTCGAGAACGCGATGCAGGGAGCCCACATACCGAGGAGCCTCAGGCCTTTCCAAGTACCAGAGAAAGAGGTCGTCGAGCTTCACGAACCGGTCCTCGCACTCTCGATCTTCCGAATCCTCTTCAATCGTGCTTCGGCTGATGCTTGCGCTCTCCTCTTGCCAAGTTCGGAGGCCTGCCGGATATCCATTTCGAGAGCGCCTTGATCATGTTGCGGGGCGGCAAGCTCGGTCAGCGCGCTCTCGCGCCCGATCAGCCACAATGCGGTGATGAGAACGCCGATGCTTACACCGGTGTCCCCGCCTTCCAAGCGCAAGAGAGTTGGCACGGACACGCCCAGGCGCTTGGCCCAACTCTTCAGCGATTCCCCTCGGCGCAGCCTCGCTACGGCCAAGTGGGCTCCCAGCTGATCCAAGGCAGCTTCTGCTGATGGGGGCATGGACGCGAGCGCATTCGGCATCTTTGGCATAACATAGATATAAGCGGATCAGCCGATTCGTTCAAGTCTATGTTACATTCCGGAGCTTGAGCAGTCCCATGGCCACCACCGATGAGGTCAGGCCCCATGGGCTGATACCAAACTGTGTATCGGCGGCCGATTTGGACGCCGATCGGCGTCGCAAGGCGTTGATCAAATTGGAGATGGTGGTCGGGAACTCGACGCCGTTGCACAGACAAACCATTGTTCTGAAAAGAAAAGGGCGGCCGGAGATCCGACGTCGATGCACCGACGCCGGTCGAAGGTCGATGCCACCAGGCGGCGACGCCACCGGTCGATGGCATACGATCTTGCGCACTATAACCTAAGATGGTACTACGCCCCAGTTTCAACGGGGGATTGCGGATGCCCGATTCAACGATCGCCGTCCGAACCGACGACGTGGTGTTGCCCGTCGATGTCGATGCGTGCGCGGCGCTCTTGCGGTCCGGTGCAGCGCGCATCGGTGTCATCGGGCTCGGATATGTTGGGTTGCCGCTCGTGGTCGCGATGGGGAGCCGGGGCCTGTCGACGGTCGGCTTCGACATCGATGTCGAGCGCGTGGCGACGCTGAACGGCGGCCGCTCCCCCATCCGGCACGTGCCGTCCGCGTCGGTGGCCGACCTCGTCGAGATGTCGCGGTTCCGTGCAACCGACGATTTCTCGCTGTTGGCGGACGTCGACGCGATCGTGATCTGCGTGCCCACGCCGCTGACACGCCAACGCGAACCCGACCTCAGCTACGTCGTCGACACCTCCCGGCGAATCGCACGCCATCTGCGCCGCGGCCAGTTGATCGTCCTCGAATCGACCACGTACCCGGGGACCACCACGGACGTCATGCGCCCGATCCTCGAGGCGGGAGGCATGCGCAGTGGTCGGGACTTCTTCCTCGCCTACTCGCCCGAGCGCGAGGATCCCGGCAACCCGGACTTCGCCACCGCGTCCATTCCGAAGGTCGTCGGCGGCGACGGTCCCGACGCCCTTCGGCTGGCCTGCGCGCTCTACGACCGGTTCGTCACCCGCACCGTACCCGTCTCGTCGGCGGAGACCGCGGAGGCGGTGAAGCTCACCGAGAACATCTTCCGTTCCGTCAACATCGCGCTGGTGAACGAACTCAAGGTCGTGTTCGGCGCCATGGGGATCGACATCTGGGAAGTGATCGATGCCGCGAAGACGAAACCGTTCGGTTTCATGCCGTTCTACCCCGGGCCGGGGCTCGGCGGGCACTGCATCCCCATCGACCCCTTCTATCTGACCTGGAAGGCCCGCGAGTTCGATCTCACGACGCGGTTCATCGAACTCGCGGGCGAGATCAACACAGCGATGCCGCGCCATGTCGTCGATCGTCTCGCCGCCGCCCTCGACGCCCAGCAGGGCCGGGGACTCAACCGGGCCCGGATCCTCGTCGCCGGCATCGCATACAAGAAGAACGTCGATGACCTGCGCGAGAGCCCTTCGCTGCGGATCATCGAACTGCTGGAATCGCGGGGGGCGCGGGCGGACTACCACGACCCGTTCATCCCGAGAATACCCGCCACCCGGGAGCACGCGTCGCTCGCCGACCGTCGGTCCGTCCACTGGGACGGGGCGACGATCGCCGCCTACGACGCGGTGCTGATCACGACCGACCACGACGACGTCGACTATGGCCTCCTCGGGGGGCATGCGCGGCTGGTGGTGGACACGCGCAACGCCTGCCGGCGGGCGGGCGTGTCCGGCCCGTTCGTGGTGAAGGCGTGACCATGGTGCGGGATCCGACGGGCACGGCCCTACATCGCGCCGCGCCACATGAAGGCGATCAAGGAGGTGGGCGGCGACCTCGTGGCCGCGATGGACCCCAGCGACAATGTCGGCATCCTCGACAGCTACTTCCCCGAGGCGACCTTCTTCACGGAGTTCGAGCGGTTCGACCGCCACGTGGACAAGTGCCGGCGCCGGGGTACCGGTCCGGACTTCGTCTCGATCTGCAGCCCGAACTACCTGCACGACGCCCATGTGCGCTTCGCCCTGCGTAGCTCGGCCGACGCGATCTGCGAGAAGCCGCTGGTCCTCAATCCATGGAACCTCGACGGCCTCGCCGAGATCGAGCATGACACCGGGCGGCGCATCCACACCATTCTCCAGCTGCGCCACCATGAGGCGATCCGGGCGCTCCGGGCGAAGATCGCCGCCGCATCCGCGGACCGGATCTTCGACGTCGACCTCACGTACCTGACCTCCCGGGGGGGCTGGTACCACGTCAGCTGGAAGGGGAACCTGGAACGGTCGGGCGGGATCGCCACCAACATCGGCGTTCACTTCTTCGACATGCTCGCCTGGGTCTTCGGCCCGTGCCAGCGGTGCACGGTCCACGTCCACGAACCGGACGTCGCCGCGGGCCATCTCGAGTTCGAGCGTGCGCGGGTGCGCTGGTTCCTCTCGATCGACGCCGACCATCTGCCGGCCGCGGCGCGGGCCGCCGGCAAGCGGACCCACCGGTCGATCCTGATCGACGGGGAGGAGCTGGAGTTCAGCGACGGGTTCACCGACCTCCACACCGTCTGCTACCGCGAGATCCTGGCGGGACGCGGTCACGGGATCGAGGATGCGCGGCCGGCGATCGAGACCGTCCATCGCATCCGTCACACCCGCCCGGTCGGGCCGCGGGGCGACGCACATCCCCTCTGCCGTGGTCTGACCGACCGGTCCGTGAGTGTTCCAGCATGAACGCTCCGCCATGGGACGCGCACCCGACCGCCATCGTCGACGCTGGCGCCCGGATCGGCGCGCGCACGCGGATCTGGCACTGGACGCACGTGTCGTCGGGCGCGTGGATCGGCGAGGACTGCTCGCTGGGGCAGAATGTGTTCGTCGGCGATCGGGTCCGCATCGGAAACAACGTCCGCATCCAGAACAACGTCTCGGTCTACGACAACGTCACGCTCGAGGACGCCGTCTTCTGCGGACCGTCCTGCGTGTTCACGAATGTCGTGAACCCGCGCGCCGAGATCCCGCGCAAGAGCGAGTTCCGGGACACGGTCGTTCGCCACGGCGCCACGCTTGGCGCCAACTGTACGATCGTGTGCGGGGTGGTCGTCGGGCGGTACGCCTTCGTCGCGGCCGGTGCCGTGGTCACGCGGGACGTCCCCGCCTTCGCGCTGGTGGCCGGCGTCCCGGCGCGGCGGATCGGCTGGGTGGGCCGTCACGGCGTCCGGCTCGATGCCGATCTCAGTTGTCCGGCTACGGGGCAGCGATATCGGCTCTCCGGTCACGACGGGCTCGAGGAGGTCACATGACAGCCGGTCTCGATCTCGACGTCCGCCCTGTCCCCTTCATCGATCTCGACGCGCAGCGGCGGCGCATCGGCGCGCAGATCGAGGAGGCCATCCTGCGGGTCGTCCGTCATGGCGGCTACATCATGGGACCCGAGGTCGACGTCCTGGAGAACCAGCTGGCGGCGTTCAGCGGCGCCCGGCACGCGATCACCTGCGCCAACGGCACGGATGCGCTGGCGTTGCCGCTCATGGCATGGGGCATCGGACCGGGCGATGCCGTCCTCTGCCCCGCCTTCACCTTCGCCGCGACGGCTGAGGTGGTCGCCTGGGTGGGGGCGACGCCGATTTTCGTCGACGTCCTCGAGGACACCTTCAACATCGATCCGGACGGCCTCGACCGGGGGGTCTCCGAGGCGCTCCGCCGCGGGCTCGCGCCGAAGGCGGCGATCACGGTCGATCTGTTCGGTCTGCCGGCGGACTACGACCGGATCGAGCCGTCGTGCGAACGCCACGGGCTCCGGCTTCTGGTGGATTCGGCGCAGGGCTTCGGCTCCACCCACCGCGGGCGGCGCTCGGGCACGGTCGGCCACGCGACCGCGACCAGCTTCTTTCCCGCCAAGCCCCTCGGCTGCTACGGCGACGGTGGCGCGGTGTTCACGGACGACGACGACCTCGCGGAGGTCGTCCGATCCTTGCGGATCCACGGGAAGGGCGTCGACAAGTACGACAACGTCCGGGTCGGGCTGAACGGGCGGCTGGACACGATCCAGGCTGCCGTCCTCATCGAGAAGCTGGCGATCTTCGAAGGCGAACTCGCGGCCAGGGAGGCGGTCGCGGCACGCTATACGGCCGGGCTGTCGGACATGGTGGCGGTGCCGTGGGTGCCGGAGGGGCTCACGAGCGCCTGGGCGCAGTACACCCTGCGCCTCGGCGGGCACGACCGGGACCGGATCGCCGCGCGACTGCGTGGTCGGGGCATCCCGACCGCCGTCTACTACCCGCGGCCGCTCCATCGGCAGACCGCGTACGCCCGCTTTCCCATCGTCGATGCGGCCCTGCCGGTGTCCGACCGGCTGGCGGGCGAGGTCCTGAGCCTGCCGATGCACCCCTATCTGGACCCTGCGACACAGGACCGGATCATCGAGGAGACACGGGCGGCCCTGTCGGAGCGAGCCACGCCACGGGAGACACCAGCCGTTGGCCGTCGATGACCTCGTGACCGCCTTGCCACGGCCGGGATCCGTGGCGGCCAGGGTGGCCGTCGCGACCCTTCCGCCCGTGGCGGTGCTGCTTCCGGGGCTTGCTGCCGGTGCCTTCTTCGTGGGCGCCGGTCTCCTCACCCTTGCGGTGGTCCGCCGGAACGGGTTCGAGCCCTGGCGGCGCGCGGTCTGGGTCTGGCCCGGGGCCGCCGCCGTCCTGCTGGGTTTGGCAAGCGCGGCCTGGTCCCCCGTCCCGGAACGGACCGCGACGACGGCCCTCAACCTCGCGCTCCTGATCGTGCCGGCCTGCACGCTTCTTCTCGCCGCCGGACAGGAGCGGCTGCGCGACCATGCTCTGCCGCTCTGGGCGGCCGGGGGGCTGGCCGCGGCCCTTGCCCTCGTCGCCGGGGAGACGGTCGCCCGCGCCGCCGGG
>VYLZ01000238.1_pt1 | contig 12930 bp, 12 predicted proteins | sample 5115361 | NCBI WGS metagenome assembly VYLZ01 (sample SAMN12291805, study PRJNA351875) | freshwater metagenome | isolation source: freshwater lake | place: USA: Michigan, Sixteen Lake | collected 2013-08-07 | reverse complement strand
GGAACCGCCCTCGTCTCCGGCGCCCTCCTCGTGGGGTGCGGACCCGCCGACCTCCTGTCCGTGGGGGCCAAGACCGAGGTGGGGGCCTTCGGTCCCTTCATCCGGATCGCCGCCGACGGGGCGGTGACCGTCTTCAATAAGCACATCGAATTCGGGCAGGGCACACATGCCGGCCTGGCGGCCATCGTCGCAGAGGAACTGGACGCCGACTGGAGCCGGGTCAGCGTCGAACAGGCGCCCGCCAACGCCAAGCTCTACGCCAACACCCTGATAGGCGTGCAGGGCACAGGGGGCTCCACCGCCATCGTTAACAGCTGGATGCAGCTACGTAAGGCCGGCGCCGCGGCGCGTGCCATGTTCACGGGCGCCGCCGCAGCGGCCTGGAAGGTCCCCGAGGCCGAGATTACCGTGAAGGACAGCGTCGTCAGCCATGCGGCCTCGGGAAAGTCCGCTGGCTTCGGAGAGCTCCTCGAGGCGGCCTCGGAGATCGCCCCTCCCGAAGAGCCAAAGCTGAAGTCGCATGCGGAGTTCACCCTGATCGGCACCGACCGGGTCCGTCGCAAGGACTCCAGGGCCAAGAGCACCGGCGAGGCGCGCTACACCCAGGACGTGAAGATGGAGGGCCTGCTCACGGCCGTCGTCGCCCACGCCCCGCGGTTCGGGGCCAAGGTCCGCGGTTTCGACGACGCTGAGGCGCGCAAGGTCGCCGGGGTCGTCGACGTCATCGAGATCCCCACCGGCGTCGCCGTGGTGGCCAGGTCCACCTGGGCGGCCCTCCAGGGCCGCAACGCCCTGAAGGTGACCTGGGACGAGTCCAAGGCCGAGCCCCTGGGCTCCGCCGAGATCGAGGCGAAGTACGCCGAATGGGCGGCCGGCAAGGGCGCCCTGCCGGACAAGCTGAAGTGGGAAACCTTCGAGACCCGCGGCGACGCCGCGGCGGGTGGAGAGGGCGAGGTCTTCGAGGCGACCTACGACTTCCCCTTCCTGGCTCATGCGACCATGGAGCCCATGAACTGCGTGGCCCAGGTGGGCGGCAAGGGTGGGACCAGGCTGACCGTGGCGTCCCAGTCCCCGACCATGGACCAGCTCAACACCGCCCGGATCGCCATGACGCTGCCCGGCTCGGTCCAGATCGAGAACCTGTTCGCCGGCGGCTCCTTCGGGCGTCGAGCCAACTTCCAGTCCGACTTCGTCGCCGAGTGCGTCCACATCGCCAAGAAGGTCGGCAAGGGCACGCCCGTGAAACTGGTCTGGACCCGCGAGGACGACATGATGGCGGGCTACTTCCGCCCTCTGACCCATCACCGTCTCAAGGTCCGCCTCGACAAGGACGGCTTCCCGGCCGCCTGGACCCACCGCGTGGTCACCCAGTCCCTGATGAAGGGCTCCCCCATGGCGCCCAAGGGGATCGATTCCAGCACCGTGGAAGGGGCGATGGGCTCGCCCTACCTCAAGGCGACCCCCGCCGTGGACGGGCAGGTCCTGATGCCGGAGCTGGGGATCCCCGTACTCTGGTGGCGGGCGGTGGGATCGACCCACACCGCCTTCGTCATGGAGCACACCATCGACCATCTGGCCCGCAAGGCCGGCAAGGACCCGGTGGCCTATCGCCTGGCCCTGTTCGAGAAGGCCGGCGCCAGCCGGCACATCGCCGTCCTCAAGCTGGCGGCCGAGAAGGCCGGCTGGGACAAGCCGGCGCCGGCGGGCGTGACCCGGGGCGTCGCGGTCCACGAGAGCTTTGGTTCGGTGGTCGCCCAGATCGCCGAGGTCCGGATCGTCGACGGCGTCCCCAAGGTCGGCCGCGTAGTCAGCGCCATCGATTGCGGGACGGCCATCTCACCCGACCAGATCGCCGCCCAGGTGGAGGGCGGGACCTGCTTCGGTCTGTCCGCGACCCTGCACGACGAGATGGTCGTCAAGGCCGGAGCCGTCGAGCGCCAGAACTTCGACACCTACCCCGTCCTGCGCAACTCCGAAGCGCCGACGGTCGAGACCCATATCCTGCCCTCCACCAACCCGCCGTCGGGCGTGGGCGAGCCCGGGACCCCGGTCATTGGTCCAGCCGTGGCGAACGCCGTCCTGGCCGCGACGGGCAAGGCCACCTTCCGTCTGCCGATGATCCGCGCCTGATCCCAGCGGCGCGGCCTCGGGGGATTTTCCGCCGTGGCGCCGCCCGCCGATTGGTCTAGTAAGGCTCAGTCTGAGCCTAAGGTTCAGGAGCCAGCGGGGAGGCGATGTCGGAGCACGGAGACAGGATTGCGCCCCTTGAGGCGCTTCCGGCCGGCATGGCGGTGCCCTTTGGCGGCGACCGCCTGACCTTTGTCTCTCCGGAGCTGGCGGCGGCCTTCCGGGCCGGTGACCGCCTGGTGGTGGTCCAGGAAACCGGCGACCTCCTGCACGTTCCCGCCGCCGTGGAAGGCGCCTTCTCCGCCCTGTCCGGGGTGTCCGACGACGCCATCTCGACCTTCTTCGACGGGTTCGCCCGGCGCATCGAGGATGACCAGATCTGGAGCCGCTTCGCTGCGGCCAATGCGGCGGATGTCGAGGCCGCCCAAGCCCGGGGACGCTCGACCACGCGCCTCATCGCCTCCGACGCCATGCGCCGCGACATGGCCGCCGGCCTGAGATCCTGGCGCGACAGCCCGGCGGGCCGAGGCCAGGTCCTGGAGCGCATCACCCATGAAGGCTGGAGCGTGGAGCAGGTCAGCGCGCCCCTCGGCGCCGTGGGCTTCGTCTTCGAGGGCCGTCCCAATGTCTTTGCCGACGCCGCTGGCGTGCTCCGGACTGGAAATACCGTGGTCTTCCGGATCGGCTCCGACGCCCTCGGCTGCGCCCGGGTGCTGATGACCGAGGCCGTGGCCCCCTCCCTGGCCGAGGCGGGCCTGCCGCAGGGCGCCATGAGCCTGGTGGATTCCGCCGAGCGTTCGGCGGGCTGGACCCTGTTCGCCGACCGCCGCCTGGCCCTCGCCGTGGCCCGTGGATCCGGGCCCGCTGTCGCCCAGCTGGGCGCTATTGCGCGCCAGTCCGGGACGCCGGTCAGCCTGCACGGGACGGGCGGGGCCTGGATGGTCGCCGATGACGCCGCCGACGCCGGACGCTTCGGCGAGGTGGTCTTTCACTCCCTTGACCGGAAGGTGTGCAACACCCTGAACGTCTGCGTCATCCTGCAGTCCCGCGCCGCCGAGCTGGTCCCGGTCTTCCTGCAGGCCCTCGAGGCGGCGGGTCGCCGTCGCCGCGGCTGCCGACTGCACGTCGTGGAGGGCGCCGTGGCCTTCCTGCCGTCGTCGGGATGGCTCGACGCCACCGCCGAGGTGGTGCGCGCCGAGGGCGTCGTCGTCGAGGCCCGGGCCGACCGAATCCCCGAAGCCGACCTTGCCCTGGAGTGGGAGTGGGAAGAGACCCCCGAGGTCAGCCTGGCCGTGGTCGAGGACCTCGATGCCGCCATCGCCCTCTTCAATCGACATGCGCCCCGGTTGGTCGCCACCCTCATCAGCGAGGACCCCGCCGCCCTCGCCCGGTTCGAGGCCGGCGTCGAGGCGCCCTTCACCGGCGACGGCTTCACCCGCTGGGTCGATGGCCAGTATGCTCTCAACCGACCCGAGCTCGGCCTCTCCAACTGGGAGGGCGGACGCCTCTTCGCCCGGGGCGGCGTGCTGGCCGGCGACGGCGTCTTCACCGTCCGCACCCGGATGCGGCAGGTCGACGCCGGCCTCGACCGCTCTCGGCCCTGACCGTCATGTGGGGGGCGGGACAGGTCCGGCGACGCGCTGCGGGAGGCCGGCCCGGCGCCCTGAGGCCGGGCTTCGCCCTGGCCCGGGGCATGAAGGTCGGGCTCTATGGAGGCAGCTTCAATCCGGTGCATGAGGGGCACGCCCATGTGGCTGAAACCGCCCGCCAGAGGCTTGGCCTGGACCGGGTGATCTGGCTGGTCGCACCCCAGAACCCCCTCAAGTCCAGCGCCGAAACCCAGCCCCTGGACGCACGCCTGGCGGGGGTGCGCGCCTTCGCCCGCGACCGGGGCATGATCGTCTCCGATGTGGAGACCCGGCTGGGCACCCGCTACACCCTCGACACCGTCCTGGCCCTCAAGACCCGGTTCCCCGGGGTCCGCTTCGTCTGGATCATGGGGGCCGACAGCCTGGCGGGATTCCATCGCTGGCGGGGCTGGACCCAGATCATGCGGGCCCTTCCCGTGGCCGTGGTCTCACGCCCCTGGATCTCGCTCAAGAGCCGGTCCTCGCCGGCCGCCCGGCGCTTCGCTGCGGCCCGGATTCCCTTTACCCGGGCCAAGAGACTGACCGACTATCCAGCGCCCGCCTGGGTCTTCCTCTTTGGGCCGCTGAACTTCCAGTCGTCCACCGCCCTTCGCGAGCGGATGCGAGCGGGCCGGATGCGTCGGAGCTGACACGTCAAGGCTGACCGGAGCCTTCACCTGTGCTAAGGGTCTTTTTTGGCGTGACCGAACAGGAGTTGTTCCGCTGAGCCCCGACCCTGCGCAGACTGCGCAACCCGCCCCGGCCCCGGCCGCCGGAGCCGCCCTCCCGCAAGGCGTTTCCGCGCTGGAGGCGCTTATCCTGAACCGCCTGGATGACGACCAGGCCCAGGACGTCGTCTTCATCGACCTCAAGGGCAAGACCGCCATGGCTGACGGCCTGGTGGTCGCCTCCGGGCGTTCACACCGGCACGTCGGCGCCATCGCCGACCACCTGCTGCGAAGCCTCAAGGACCACGGCTACGGCCGCGCCCGGGTCGAGGGCCTTCCCCATTGCGACTGGGTGCTGATCGACGCCGGCGACGTCATTGTCCACATCTTCCGGCCCGAAGTCCGCGCCTTTTACAACATCGAGAAGATCTGGTCGGTGGACTCCGGCCACCGCGCCGCCGTCTGACCGGTCGTCGGCTTCCGGCTGGACACGGCCTCGACCCCGCAGGCACGATCCGTCCGGGAGGAACGCCCTCATGACCGGAACCCGGACATCTGAACTGCTGGACGCCACGGCAGGCGAACTCGTCGACCCCCTGGCGGCGCGCCGGACCCGTTCCCTGGAGCTCACCCAGGCCCTGATCGCCCGGATCGAGGACCGCGACCGGGGGATCAACGCCGTGGTCGTGCGGGACTTCGACCGCGCCGCCGACGCAAGGCTGGCCCGGGGCGAACGGGCGCCCCTGCTCGGCCTGCCCATGACGATCGCCCTCCTGCCCAACCTGCCCGCCACGGCCGTGCCTGCCGGCCTGTCGAAGACCGGGCCGCCCATGGGCGTCCAGGTGATCGGCGGCGGGATGCAAGACCTGACGACCCTCCGCTTCGCCGGGCTCCTGGAGCGCGAGTTCGGGGACTTCGTCCCGCCGGTGGGGTTTGGCGGTTGAGGATCGCCATCGTCGCCGTCGGACGCCTGGGCCGCTCGCCGGAGGCCGAGCTCGTCCGTCTCTATGCGGACCGGGCCAGCGCAACGGGCCGGGCGCTGGGCCTTGGGCCGGTGGAGGTGATCGAGGTCGAAGGCCGCAAGCCCGGCAAGGCGGCCGAGGCCGAGGCGCTCGGCTCCCACCTGGCCAATAGCCGGATCATCGCCTGCGACGAGACCGGGCGGGCGCGATCCTCCCGCGACTTCGCCGCAGAGATCGGCTGGCTGAGGGACGACGGTGTACGCCGCCTGGTCTTCCTGGTGGGCGGGGCCGACGGACTGGATCCCGCCCTCCGGGCCCGCGCCCATGACACCCTCGCGTTCGGACTCCAGACCTGGCCTCACGCCCTGGCTCGCGTCATGCTGACCGAACAGATTTATCGCGCCGTCACCGTCCTTGCGGGGAGCCCTTATCACCGTGACTGAAGCCCGCTGGAAGGTCGGACTGTTCCTGGTGACTGGAGTGGCGCTGGCTGCAACCGCCTTTGCGGCCATATCGCAGGACGGCGGTCCAGCGAGGGCTGAACAGGCCTTCATCGATCCGGCTATAGCCCTGATCGGGCTGCGGCTGGCGCCGCCTGACCCCCTCACCTCATCACCTCGGGCCGGACTGGACGCAGCGCGAGCAGAGCTGGCGGCGGGCCTCGCCCTGTCCGAACACCTCGCCCGCGGTCGCGAGGCGCGCGTAGCGCTGATGCGCCCCTCGGCCGGGCCCATCCTCGAGAGCTTCGGAGCCCGGCAGGCCGGCGGGCTTCGCGCCCAAGGGCTGACATTCAAGATAGCCGCCGGCGCCGAGATTTTGTCGCCATCGGCGGGTGACGTCCTCTATGCGGGCCCGCTTCGGGGTTTGGGACAGGCGGTGATCATCCAGGCCACGCCTCGGACTCAGGTGGTCCTCGCAGGCGACTTCGCGGTCCAGGTCCAGGAGGGCGAGTCGCTCAGGGAGGGGCAGCGCCTCGCATTGGCGGCGAACCGTGGCGTAAGGGTCAACCTTTACCTCGAACTTCGCGATCTGGGCCGACCCATTGATCCTGCGCCCTGGCTACGCCCCGAAAAAGCCGTATCTCAAGGGTCTGGATTCCGCCGGGAAACAGGATAAGGCTTTGCTTTCCGGACCCGGCGACGCGCCGTCGTCCCGGAGGATCCGGACCGGATGTCCGGGACGGAAATCGGACTGTTCATGAAGAAGCACCTGCTGATCGGCGTCTCCGCCTTCGTCCTCGGTGCCGCCACCACGGCCTACCTGAACCAGAATGCGCTCGCCGCAGGCGCCTCTGGGGCCGAGAGCTATCGCGTGCTTGAGCTGTTCGGCGACGTGGTTGAAGCCGTCGAGGACAATTACGTCTCCGAGGTCGAGCCCCGAAAGCTGATCGAGGCGGCCCTTGATGGGATGCTGACGTCCCTGGACCCTCATTCGGATTACCTGACGCCCGAAGCCCTGAACGACATGCGCGACCAGACGCGCGGGGAATACGGCGGCATCGGCCTGGAAATCAGCTCCGAAGAAGGGGTTGTGAAGGTCATTTCGCCCATGGACGGTACGCCCGCCTTCCGGGCGGGGATCAAGCCGGGCGACTACATCACCGCCGTCAACGGACAGTCGGCGATCGGCATGTCCGTCTCAGAGGCTGTGAAGCTCATGCGCGGTCCACCGAGTGAGGCAGTGACCCTTTCCATTGCCCGGGACAAGACTGATCCCTTCGACGTCAAGATCGTCCGGGAGGTCATCAAGACCCGGTCGGCCCTAGCCCGGATGGAAGCCGACTACGGCTATCTTCGGGTCTCGGCCTTCAACGAAAAGACCACCGAGGAGGCGCGCACAGCCTTTGAGGATCTGAGGGCCAAGAACCCTCGCATGAAGGGCCTGATCCTCGACCTCAGGAACAATCCAGGCGGCCTGCTCGACCAGGCGGTGGGCATTTCCGACCTCTTCCTCGAGACTGGCGAGATCGTCTCACAGCGAGGACGTAACCCCCGGGATATCGAACGCTACAATGCGAGGACCGGCGACATCACCGGCGGCTTGCCCATCGTCGTGTTGATCAACTCTGGATCAGCCTCGGCGGCCGAGATCGTCGCTGGCGCCCTTCAAGACCGCAAGCGCGCTGAACTTGTAGGCCTGACCAGCTTCGGCAAAGGGTCAGTCCAGACCCTGATCACCCTGCGAGGGGGCGCCGACGGGGCCATCAAGCTCACCACAGCCCGCTACTACACGCCTTCGGGGCGGTCGATTCAGAAGACGGGGATCGAACCCGACCTTGAAGTGGCCCAGTCCCGAGAGGAGGCTCAGGCCATCGCCAACCGCGCCTTCCAATTCTCAGAGGCGTCCCTCCGGAACGCGCTCAAGGCCGACGACGGCAAGTCCCGGGTCGCACCGCATGAGCCCGCAGAGTCGCCGCCCGAGGATTTCAATCCCCGGACAGGTGACTTCCAGCTGATCCGGGCCAAGGACGTCCTTAAGCACGGGTCGGTAGCGGCGACCCCCAAGCTGCCCAAGCCCACGGCCCGAATGGCGCAGGTGGTGGGCGCGCGCGTTGCTGGCGCAGCCACAGCCAAGACGGACGCAGCCTCCGAAACGCCGCCACCTCCAAAGCCCTGAAGTCCTGGGGATGCTGCGGGTTTCCCCCGGCGCCGACTGACGCTAACCTGCGGGAAACGCTTTCGCGAAAGGCTCCCTCGCGGAGACCTGCCCATGAGACGCCCATCTAAACGCCGCGCTGCGCCCGCAGCCTCCGTGATCCGCCCGAAAGCCAGCGTCCTCCTGGGGGTGCTGTCCCAGCCCCTGGTGGGCGCAGTGGCGGCCCTTGTCCTGTTCCTGGGCAGCGCCATCGGCCTGATCTCCCTTCTGGGTGACCCCGCTGCGGGGTACCCCCAGGTCCAGACGAAGATCGCAGGTCCCGCACCCATGGGCTGGCGGGCGGCCGTCAACGCCGGACGCGCCGCCGGGCCAGAGCTCGCCAAGGCGGATTATCGGCTGACCCGATCACCAGAACCGCCGCCCCTGTCCACTGCGACGGACGCCTTGGCCGCGGCGGGAGCCTTTTCGGGAGGCTCCCTTCCCCCTGCTCCAATCCCGGCGGTGAGCCGCATGACCGCCGATGGCGCGATGCCGGTCATAGGCCCCGGCGGGCTGACGCCGGCACGGGCCTATGCGCGCCCTTTCAAGGCCAATGGCCGGCCCCGTGTGGCCATCGTCATCACCGGTCTCGGACTGGACACGGATCAGACTCGCCAGGCGATTGAGATCCTTCCACCTCAGGTAACCCTGGCCTTCTCACCCTATTCGCCCAATCTCCAGGACTGGATCAACCGGGCCAGGGAGCGAGGTCATGAGGTGCTCCTCGAGGTCCCGATGGAGCCCGAGGACTATCCGGAGAACGATCCCGGCCCCTACACTCTGAGGGCCCGGGCCCAACCCGCCGAGACCGTAAAGCGTCTGGAGTGGATCCTGGGACGGACGTCGGGCTATTTCGGCGTCACAAATCGCATGGGCGAGCGTTTCGTTAAGAGCCCGGAGGGGATGAGCGCCCTGACAGGGACCCTGCGCAGCCGCGGCCTCGCCTTTGTGGACAGCGGAATCGCCGCAGGCTCCGGAGGGGGCGACCTCCGGGCCTCTGGCGACCAGGTCCTCGATCGGGTCCTCTCCCCGACTGCTATCGACCAGGCCCTGCTGAGGGTCGAGGCCACGGCCCTGCAGAAGGGTCAGGGACTCGGGATCACTCAGGCCTATCCCCTCACCCTTCGGCAGGTGGCCTCCTGGGCCAGCCAGATCGAGAGCCGCGGCTACCAGTTGGCGCCGGCCTCCGCGCTCGCCCGAATCCGCTGATGAACCTCGATGACTACCGGCCCAATGTCGGCCTCGTCCTGTTCAGCCCGGAGGGACAGGTCTGGATGGGCCGCAGGGTCGAGACGCCGCCGCCCTACAACTGGCAGTTCCCGCAAGGGGGCGTCGATGACGACGAGGACCTGGAGGCGGCCGCCCTTCGCGAGTTAGCCGAGGAGACCGGGATCACCTCGGTGTCCATCCTTGGCCGCACGCCCGGCTGGCTGGCCTATGACTATCCAATCGCAGCGAAGAGGGGCCGACGCGGCTGGAGGGGCCAGAAGCAGGTCTGGTTCGCCCTAAGATTCGAAGGCGACGAAGCCGAAGTCCGCCTCGACCAGCATCATCCGGTGGAGTTCGACGCCTGGCGCTGGGCGCCTCTGGCGGACGCGCCTGAGCTCATCGTACCCTTCAAGAAGCCCGTCTATGCGACGGTCGCCCAGGCCTTCGCCCCCCTCGCCGATCACCTGGCCGGGGGGCGGCAGTGAGCCGTCCGGCCTCGATCATCATGGTCCATGGGGCCTTCTGCGGCGGCTGGGTGTTCGATGCCTTCCGCCAGCCGTTCGAGGCGGCGGGCCACCCTGTCCTGTCGCCGAACCTTCGCGGCCACGGTGCTGAGGATCGCCCGGGCGACGTGGGCGGGCTGTCCATGGCCGACTACGCCTCGGATATGGCCGGCCTCTGCCGGAGGGTGGCGGCGGCCGAAGGATCGGCCCCCATCCTCCTGGGGCATTCCATGGGCGGCCTTGTGGCCCAGATGGTCGCCTGGCGGGCGCCCGTGTCCGCCCTGGTGCTGCTTGCGCCTTCCGCGCCCTGGGGCGTCTTGGGGTCCAGCATGGAGGAGGCGGTGACTGCAGCCGCCCTGCCCCTTCTGGCGCCCACCCCCTTTTCGCCCGTGGACCCGGACCTGCGGCTCCTGAAGACCTTCAGCCTGGACCGCCTGGCGCCTGCGGCGCGCGAGGCGACGGCCCGGCGGACCCGGCCCGAGAGCGCCCGGGCCATCCTCGAGACCCTGACCTGGTGGCTTGATCCCCTGATGACGACCCTGCCGCCATTCGGTCGCCTTGGCGTAGGGTCCCTGGTGCTGGTCGGGTCCCGCGACCGCGTGCATCCGCCAGCGACTGTCCGGCAAGTGGCTGAACGTCTTGGCGGGGATTACCGCGAGATGCCGGGGATGAGTCACTGGCTGCCCGGCGAACCGGGATGGGAAGGCGTGGCCGGGGCGATCCTGGACTGGCTGGCCGCGCGAGGCGGCCCGGCCGCCGCCTAGAGCCTGTTCCTTTCAGACGGAACGTCTGAAAAAGAAAACAGGGACGAATTCCAATATGTTAGATCATGTCGCGATCTAGAACTGGCGCTCGGAGTACAGGATCTCGCCCGTGCCCCACTTGGCGTTGACCTCAGTCCCATCCGGCTTCTTGAGCTGGACAAAGACCAGGCCGATGGACTCCTTGTCCGTGTAGTACTCCCACGAGCTCGTCACCCGCATGAAGTCGGTCGGCGGGATGTAGTTGTTCTCTCGCTGGAGCACCAACCGGGGCTGGTTCAGGAAGGCGAACTTGTCGAGGCCCAGGAGGAGCGGCCGCTCACCGCCGCTGGTGTAGGTCAGGCCGAGGCGGCAGACCTGCTTGTTCGAGCCAGGATCATAGACGGTCAGGGTATAGGGCTTGGTCACCAGGGTCTGGGTGAAACCGCCCTCCCTCCGGTTGCGCTTGAAGCCGGCCGCCGGGGTGGCCAGCTTGGCAAGCTCCCCGCCGCGCACCAGGGGCACGCAGACCGAGCGGATCACATTGAGGATCTGGCCGATCTCGCCATCGGTAGGCAGGGTTTCCACCACCGGAGGCGGGGCCGGCGGGGCGGGGGCCGCAGCTTCAGCCGCAGGTGCAGGCGGCGGGGCCGGGGCCGGAACTTCCTGGGCCATGGCCGGAAGGGCGATCGCCGAAGCGGCGAGGAGGGTGATGACCGCGCTGCGCATTCTGTTTCCTCGTATCCTGTTGTCTTTCCCCCGGGGACCTGAGCCTGAGGGTGGAGAACCATTTTGTCGGGATCGTGACGCCTGGCTAGACCTCGACGGCGGACTCCGCCAGCACAGTGAGGCCCGCCGGGGTCACATCGGCGAAACCGCCCCGGACCTCGAAGGTGGTGACCTGGCCGTTCCGGTATAAGCGGAGCTGGCCTTCGCGCAGGGCGGTCATGAAGGGAGCGTGGCCGGGCAGGACGCCGAAGTCGCCTTCGGAGCCCGGCGCGTCCACCTGGTCGACCTCACCGGAGAAGAGCTCCCGCTCCGGCGAGACCAGGGAGAATTGCAGCTTGCCGGCCATGGCGATCAGGCTTCCGACGCGAGCTGCTCGGCCTTGGCCACGGCATCCTCGATGGTGCCGACATTGTAGAAGGCGGCCTCGGGAAGGTGGTCGTACTCGCCGTCCACCACCGCCTTGAACGAGCGGATGGTATCTTCCAGGCTCACGAAGATGCCGGGCATGTTGGTGAACTGCTCGGCCACGTGGAAGGGCTGGGACAGGAACTTCTGGATCTTCCGGGCGCGGGAGACCGTCAGCTTGTCCTCTTCCGACAGCTCGTCCATGCCGAGGATGGCGATGATGTCCTTCAGGGCCTTGTACTGCTGCAGGGTCTCCTGGACCCGGCGGGCCACGGTATAGTGCTCCTCGCCGATGACCAGCGGATCCATGATCCGCGAGGTGGAGTCCAGCGGATCGACGGCGGGGAAGATGGCCTGGGCGGCGATGTCGCGGCTGAGCACCGTGGTGGCGTCCAGGTGGGCGAAGGAGGTGGCCGGGGCGGGGTCGGTCAGGTCGTCGGCGGGCACGTAGATGGCCTGGACCGAGGTGATCGAGCCCTTGTTGGTCGAGGTGATGCGCTCCTGCAGGTTGCCCATCTCGGTGGCCAGGGTGGGCTGGTAGCCCACGGCCGAGGGGATGCGGCCCAGGAGGGCGGACACTTCGGAGCCGGCCTGGGTGAAGCGGAAGATGTTGTCGATGAACAGGAGGACGTCCTTGCCCTCCTGGTCGCGGAAGTACTCGGCCTGGGCCAGGCCCGTCAGGGCGACCCGGGCGCGGGCGCCGGGGGGCTCGTTCATCTGGCCATAGACCAGGGTGCACTTGGAGCCCTCGGTCGATCCGCCATGCTCACGGGGATCGACGTTCACGTTGGACTCGATCATCTCGTGGTAGAGGTCGTTGCCTTCGCGGGTCCGCTCACCCACCCCGGCCAGAACCGAATAGCCGCCGTAGGCCTTGGCGATGTTGTTGATCAGTTCCTGCATGGTCACGGTCTTGCCCACGCCCGCGCCGCCAAACAGGCCGATCTTGCCGCCCTTGGTGTAGGGGCAGAGCAGGTCGACGACCTTGATGCCCGTGACCAGGACCTCGGCCGAGGTGGACTGCTCGGAGAAGGACGGAGCTTCCCGGTGGATCGGGCTGGTGAAGGTCGTGGCGATCGGGCCGGCTTCATCGATCGGGTCACCGATGACGTTCATGATGCGGCCCAGGGTGGCCGGACCCACCGGGACCGTGATGCCCGCGCCGGTGTCGACCACCGGCTGGCCGCGGGTCAGGCCCTCGGTGGTGTCCATGGCGATGGTGCGGACGGTGTTCTCGCCCAGGTGCTGGGCCACCTCGAGGACCAGGCGGAAGGGCTTGCCGGTCCGCTGGTCGGTGTTGGAGGTCTCAAGGGCGTTCAAGATCG
>VYLZ01000480.1_pt1 | contig 12985 bp, 10 predicted proteins | sample 5115361 | NCBI WGS metagenome assembly VYLZ01 (sample SAMN12291805, study PRJNA351875) | freshwater metagenome | isolation source: freshwater lake | place: USA: Michigan, Sixteen Lake | collected 2013-08-07 | reverse complement strand
AGGAGAAGCCAGGGCGTGATTGGCCTTCGGGACCACCATGAATATTGATGATCACGGGAGCTTGGTTTGAAGCGCTCGCATTCTTGGGTTTGTAAATGTAGGCCGGAATCGTTCGTGCCTTACCATCTACCTTATCAAACGTTGGGTAGTTAAAGAAGCTTGGCTCCACAAAGTTGGTTGGGTTTAGGCCACCAATTTCACTCATGGTCCAGCGTGTCATCTGCTTTGTCGCGACATCATACGTATAAGCATCGCCCGGAGCCTTGGCTGTCGAGAGCGTCATGCCCAAGCGCTTGGAATCAGCATCCCAATCCACGCCACCGACTAGGCCGACCGGGAGGGCAACCAATTCAGCTTGCGCGCCTTTGGCAGTGCTTTGCAAGTAAAGTTTCGAAAGCCCATTCTCATTAACTGTATAGGCGAGCATTTTGCCGTCAGGGGACAGATCAAAGCCTTCAACGTCCCAGTTCATCACGGATGACACACGGGTCCGCGCACCCGTCGCCAAGTCGAGTTGGACCAGATAGGAAAACTCAGAGCCTTCATCGGTCAGGATATAAATCGACTTGCCATCAGCCGCGAAAGTCCCGCCGTCGTAGGCGACTTTCAGGTCAGGTGTGATGGGGGTCAAAGTCCCGGTTGCAACATCCAATGTCCAGCGCTTGGAGTAGTTCACCGAAATGCCCTGTGCCAACAAAATGGTTTTGCCATCATCGGAGAGGTCAGCAATGCCAAAGCCGCCCTCAGCACGATAGACTAAGCGCCGGCTGTCAGGCTGTTCGGGATTGGCAATCACGATGTCGCGAACTGCCGTGCCATTGCGGGTGACAGTCCAAGCGGCAAGCTTACCGTCTTTGGTGAAGCGGACGCCAGCATTTTGGGTGCCCGGTTCGGTGAAGGCTTTGGCAAGGCCGGTGGCACGATCAAACAAATAGGCTTGGGTGAACTCATCACCCCCCTTGTCCTTACCAAAGACGAAACTGCCGCCCGAATTTGGGCGAACGGCAGCACCGCCAACAGGCTCTGCATAATAGGTCAACTGGCTGCGCGCACCCATCGGCATTTTAACTTCATGGATTTGGGGCACATCGCCAAAGCGGGTGGAAATGAGAATGCCACCGTCGGGCAAGAAGTCTTGGAAGGAAGCGGCCCTCGTATTGGTGTATTGAATCAGGCGCTCGCGGATGGTTTCGGGCGTGACAGGCACATTCTGCATGACCAATTGACCCGACGTGCGGGTCTCAACTGCGGCAACAGCGGCAGTTTGGGCCGTTGCAATCGCAATCGCCATAGGCGAGACAGAAAGCGTAAGGGCAAGGACGATGGCACGGGTCGAAATCATTCTGAGCTCCTTCAAGTGCGAGGGTCGACTTGGTCAAGATTTGATAGCCAGCGTAAACGCACAGCTTCAGTCAGGCTTTGTGAGAACGGTCTAACAAAGCCCAGTGTGATGCGAAAGATAACCCATGTTAAAAACCAGTAAGCCTTTTGAAAAACTCGTGATCGCCAGCCACAATCAGGGCAAGCTCAAAGAAATCGCGGCTCTTGTTGCCCCATTTGACGTAAACGTCATAAGCGCAGGGGATTTGGGTGTGGCAGAGCCCGAAGAAACCGAGACCACTTTCATTGGTAATGCCCTATTGAAAGCGCGTGCCTCTTGCCTAGCCACTGGACTACCTGCCTTGGCGGATGATTCGGGCCTAGAGGTGATGGCACTCGACCGCGCACCTGGCATTTATTCGGCCCGATGGGCAGGCCCTGATCGCGACTTCTACGCCGCTATGGCTGAGATTGAACGACAGTTGCAAGCGAAAGGCGCGACCGACCGCTCAGCCCGCTTTGTATGCGCCTTGGCGTTGGTTTATCCAGATGGCCGCGAGCAGGCGTTTGAAGGCGAAGTGGTGGGTGAAGTGGTGGCCGTACCGCGTGGCACGAATGGTTTTGGCTATGATCCGATCTTTATCGCCAAAGGGCACACAGAAACCTTTGGGGAATTGGATCCCGCAGTAAAGCACGCGATGAGCCATCGTGCGGACGCCTTTGCGAAATTTGTCGTTGCAGTCCTATCATGATTGATCGGCGCTTAGGGCTTTATGTCCATTGGCCCTTTTGCGCCGCCATTTGCCCCTATTGCGACTTCAACGTCTATAAAGCACGCGGGCAGGATACGGAGCCCTTAGTGAGGGCCATTCTGGCTGACATGGCCTATTGGCGCGACCAGACAGGCAAGCGCTCTTTGACGAGTCTATTCTTCGGTGGCGGCACGCCAAGTTTGATGGACCCAGACCAAGTTGCCCGCATCATCGAGCAAGCTGGGCACCTTTGGGGCTTTACCGATGACTTTGAAGTCAGCCTTGAAGCCAACCCAACTGACGCTGAAGCCGCGCGCTTCCAAGATCTGCGCCTTGCGGGGGTAGAACGGCTATCGCTCGGCCTGCAAGCATTAGATGACACGAGTTTGAAGGGCCTTGGCCGATTTCACAGCGCGCAGGAAGGTTTGGCAGCGGCACGTCTGGCCCGGGAGATTTTCCCCCGCCTATCCATTGATTTGATCCACACCCGCCAAGGCCAAACCCTAAGCGCGTGGCAGCAAGAGTTGGATCTTGCACTCACGCTGTCGCCCGATCATGTTTCGCCCTATCAATTGACAATTGAGGACGGAACAGCCTTTGCCCGAGCGGTGAAGCGCGGCTCGCTACACTTGCCGGACAATGACCAAGCAGCAGATTTCTACATTCTGACACAATCTGTCCTCGAGCAAGCGGGTTTTGATGCCTATGAGGTTTCTAACCATGCCAAGGAGATCACTAATCGGTCACGTCATAATGTGCTTTACTGGACATCGCAGGATTGGATTGGTCTGGGTCCCGGTGCCCATGGACGATTGGGATGGGGCGCTGCTCGGCGTGCCACCAAGGCCCATCTCCGTCCAAAAGCTTATTGTGATGGGGTCGCCTTAAACGGTCATGGCATCTCAGAAAACGAATTATTGTCAGAAGATGCGGTCCGCGATGAGTTCTGGCTGATGGGCTTGCGCTTACAGGACGGGGTCGTCATCAAGAATGCGCCCGGCGCACCCCTCCCCGACGATCAAATTCAATCGTACCTGCGCCAAGGCCTCATGTGGCAAAACCCAACCCATCTTGGATTGACCGCTGAAGGACGCCTCGTTGCCGATACGATCATCGGAGAATTATTGGCTAGCGGAAACTAACCAGCCCGCCGCGCCCGCCACTGTTGCGCACTTTGCCCCCATGCATTGACTTGGAATTCATGCATGGGCTCTGGCATTCTGGTTGGCCCTAGATTGGTGGACCCCAAACGGGCAGCCAATTGTTCAGAGGGCTTATTAGCCGGATCAATAATATGGATGATCTGTGTCCAGCCTAAGTGGTCTACCACCCAGTCCATGCAGGCTGTTGCCGCCTCGACCCCATAGCCCTTGCCGGTGGCCTCGGGTGCCAAACCCCAGCCGACCTCCGTGCCGGGCCAGCCTTCAGGCATCCATGGACCGATGCGGCCTACCCAACCACCGGTATCGCGCTCAATGACGGAAAACATCGAAAAGCCACGCAGCGACCAAGCACCCGTTATGGCCGCCAATTGCCGCCAAGCCATGGATTCTGGCAAAGCACCGCCAATGAATTGCACATGGTCGGCGTTTGCCATCATCGCCGCGAAAGCAGGGAAATCGTCCTGCGTCGGTGGACGCAAGACCAATCTCGCCGTGGTTAAGGTAGGACCAATGGCCATGATTAAGCCAGCGAGGGCTCAATCTCTTTACAAGCGTCCAGCAAGCCGTTCACCGCTGCAACAGACTTTGCCCACATGTCTTTTTCAGCATCGTCCATCGGGAACTCAATGATGCTCTCAATGCCACCGGCACCAATTATCGCCGGCACGCCGACATACATGTCGCTAATGCCGTATTGGCCGGTCAAATGGCAGGCGCATGCCAAGACACGCTTTTTGTCTTTCAAGAAGGAAGCAGCCATGGCGATCGCGCTTTCGGCTGGCGCATAATAGGCCGAGCCAGTCTTCAAAAGCGCCACGATCTCGCCGCCACCGCCGCGGGTGCGCTTCACAATTGCGTCGAGTTGTTCTTGGCTGATCTTGCCTTGTTCCACCAAGACAGGCAGCGGCAAGCCGCCAACGGTGGAATAACGCACCATTGGCACCATGTCGTCGCCATGGCCACCCAAGGTCCAAGCATGAATGTCTTCGACTGCAACTTTAAAATGCTCTGCCAAGAACCAGCGGAAACGCGCGCTGTCCAAAACGCCAGCCATGCCGCACACCATATGATGTGGCAGGCCGGAGAATTCGCGCAGCGCCCAAACCATGGCATCGAGCGGGTTGGTAATGCAGATGACAAACGCGTTTGGCGCATAGGTTTTGATGCCTTCGCCAACAGCCTTCATCACTTTAAGATTGATGCCGATTAGATCATCGCGGCTCATGCCAGGCTTGCGGGGCACACCAGCCGTGACGATGCAGACGTCAGCACCGGCAATGGCGGCATAGTCGTTAGCGCCTTTGATATCGATATCGGAACCAAACACTGGGCTTGCTTCATCAATGTCCAAGGCTTTGCCCTGTGGCACACCTTCAGCGATGTCGAATAAAACAATGTCACCCAGCTCTTCGCGTGCCGCGATATGGGCCAATGTGCCACCGATCATGCCTGCACCGATGAGCGCAATCTTCTTACGAGCCATATCTGTTTCCCTTCGGACTAGATCCTTGCGTATCATAGGCGCTCTAGCGCGCGTTTGAAGGCACTGCAACGAAAGAGAGCGGGCAATTGTGCGATTGGCCTCATAGTGCGGCAAATTTTGCCTGTTAACCGTAATGACCCGGCAGTGTTTACCATGTTTCGTAAACATCGATTCTGGCACCCCATTAAAAATATATATAAAATACAATAATTTGAGTTTGCGGACTGACCCTCAAAGTAGCGAGGGTTCCGCCTGAATGGCTGGAAGGACTTTAGAAGATGGCAAATAGCGTCCACACAAATATGGGTGCAATGGTCGCACTTCAAAATTTGAATGCGACCTCGCGTGAACTGAGTGTTACCCAAAGCCGGATCAATACCGGTTTGAAAGTTGCTAAAGCACAAGACAATGGCGCGATCTATAACATCGCCCAACAGCAACGCTCTGAAAATTCTGCCTACAATGCCGTTGCTGATGGTTTGAATCGGGCAAAGTCGATTGCTGACGTAGCGCTGGCTGCTGGCGAAGCCCTCTCGGATATCTTCACCCAGATGCGCGAGAAAGCGGTTGCGGCATCAGATACCTCGATCTCGGCAACAAGCCGTCAGGCCTATAACTCCGAATTCACCGCCCTACGTGACCAAGTGCCCTCGGTCATTGCAAACGCGGTATTCGACGGTGCCAATATCCTCGGTGGTGGTGCGAACTTGACGTTCCTGGCAAACACAACCGGTAGCCAAACCATCACCTTGCCGACACTCGACTTGGCGTTAGGCGCTGGTGCAGGTACTGCAGTGGCGACTCCTGCGGTTGATATCTACCTAGGCGCAACCTCAGACTTGAGCACGGCAGTTTTAGCTGCAACTTCGCGAGATCAGGTCGCTGCTTCGCTTAACTTCATCAACTCAGAGCTGGCGCGCCTTGGCGCATCAGCCAAGCGGGTTGAAAACCACTCGATCTTTGTTTCCAAATTGCAAGACGCGATCACTGGCGGCATCGGCAATCTGGTTGACGCAGACCTCGCCAGCGAAAGTGCTCGCTTGCAGTCGCTTCAAGTCAAACAACAATTGGGAACACAGGCCCTCTCGATTGCCAACCAGGCACCGCAGAGCATCCTGTCGCTATTCCGGAACTAAAGGATCAAAGTTGGGGCGGAAAAAACCTAGACTAAAACGTCTGGGACAAGTGGGTAATTTACCAAATATTCACCATGTTTCTACCACAACTTCTGTAAACTAACCTGGGTTATCTCACTGCAAAAGTTGTTGAGATTGGCCGTGTGATTAAAAAAGAAAGACCGAACCATGTCAGGTAGTGTGCATACAAATATGGGAGCGATGACAGCTCTCCAAAACCTGAACAAGACCAATCGCGACATGGACGGCATTCAAAGCCGGATCAATACGGGTTTGAAAGTCGCCGTCGCAAAGGACAATGGTGCGATCTACAACATCGCCCAACAACAACGGTCAGAACTCTCCGCTTTTGATGCGGTTCGCAATAGCTTGAACCGAGCCAAGTCGATTGCAGACGTCGCCTTGGCAGCCGGCGAACAAATCTCGGACATTTTTTCCCAAATGCGCGAAAAGGCAGTTGCCGCCTCTGACGCGTCGGCGAGCGCAACCTCCCGGGCTGCTTATAATGCCGAATTCATCGCGTTACGCGACCAAGTAGCCTCGGTCATTGCTAACGCTGTGTTTGACGGTGGCAATGCCATCGACGGCGCGGCCGCCAACTTCACCTTCCTCGCTAATTCGACGGGCAGCTTAACGGTTACCCTACCCATCATCGACCTCAGACTGGTCGCTGGGGCTGGCACGGCGGTCGCTGCCCCCGCCGCAGACATTTATCTAGGCACTACCGACGTCCTAGACACGGCAGTTAACGCTGCCACGGTTCGTGACCGGATTGCGGCCTCCCTTGAGTTTGTGAACTCTGAATTGGCGCGCCTTGGGGCTTCTGCTAAGCGCATCGAGAATCACGAGATTTTTGTGGGTAAGCTGCAGGACAGCATCAAAGGCGGGATCGGCAATTTGGTCGATGCCGACCTCGCGGTGGAATCAGCCCGCTTACAGGCAGCTCAGGTTAAGCAACAATTGGGTACCCAAGCCCTGTCGATTGCAAACCAAGCGCCGCAGAGCATCTTGAGCTTGTTCCGCCAATAGTCCGGTAAGAAAAGCCCGGTTCACGCCGGGCGTACGAAACTATCGAGCACTTTCTTTTCGCCAGATTTTTCAAACTGAATGGTCAGTTTCGATCCTTCGACATGGCGCACTGCGCCATAGCCAAATTTATCATGAAAGATGCGCTGGCCGACCGAAAAGGTAGCATCCTTAGCCCCCGTCCGCGCCAGAAGTTTGGCCTCACCATCAATGATCGGCCCACCAAAACCTTTTGCCATACCTGGCGCAAGCTTGCCTAAAGCAGCGGCAGCCTGCGCGCGCTTCCAACCCGGGCTTTCATAACCAGTTCCAAAGCCATTGCCGGGTTGGGTTGAAAGCGGACCATAAGCGGCAAATCGCTCGGCCGCGCCGCCAGTGCCCTGATTGAAATAGCCTGTGTCTGAGACAGCATCGACGTGGCCATCGGGGAGTTCATCGACAAAGCGGCTGGGTAAGACGCTGTTCCATCGCCCATAGATTTGGCGATTGGCAGCAAAGCTAATCCGCGCACTTTCCCGGGCGCGTGTGATGCCCACATAAGCAAGTCGGCGCTCTTCCTCCAAAGCCTTGTCGCCCTTTTCATCCAAAGCGCGCCTTGATGGAAAAACTTCTTCTTCCCAGCCAGGCAGAAATACCAAGGGCCATTCAAGGCCCTTGGCGGCATGGAGGGTGAGAATTTGGACCGCGTCGCCTTCTTCTGTGCGATCTAGGTCCATGACTAATTCAATATGTTCCAGATAGGCCGCCAGCGTATCAAATTGGCCCATCGAGCGAACCAATTCTTTCAAATTGTCGAGCTTCGACACCGATTGAGGATTCTTGTCCGCTTTCAGCATGTCGGTATAGCCACTCTCATCCAAAATGAGCTCGGCCAGTTCGGTATGAGGCAACTCCAATGATTTTTTACGCCAATGTTCTAATTGATGGATAAAGCGGGTCAGCCCCGTACGGGCAGGACCTTTCAGTTCGTCGCTACCCAATAACTGGCTCGCCATGGTGAACAAGGGGACGCTAGCGAGACGGGCAGCCGCACCTAAACGTTGCACACTTGTATCACCAATCCCACGCTTGGGCACATTGACGATCCGCTCAAACGCCAAATCATCATCCAGTGAACGAATGAGACGCAGATAGGCGTGCGCATCGCGGATTTCGGCCCGTTCAAAGAAGCGCGGCCCACCAATGACTTTATAAGGGATCTGCAGCATCAAAAAGCGCTCTTCAAAAGCGCGCATCTGCCACGACGCCCGAACCAAGACCGCACTTTCATCATAGCGGCGGTCCGTGCGACGCCACTGCTCAATATCGTCAGCGATCAATCGCGCCTCAGCCTCACCATCCCAAATGCCCCGCACCAACACGCGGTCCCCTTCTGGAATTTCCGTCCATAGGGTTTTGCCGAGTCGATTTTTGTTGCTGGAAATTAAATGGCTCGCCGCTGCCAAAATATGGGGGGTTGAGCGATAATTCCGCTCCAATCTGACGATCTTAGCACCAGGGAAATCATGCTCAAAGCGCAGGATATTGTCGACTTCTGCTCCACGCCACCCATAAATCGACTGGTCGTCGTCACCCACGACGCAGATATTTTTCCGCTTGCGCGCCAAAAGGCGCAGCCACAAATATTGAGCGACATTGGTATCCTGATATTCGTCGACTAGGATATATTTAAATCGGTCGTGATACTCTGCGAGCAAATCTGGTTCTTTCAGAAAAAGACTGATGGTTTCCAGCAAGAGATCGCCGAAATCGACGCAATTGAGCACTTTGAGGCGGGATTGATACAGCGCATAGAGTTTGCCACCCTTTCCATTCGCAAACAGAAAAGACTCCTCTGCCGGGACTTTATCCGGCGTGAGTGCGCGGTTCTTCCATCCATCAATCAAACTTGCGAGGAACCGCGGTGTCCAGCGCTTTTGGTCAATGTTTTCGGCTTCAATCACCTGTTTCATCAAACGGATCTGATCATCGGTATCGAGAACCGTGAAGCTAGGCTTCAAGCCGACCAATTCAGCATGGCGGCGCAAGATCATCGCGCTGGTCGAGTGGAAAGTACCAAGCCAACGCAACCCCTCTGCGGCTGGGCCGATCAGAAGCTGCGTGCGATCGCGCATTTCCCGGGCGGCTTTATTGGTGAAGGTAACTGACAGGATTTCCCACGGCTTTGCCCGCCCGGTCGCCAGTAATTGTGCCAAACGTGACGTCAGCACCTTTGTTTTACCTGTCCCAGCGCCAGACAACACCAATACAGGGCCGTCCAGGGCTTCAACCGCCTCTCGTTGCTGATCATTGAGGCCCATCATCCACGGGTACTCAGGCCCACCTGTCGGCCCAACCGCGGCACCCGGCGCGCGCGCCATTGCACGTTGAGAAATCGTCAAGGCGGGTTGTGAAGAATGGGGTTCACTGGACATGGCGTTGATTCGCTAAGATAAGAACGATAAGCGAACATAGGGATTAAATGTGTGCTTGTCGCGTGGTTCTCGCAATCGCGTCTGCGTGAAGCATTAGGCCACTGTTTTGCCGCAAAATGGATTATGACTGGCATGATGATACGCAACCTACTCCTGACCAGCGCTTTATTCTGTTCGATGGCTGCCTCGCATGCCGTGGCACAATCCATCCGCACCATTGAATCCGCGCCGTTACAAGAAGTTGGCCCGTGGGGCGCTGCTGCCTTGCCCTTAGGCCTTGAACGCCTCGATAGCGACCTTTGGCAGGGCGCTGACCCCGGCACATTAGCCTTAGCTTTTGAACGGATCGGTCCAGATTTGCGCTTTCCCGCACTACAGCGTTTGGTTCGCCAAGCGGTGTTTTCAGGTGGTTCGGCCCCGGCGGGTGACCTTGATTTAGCCCGGGCTCGATTTCTTGCGGCCAATCGCTTAGGCCCATCAGAAGCAGCAACGCGCCTATTCCAAACCGTGCCGCGCTTAAGCGCCGACCCAGCTTTGGTTAATCTCGCCATTGATGCCGCTTTTCGAGCAGGCCGCGCCGATGAGGCCTGTGGCTGGGTTGCTTCGCCAGGTCTAGAAGACGTCAATAGCATAAGCACGAGTTCAAGTTGGCTGGAGACAAGAGCCACTTGCTATGCGCTGAATGGGGAGGCCGCCGCAGCCAATCTCTCGGTTGATCTCGCTCGGGGTAAAGGCCAAACCGATACTTGGTTGGGCCGCGCCGTTGCCGCAGCTTCTGGCCCGGTCACAAATCCACCGCCCTTTCGTGCCGAGAGTGGCCGCGCGCTGGTTCTGAGCATGAAGGCACAATTGAAATTGCCAAAAGCGCTGGCAAGCAATGGAGACCCGTCTGCGCTTTCGGCGCTGATAAACTGGCCAGACTTTGCAACCCGTATACCCGCTAATGAAGCCGCCCCTTTGGTGCGCCGGGCAGCCCAGACCGGTGTAGCTTCGCCCGCCCAAGAAGCGCTTTTGCGGATCCCGCTGCTACCACCTCCCATGCCACCCGCGCCAGCAACGGATGCGACCCTTGGGCCTGAGATTGAAGCAGTTGCGCCACCCCCGCCACCGCCACCCATCGCGGAGACCTGGGCCAAGACTTTAAGCCAAACGAATACGGCGCAGGGCCGTGCCTTAGAAGCCCGCTTGTTGAAGCCTGACTTGCAGAATTTAATCGAAACCGCGCCAGAACAGATCCCGGCACTGACTATACCAATCTTGGCAGAGGCAGCGCTTTGGGTAGGGGATATCCGGCTTGCAAAAGCACTAGAGGTCCGCAGCCCAATTCCCTTGTCGCCTCGGCAAAAGCTAGTCCTAGCCATGCTGGATGCGACGTCCAGTGATCGACCCGTCCAACGCCACATTGAGGCCGCGACCAACCCGAGTAGCCAACGCCAAGCCATTCGCGACGCTTTGATCGCTTGGTCTGCCGGCACGCCAACTCGGGGCGGGCTTGCCGCCTTGGTGCACCCCGGCCTGCCAGACATAAAGGGCGGGCAAGCTGGTATGCGAACAGCCCTAACCTTGGCTGCAGAGCGTGGATCGAAGGGCGAGGTGGCCCTATTGGTAGGTTTGGCGCTTCAAGGCCAAGAGCCTGCAAGTGCAGATGCTGAGACAATTGCGATTGCCGTACGGGCTCTGCGCCGCGTAGGTTTGTCGACTCAGGCTGTGGATCTGGCACGAGAGTACCTTTTAGCTTTAGACATGGCGGTGCCCACGCGCGCCGCTGCTGCATCGACGCCTGCGGTTAATGCTATTGCCGCGAAACCAAATCTAGCATCGGCCGCCCAGCCAAATCAGCCAAAGCTCGAGCCATTATCGCGCACACTTCCAACCGCACCTGCGCCCAAGGCCAAAGCCGCATCAAAGCCCAGTTGGACCCCGCCTAAGTGAACGCACTGATTGAAGCCTTTTTGGAAATGATTGGGGTCGAGCGCGGCGCTGCCCGCAACACGTTAGATGCCTATCGACGCGACCTAACCGATTTCGCTGCGTTTCTAACCGTAAGGGGTGTGGAGGCACGTGCAGCCGATTACGAAGATATCGAGGCTTTTGCGCGGGATTTAAGCGTCCGCGGCTTGAGCAGCACAACCATCGCCCGACGACGGGCGGCGTTACGCCAATTTTATCAATTTGCCGTCCGTGAAGGGTGGCGGCCAGACGACCCGACAAGGCGGTGGGATGGACCCAAACGAGCACGCACCTTACCGAAGACAGCAGAAGTGTCCGACATTGACGCGCTGCTTGCCGCAGCCACCCGCCTTAATGGCTGGAAAGCGGCGCGGGCTGCCTGCCTAATTGAGCTCGTTTATGGCTGCGGTTTGCGGGTAAGCGAATTGGTTGGCTTACCCATGCGGGCGGTGCCAAAACCAGAAACTGCGGCTATTCGTGTGAAAGGCAAAGGCGGGAAGGAACGCTTGGTGCCTTTGGGGTCCCATGCACGACACGCCTTGGATGCTTGGCTTACGGTCCGTGTCCACAGTTTGCCAGATGGGGCTCAAGGAGCCGAAGCTGGCAAGTTTCTGTTTCCGGCCAAGGGCAAGGATGGCCACTTTGGACGGCGCGAATTTGCACGTCTGTTAGACGGCCTTGCGCGTGAGGCCGGCCTTGACCCAAAGAAGATGAGCCCGCACGTTCTGCGCCATGCCTTTGCAACCCATTTGGTGGAAGGGGGCGCGGATCTGCGATCAGTCCAAGTCATGTTGGGCCATGCCGATATCGCAACAACCCAAATTTACACGCATGTGGCTGATGCGCGTCTGACTGAGTTGGTTACCCAGAACCATCCCCTAGCACATCGCACAAAAAAGGGCCCCTAAAGACCCTCAATGCGACTTTGTCTTGATCTAGTGGAAATTTTTAAGCGATGTTACGCTTTGCAGCGCGGATCATGGCCGCTTCGTCCAAGAAAGCCTGCTCGCGCTTTGCCTTTGACGCATTTGTCCGGCTTACCCGGCGCTCTTCCAGCATCTCAAACTTTTTTTGCTCTTCAAAAGCCGCCTGCAAGTCACCGCGCAGCGCTTCCAATTGTTCTTCGACGCCCAAGAGCGAAGCTTCAAGATTGGCACGTTGCGCAACAAGAACTTGGGAATAGGCAACCCAATGGCTCATCATTGAGGGGTCTGCTTCGGCACGCGCGCGCTCGCGCTTTTCGGAGATCAAAAGATCCCCTTTCTTTCGCTCAATATCTTCGCGCGTGCGCTCGGCAGCGCTGATCAGCATCTGCACGCTGTCGACCTTATGCTTGGCCAATTTAATTAGCGTTGAGCCGGTTTTCATTACTACTTTCCCTGCATTACAAGTCCGATGTACACGCTGTGGGTTAAGAAATCGCTCTTCCGATCTGTAGAATTTTCCTACGGGTAGGAAAGCAGCACCATCAGCTCAATGACTTACTGTATCACCGGCATCAGCTCTGGCATTAGCTTTGTGTGATCATAATGTCTGATAGCCTTTGGAAAGTCTCGGCAAAGGTGGTGCGCTCTTGCTTGCCCTGGCTCAAGAATTCTTCAAGCGGCTCTGCCAAGGCTATCGCGCGATCTGTTCCAGCGTCAGCACCGCGCCGATAAGCACCCAAGCGGATTAGTTCTTCCATATCCGAATAGGCTGCCAAGGCGCGCTTGGCATCACGAACCAGGACTTGTTCTTCGGG
>VYLZ01000152.1_pt1 | contig 12989 bp, 12 predicted proteins | sample 5115361 | NCBI WGS metagenome assembly VYLZ01 (sample SAMN12291805, study PRJNA351875) | freshwater metagenome | isolation source: freshwater lake | place: USA: Michigan, Sixteen Lake | collected 2013-08-07 | reverse complement strand
TTTTCAGCCACCCATGGCATGATTCCTGCTAGTCCACGGCAGACTCAAGTCACGTTGGTTTCCTTGTTATCTGCAACAGCGGGTGGGCACTGCAGACCGGCGAGACTATAGAGCGTTATTGTTATTGCCGGCTCGGGGAAGTTAGTTATGAAAAAAATTCGTAAGGCCGTTTTGCCTGTGGCGGGGTTTGGAACGCGGGTGCTGCCAGCGACCAAATCTTTACCGAAAGAAATGTTGCCCGTCTTTGATCGTCCTGCCGTTCATTGGGTTGTCGAGGAAGCTCTGGAAGCTGGGATCGAGCATTTTGTTTTTGTGACCGGCCGCAACAAGAATGCGATCGAAGACTATTTTGATCGCGCTTACGAGCTTGAAGATTCTTTACGTCGTGCTGGCAAAACTGTTCAATTGAAAATGCTTGAGGACATGTTGCCCGAAGCTGGCTCAAAAAGCTTTGTGCGCCAACAATCACCGTTGGGCTTAGGTCACGCAGTTTGGTGCGCCCGCGACATCATCGGGGATGAGCCTTTTGCCGTGTTGTTGCCAGACGTTTTGGTGCAAGCAAGCCCGTCTTGCTTGACGCAAATGATCGCCGGTTATGAGGAAGTGGGCGGCAATGTGATCGCCGTTGACCCGGTGCCATTAGATCAGGTCTCGAGTTATGGTGTGATCGCCCACGGCCCAAAGGCTGGCAAATCGATGCCGGTGACCGGTATGGTAGAAAAGCCGGCTCGGGAGGAGGCTCCTTCAAACCTGAGAATTACCGGGCGATACATTCTTCAGCCTGAAATCTTCCACTATCTTGAGACCCAAGAGCGCGGGGCAGGTGGTGAAATTCAGCTGACTGATGCCATGCTGCGCCTTATGGAGGTTCAAGCCTTTCATGCTGTCGAATTTGCAGGGCGCGACTTTGATTGTGGCTCGCGCATCGGCTACGCAGAAGCCTTTGTTGGGTATGCACTCAAGGACCCGGACCTTGGGGCGGATGTGCGCGCCATGATCGAACGGCTACTTGCCCGAGACTAGGGAGACAAGGTTTCGGCCAAGCGCGCAGCGCTTTTGCAGAATTAGACTTATTTTCTTCAAACCCATCGCCTAAACAGTCGGGCTAAGGGTTTTTTATACGAGCCTGACTCAAGGCTCGGCATCACAAGACACCGTTATCAGGCAAGGGTTTTAATATGCGCGTTACAATGGTTGGCACTGGATATGTTGGATTGGTCTCGGGTGCCTGCTTTGCAGACTTTGGCCATCAGGTCATCTGTGTGGATAAGGATCTCGGCAAGATCGACCGCCTCCATCAAGGGATCATGCCAATCTTTGAACCCGGCCTTGAGGATCTGGTATCGTCGAACGTTAAGGCAGGCCGCCTATCCTTTACTACCGACCTAAGGGAAGCGGTAAAAGAGGCCGACACCGTGTTTATCGCGGTTGGTACACCATCCCGACGTGGCGACGGTCACGCTGATTTGTCCTACGTAGAGCAAGCGGCCCGCGAAATTGCAGAGCACATGCAAGGCTACACGGTGGTGGTCAATAAATCGACTGTCCCTGTTGGTACAGGCGATTTGGTCCAGTCGATCATGGCCGAAGTGAACCCCAAGGGCGACTTTTCTGTGGTTTCCAATCCCGAGTTCCTGCGCGAAGGGGCTGCCATCGGCGATTTCAAGCGTCCAGACCGGGTTGTGGTGGGCACCGAGGATGAACGCGCCCGGCAAGTGATGCGCGAACTCTATCGGCCGTTATTTCTGAACGAAACGCCGATCCTGTTTACGGACCGCCGCACAAGTGAACTCATCAAATATGCAGCGAACGCCTTCTTGGCCGTCAAGATCGCCTATATCAACGAAATGGCAGATTTGTGCGAACAAGTAGGTGCCAATGTTCAGGAGGTGGCCCGCGGCATCGGCTTGGACAATCGGATTGGCAAGAAATTCCTGAACGCCGGGCCGGGTTATGGCGGATCCTGCTTCCCGAAAGACACTTTAGCTTTAATGCGTACAGCCCAAGAAGCCCATGCGCCAGTCACCATCGTTGAGGCGACAGTTGCATCTAACACAAACCGCAAGAAGCGTATGGCGGGTAAGATCATTGAGGCTTGTGGCGGGGATGTGCAAGACAAGACCATTGGCATTTTGGGCCTGACGTTCAAGCCAAATACGGACGACATGCGCGACTCGCCAAGCTTGGATATCGTACCAGCTTTGCTAGCCGCAGGTGCCAAGATTCGAGCCTACGACCCAGAAGGCATGGAAGAAGCCAAAAAAGAGTTAGCAGGCATAGAAATGATGGGTGGTCCTTATGAAGTGGCGAATAATGCCGATGCGATTGTCATTCTGACCGAGTGGGATCAATTCCGTGCCCTCGACTTTGAACGGATTGCTACGCAGATGAAAAAGCCAGTCATGGTCGATTTGCGGAACATCTATAATCCAGATGAACTGCGCCAAGATGGCTTTACCTATGTGAGTATTGGCCGCAAATAGAGCTCTTAGATAGAGATCTACACCGATGAACTGCGTGCTTAAAATCAAGGGCAGCAGTAAACGAGGCGGACTGCGGAGATCGAGATGGGGGTCATAGAAGACTGTCGGCGGTTGTGGCGTAAACTGCCGCTTCCGACACGCCTGCTAATCGGAAAGCGGATTCGCTTTCTGACTGAGCCGATGTTGGCTGCGAGTATCCCGGAAGCTGTATCATATCCGCAAAAGACGTTTCAGTCGGTCACTATTTTGGGTTCATTTTCCTCCCCCATCGGTCATGGGGTCGCTGCAAAATTGCTCGACCATGAATTGCGATCCCGTGGGATCATCGTGCGCCGGATCGATGCCTCTGAATGGATTGGGGCACCAATTGACCCCAAGCTCGCCATTCGTTCGGAGGAACCTGCCCCCGATGATGTTTTAATCGTCGCCCTAAACCCCGATGTCGCCATCCATGCCCTGGCAAAACTGGGCAAAGAAAAACTTCGCAACCGCAAAGTTATTGGCTATTGGGTCTGGGAATTGGAAGTGGTTCCTCGGTTCTGGAAGCTGGCCGGGCGATGGGCGCACGAGATTTGGACCCCCAGCAGTTTTTCCGCCCAAGCGCTCAAGAAGCTATTTGACGTACCTGTGCACGTGGTGCCTCATCCTGTCGCGCTTTTGCCGCCGCCCACAATGACGGAGGAACGTCGTGCCAAGGGCCGAGAAGCCTTAGGTGTTTCCAAAACCGCTTTTGTTGCCATTCAAAGCTTTTCGCTTGCATCCAGTCTGACGCGAAAGAATGCAATCGGGGCCATTTCTGCTTTTGTCGCAGCGTTCCACGATCAGCCCGACGCCCGGCTAATCCTCCGCCATCTGTCTGGCGACCGGTTCCCAGATTCTCTTCAAAGATTGCGCGAAGCGGCACAAGTAGCCGGCCCACAGATCATTCTACGGCCTGCAGGCGAAGGGCTTGAGGACCTCCATGATCTCTATGCCGCGTGCGATGTCTATATTTCGCTGCACCGAACTGAAGGATTTGGCTTAAACTTAGCCGAAGTCATGTTGGCGGGACGTGCCCTCATCGCGACCAAGTGGTCTGGCAATCTCGACTTCATGGACGCCAAATGCGTAGCTCTGATCAATGCAGATTTGGTACCGCTCGATGATCCCGACAGAGTCTATACCCAAAAGGCAGCCCGGTGGGCAGAACCACGAACGGATGAAGCGGTCCGCTGGCTAAGGACCTTAGCCGAGAACCCAGAGAAACGCAGCGAGCTAGCACAAGCTGCAAAAGCTAGGGCGATGACGGAACTGAGCGGGAATGCGGTTCAGACCTTGCAACAAGGCACTTAGAAAGCCGGCAGCTAGCTAGAGTATCCTCTTCCGCGCTATTCTAAGCTCCGCAGGTCAACGCTTTTTACCATCGCAGTATCACCGCGCCGCTTAAAGTCCGGTAAGATGCGCTGCAACCACATTAATGCTGCGGTTTCTTTGTCTTTGCGGGCCGCATCCAACACATGATCAATTAGGGTGCGCAGATTTTCAGGCGGCTCCATAGGATCACTTGCAACCAACACACCTTCTACCGGGGTGTTCTCAACCCGCTCAAACATATGGAATAGTTCTTCGTGCAGGCGCTCACCAGCTCGTAAGCCAGTTTCAACAATGGCGATATCGCGCCAAGGCTCCTTGCCTTTCATTCGGATCATGGCCTCAGCGAGTTCCATAATTCGTACGGGTTCGCCCATGTCTAGCACAAACTGACCACCAGAAATTGAACTGCCCTTCTCCGAGCCAATCGCCGCAGCCTGTAGGACTAAAGAGCTAGCCTCCTCCACAGTCATGAACCAGCGCGTCATTTCCGAATGCGTAATGGTGACTGGTCCGCCACGTGCAATTTGGCGTTCAAATACGGGCATAACCGAACCGCTAGAACCGAGAACATTGCCGAAGCGGACGGAGTGAAAAGCTCCTTTCGCGCGGCGTGAACAGTCGCGTACATAAAGCTCGGCGACACGTTTAGCTGCCCCCATAATGTTGACAGGATTTACAGCTTTGTCAGTCGAAATAAAGATAAAGGATTCTACATCTACAGCAATCGCGGCATCGGCCACCACACAGGTCCCGCCCAGATTGACTTCAAGCGCCTCGCAAAAATGGCCCTCCATCATGGGCACATGTTTGTTGGCAGCCGCGTGAACGACGACATGTGGACGATATTTCTCAAAAATGGCATTGATGCGTTGCGCGTCGCGGATGTCGCACAAACGGGCAATAACATCGATACTTGGATGGGTTGCCCGTATCTCTGACGAAATTTGGAAAAGATTGTTCTCCGAAGAATCCACCAAAATAATCCGGCTGGGAGAGAGTTCCGCAATTTGCTTGACGATTTCACTACCAATGGTGCCACCGGCACCGGTCACGAGGATTTGTTTGAACCGTACAAGCCCACGAGGCCCGCGTAAATCGAGTTCACGGCGCGTGCGACCCAAAACATCAGCAGGGTGAACCGCCCCCAGAGTAGCGCCAGCTCCTTCAGGAATTCGCATGAGCGCTACGCCTTTGCGCGCAGCAACTTGTAATGCCACTTGGGCAGCACGCCGGGCAGGATCGCGGCCGATTAACGCAATGCGGACTTCGGAATTGCGTGAAAGGGCGTCTGCAACCAAAGACTCCAGTGCGTCAAGGCCGCCAAACACGCGGGCACCAGCAAAAATCTTACCAACTTGAGTACCCATAGTGGAAACAATGGCGATCGGTCGGATTGGCAACGGCCCTAAGAGACGTGCCGCGTGGATTGCCTGAGTGATGGCATCGGTTGGTCCAACAAGGATCGTCGCCGGAGCATTAGGTGCGATAGTACGGAACAGGGCGCGCAAGCCACCACCAGAAAGCACGCGGGCAAAACCCCGTGCTGCTGCCATCAAAACAAGGGAGACCACCGCAGCAACGGCAGGCGAAATGCGCGGCACTGTCACCGCAGGGTCAATGAAAAACAAGACCGCGACTGTTCCAATGCCAGCGGCGGCAACGGCTTGCGACAAACGGACTAAGTCATCAGCCGAGGTCCAACGCCAAACGAGTTGGTTGAGACGAAACGCAACCAAAGCGATGGAAATCGAAATTCCATAACAAGCCAATGCAACGATGGTGCCTTCAATAGTGGCCGGCTTCAATCCGATCCCATAGGCCAAATACAGCGCCAACCAAAAACTCAACACCGCCAAGACGATATCAATCAGGTAGCCCGTGGAAAAGACTTTTAACTTTTGGTTGGTCAAATCAAATCCTCAAGCTGAAGGTCCCAGCGCATAATTATATCCGTGCTGGTATCGTTGGCTCGACGCTTACAAACCAACTGATGACGGCGATTTTGTGACAATCCTGACAATAATTCTGCGTTAGACTGATTTATCTGGGTATCAAAGCCCGGACATCGGAACCGCCACGCCTGTCGTGCTGGTGTACGGATCAAAATGCTCTCGCCGTCGCGACTGGGAACAGGACTGCAACCTTCGCCTAAATCGAATTGTAATCCAACCACTTGGACACGTGCGCCACTGGCCCCTGAAAACAAAGCGTCCTCACCATGCATTTGCCTACCATTCTGGCGGATCGTCACGGTACGGATACAGCTATGTCGCTGACCATCCACTTCAAAGGTCGCCTTTCCTTCGAGAAGGGCTTGTCCGTCCTCATCCCGACGTCGAATTTGTGCGTCAGACATAGCAACAGACCGCTCAAGGATCATGGCTGATAGACCTAATGGGCTGCAGGAGACGAGCTCAGCACCCTGAGTCTCCACTTCGCAAATCGGCCCCGTGTCTGACAACCCTGTCGGTGCGCGCAGCCAAAGTCGCGTTGAGCCAGCTTCAATCAGGCCGATATGCCCGGTCTTGAGGATCGAGGATCGCCGCCAACGGCCGGGCCCCAGAACAGACTCAACTAAGCCGCCATAGCCACGTTGCTTGTTGAAAGTCACAAGCGATCCATTAGCACGTTGTAAGGTAGCTAAAGCTTGGCGAACGCGTTGATTAATCGGCTCGGCTTCGACCACACGGGTCAACATCGCGAGGTCAGCTGCTGCAGATAAGGTGCCCAAAGGCGAACCGTCTGCGAACATGCCATCCGGGGCAATCAGTTCCTCCACACGGTCTAAGGCCTCTTCAAAAGTAGCTTGACGTATCAGGCCAGGGGCACTGCCACTGACACCCAATATGGCAGACGCTCTTGTCCAGACGGCGCGACGACTCAGAGGCTCCCACCCCTTTGCAAGGCCAGCAAAAAAGCCTCGATCCGGCTCAATCAAGCGGGCTATGTCGGTCAAGAGTTCATACCAGATTTTCGTCTGTAACTTGATTGAAAAGGCGTGCATCATCGGCAAAAGATGCGCCAACCAGTTGATAATTCGACGACCACGCCAGATCTGCACAACACTTCGGCTCGGCCCAATCGACGCAGCCTTCCATTTTGCTAAGCCTGATTGTGGCTCCTGAGTCTGACGCATGAACCATTGCTCGAGCCAGAGTTCCAAGATCGGGACAAGATCGCCATAAGCGGGCGACAAATCGCGCAAAAACTCAAAAGATGCGGACCAACTATGGCTCAGTGCCAAAGGAAGTGAGAACGGACCCAAAAATGGGTCAAAGTTGCCTAGGCCGGTCTTGGCTGGGGTTCGTCCTTGTAGAAGGTCTAAACCCTCTTCCTGCACGGATGGGCGGAAATCTGGCAAAGGATGCCATTGTCTTTGAACCAATGATCCATCGTTTTTGAATACGCCTGTCTCGAACAAGCCGCGCAATTCATGGCCGAGGCGCACTTGACTGCCCGCCCCTAAGTGATGCTCGGCTTTGATTGGCATCTTTTAGCCCTAGCCTGCTGCCGCTTTGAGAGCGGAGATATTGCCCTGATATTGCTGTGGGCCACCCTTAAATACCGCTGTCCCCGCTACCAATATATTGGCCCCCGCATTGTAACAATCGCGGGCCGTTTGTGGATTGACCCCACCATCAACCTCCAGCAGGATTTCCCGCCCTGTTTGGTCGATCATTTTACGCAAAGCCTCAATCTTTCCCAATTGACTGGGCAAGAAGGCTTGGCCGCCAAAACCTGGATTGATGCTCATCACCAAAATGAGGTCGACCATATCCATGACATGTTCCAACACCGATTCATGGGTCGATGGGTTTAAAACAACACCCGCCTTCTTACCCAAGTTCCTGATCGTTTGTAGGCTGCGATGTAAATGCGGCCCAGCTTCGGGATGGATAGAAATGATGTCCGCCCCTGCCTCGGCAAAAGCCTGCAAATAAGGATGGGCAGGAGCGATCATTAGATGCACGTCAAATGGCTTATCGGAATGCGGTCGCAGAGCCTGCACAACTTGCGGGCCAATTGTGATGTTGGGAACAAAATGGCCGTCCATCACATCGATATGAATAAAGTCGGCACCCGCTGCGGTGATAGCCGCGACCTCTTCGCCTAATTTGGCAAAGTCTGCGGACAGAATGGAAGGGCTGATAAGAAGCTTTGACATGTCACATGCATGCGCTGTTTCGGGTGGTAACTGCAAGATGGCAATTATGTTTGCAAGCCAAAAGCCTACATCGGCTTTACAAAGCGCGCGATAAAGAACCCATCCATCCCGCCACGATCTGCCCAGTAGTGCGGTAAAATACGAAGGTAGCCTTGGTCAGTAACCGCCCGGCCTAAATCTGGAACCTCTTCCGATGTAATTGGCGCGATCACCAGTCCCGATTCAAGAGCTGCAGCCACAGCAGGATCGGCTTCCTCTGGTTCCAAAGAGCACACGGCATAGACTAAGCGCCCGCCGGGCTTTAGGGCACCAGCCGCTGCTTTCACCAGTTCGATCTGCACCGCGGCAAAACGCGCGACATCGCTAGGCGTCTTGATCCAAAGCGCTTCTGGATTGCGGCGCAAGGTACCAGTTGCACTGCACGGGGCGTCCAACAGAATGGCGTCAAAATAGGGCTCTGCGTCAACCGTGCGCGCATCTGCGACTTGGAGACGGGCTGTGAGGCTCGTTCGCGCCAAGTTTTCCGCTACCCGATTGATCCGACCTGCATCGAGGTCAAGAGCTGTGACGTCGGCACCGGTCGCGGCCAATTGCATGGTTTTGCCCCCCGGCGCGGCGCACATATCTAGCACTTTTTCACCAGGCTTGGTTGCCAAAAGACGTGCAGGAAGGGCAGCTGCTGCATCTTGCACCCAATAATTGCCTTCCCCCCAAAGCGGCAAAGTAGTTACATCGGTAGGTGTTTCCGTAAGGCGGATGCTGCCAGTGGGCAGAACGATGCCGTCAACGGCTTCAGCGATAGCTGCACCGTCGCCTTTTGTAGTCAGATCGAGAGCAGGCTGGCGCGAAAGGCTTTCAGCAATCGCATCGGCGGCCTCGCTACCATAAGCCGTGCGCCATCGGTTCCACCATAGGGCGGGCACCCGCTCACGGTCATGAGGTCGCACCAAAGGCTCTGTTGCAATCCGGCGCAACACGGCATTGATCAGCCCAGCAAAGCCACGTCCCGTGGCCTCAAACTTTGCCAAATCAACGGACCGACCGACTGCGGCATGGGGTGGGGCCAATCCCTCAATCAGCTGTGCAGCACCAACGCGTAAGAGAGCCTTCGCAAAATGGGCGCTATCCGGCAGAGGCTTTGCTAATTTTGTCGCCAACACCGCATCGACGAGGCCAAGCGCGCGCAAAGTCGCCAAGGTCAAATGGGCAGCAAAGCCCCGGTCCCGCCCATCGAGGCGAACGAATGCTTGCTCTTTCCGCATCGCCTCTTCCAAAGTCCAACGCTGATCGACAACATGCGAGACCAAGCAGACAGCGGCGAAGCGCGCAGGGTCGGGATTGACAAGCGGGCGACGCGGGCGACGCTCACCTGTCTCACTTTGGCCGGAATCGCGGCGAGATGAACCAGAGTGGGCTTTGCGGGGACGCGTACGTTCAGAATGAGGTGGATCAGACGGCATAGCGCAGGCTCCTGCGCGTCCAATAGTCCGGGGTCAAGTGCTTAGGCAGATAGAGCCGCACGCAGGCGCACCCTCAAGGATCATCCCCAAGGGCCTTTTTTGCTTCCCCAAGGCCCAGATGACCTGCCTGCGCCCTCATCTAACCCCAACGTGTTACCCGGCAAGTCATCGCCCTTCAGGGCTTGTAATTGCGCCACTCGGTTCTCAGTAGCGGGGTGTGTCGAAAACAAGTTATCGCGCAAGCCACCTGCCAGCGGATTGATGATAAACAGATGGGCCGTTGCTGGGTTCCGCTCAGCCTCTTCATTATGGACATGACGAGCCCCGTGCTGGATCTTCTGCAGGGCAGACGCTAACCATTGAGGATCGCCAGCAATTTCAGCGCCCAGACGGTCCGCTTCATACTCGCGAGAGCGGCTGATGGCCATTTGTACGACAGCAGCAGCCATGGGCGCGAAAATCATCATGGCGATCATCGCAATAGGATTTGGCCTTTCACGGTCACCGCCAAAAAACATGGCAAAGTTAGCCAGCATGCCAATCGCCCCTGCCAAAGTGGCGGCAACTGTCATCGTCAAGGTGTCATGGCTTTTCACATGGGCAAGCTCATGCGCCATCACGCCAGCAATCTCTTGCCGGCTCAACATGGACAAAAGACCTGTGGTAGCCGCAACGGCCGCATTTTCTGGATTACGACCGGTAGCAAACGCGTTGGGTTGAGGGTTCTCGATCATATAAATGCGCGGCCTCGGCATATTGGCCTTTTTCGCCATGGTCAGAACGTCCTGCGCATAGGTCGCAATGAAGGGGTCACGGTGATCTGGTCCAACTTCGACGGCGCGATAGGCGCTCAAGATCATTTTGTCGGAGTTCCAATAAGAGAACACATTCATGCCAGCGGCCACAACAAAGGCTATAGCCATGCCGCCCGTCCCACCAATCAGATAACCCACGCCCATAAAGATGGCGGTCATAGCTGCGAGTAGCATAAAAGTCTTTGCGGTGTTCATGGAAAGCTCGACTCCAATTAAGCTGAGCCTATATGTAGGGGCGATGATGTCTGAAGAAAGCGCCGATCCTGTCTCTACTCCTTCACCTGTGCGTGAAGACCAATCCTATGACATGGACACTCCCGCTGGCCGTGCCCTCGCAGAAGCGGCCGAGCGCCGGGCGCAAGCAGAAGCTGAACTGGCTTTAGCCCATGAAATCAACGGCCCAAAAGGGGCAGAGCCGACCCGCTTCGGTGATTGGGAGCGTAAGGGGATTGCCTACGATTTCTAATTGCTGATGGCCGCCTTAGATCAAGTCACGAAGTCGCCTCATAAGGTTTTGCTGACGTTCCATTGCACCCTAAATTCCCCGCACGCGGGCAAAGCCTTGAACATTTTGACTTTAGAGGCCTTTTAGGTGCCTACGCCGGAAGTTTGAGCCGGGCCACAGGACGTGGCCTGCCACAAGAGGGGTCAGAATGACCAAAACTGTTTTTATCGCCACACTGATGGCATTTGCCGCTGCTGGACAAGCCACGGCAGGCGGGATGACAACCACCGCTGGCGCAAATGACCCCTGCCTTCTGGGAAATGCTGCCGATACTGCGGCTTGCGCGGGCATGATCCGCGTTGCCCCTGAGTTAAAAGTACAAAGCCAAACATATCTCGCTTCGTCTAGCCAGATTTCGGGGAGCCAAAGCTCGGGTCCGACTGTCCTTTTTGATCCAAATCGCGACTATAACAGCGCTGCAGCACCAGATTCTCAACCTCCACCCATGCAAGCCAAGGTGGTACCCAGCGCGCCGCCCCAACAAACTGTGACGGTGACCGCCACCGACAACGGCAACACCTCTCAGGCTGTCTCTGGCAGTCAGACCGTAACAACAACAAGCACGACACCCGCAAACAAGATGGTTTCAATGAATTGTGTAGCCCCGCGGGCAGGCGCTAATATTAGCTGCCGCGGCTTTTGGGTCCCGGCTCAACAAGGGCAGCCCGTCCAAGCTCCTCAGCCACCGATGATTGTTCAGCCGCAATTTCAGCCTCAACCCGCTCAAGTCGTGACTCTGCAGCCACCTAGTGCGCAATCGCCCTTCATGCTGCCACCTGTGCCATGCTGCCAGCAGCAAGAGGTGACCCTGATCCCGGCGAGCTTCTTTATGGGTGGCATGAGCTACGGCGTCGGCTTCCCAACTGAAGCTTCCTACAATTACGGCGGCGGCGCTTATGCCTTTGTCGGGGGCGGCACGCGCTTCTCAGGCGTGCGCGAGCGCGTCCATCTGGCCCCGCCACCACGCAAGCCCCGCACACCACCACACAATCCTTGCGGGTGTCGTTAAAGGCTAAACCTTAGTCGGCACGCCGGAACTTTTGCACCTGCGATTTCATAAGGCGCAGGGCTAAGCCGTCGGGCAGCAACTTGCCAATCGCCGCAATGGTCTTGTTGGTGGTGCCAGTCACCACTACGGGCTGATTTGCTTCCAGCGCGTCATAGCCAATCTGGGCAACGCTCTTTGCATCCTGCCACAACCATTTCGGCATCATGGAGACTTGATCGCGCATGCCGTTCACGTCGTGAAACTCAGAATAGGTAAAGCCAGGGCAAAGCGCACTAACATGCACACCATTGTCGATGTTTTCTAGGTTCAGAGCTTGGCTAAACTTGATCAGGAAGGCCTTCGAAGCGCCATAGAGCGTGGCACCTGCCGCCGAAGGAAGATGTCCGGCTAAGGAGGCGACATTCATGATGCGGCCAAAACGTCGGGCCTGCATGCCGGGCAACACCCGATAGGCGAGCTCGAGCGGAGCCTCGACCAGCACTTGCATGAAGGCCGCGTGATCTTCCCAACTAGAGGCAAGATAATTGCCCTGCAGGCCGTAACCCGCATTATTGACCAAGGCATCTACTGGCCGACCGGCAGCTTCCAAAGTCGACACAATCTGCTCGGGTGCAGCACGGTCAGCCAAGTCGGCAGCAATCGTAATGCTTTCTGCGCCCCAATTCTGCTTCAGCTCGGCAGCGAACGCCTCCAATCGATCAGCCCGGCGGGCGGTCAGCGCCAAATCATAGCCGCGCTCAGCGAAGATGCGGGCAATCGCCTGACCAATCCCTGCCGAAGCGCCAGTTACCAAACAAAGTCGTCGTGCCATGATATGCTCTCCTACAGCTAAAAGGGGTTAGCTTGTGCATGGGGTGGATAGACGGCCCCTGCATGTCCGTCTAGCGCAGAAATCGTAACAGCCTTGGCAAGGCTTATTGCAAAGTCAGCGAGAAACGCGCGGTAACACGCGAAATCCAACAATCGCCTCCACCTATTGTGCTTGAGCATTGAAGCCATCCGACAAAAGGCGTATTGGCGCCGCCTACAAACGCGCACAAGCAGGGGGTCGGGCGTCCGACTCACTGTGTTCGGGGAGCCAAGAGGGCATCGCCTTCAAATATGTCAGCGGATCAAGAACCCTCCAAGGGCTTTAGCGATCCAGCCAGCGGTGCCCAAGGTGGCGGCCATGGTCATGGTAGCCAATCCGCCAGTGGATT
>VYLZ01000355.1_pt1 | contig 13040 bp, 12 predicted proteins | sample 5115361 | NCBI WGS metagenome assembly VYLZ01 (sample SAMN12291805, study PRJNA351875) | freshwater metagenome | isolation source: freshwater lake | place: USA: Michigan, Sixteen Lake | collected 2013-08-07 | reverse complement strand
GGTCGCGCGGAGGCGGCGGCGGAGGCGGCGGGAGCGGGGGCTCGCGCCCGCAGCGGCAGGACGACCTCGACGACGAGATCCCCTTCTAGGGTCGTGGCCTCGTGCGCCGGCCGGGGGCCGGCCCCCGGCCCGCTCTTACCGGCCGGCGGTCACTGGATCTTGCGCTCCACGTCGGTCGACGCGCCGCTGATCCCGCGGCCAGCAGCCTCGGTGTCCTGTCCCACGCCCCGCATCGTGTTGCAGGCGGCCAGCGTGGTGCCGGCGAAGCCCAGCGCGAGGACGAGCAGCAGCGCGCGGGCGACGGACGGGCGGGTGGAAAGGGTCATCGTTCTCGCTCCGGATGTGGACGTTGCCCGACCAACGCACGCGGGGCGCGCCGGGTTCCACGCCCGGGACCCGCGGTCCGGCCATGATTGTGTGCAGGTGCGGAATCTGCTAAGCCGGTCACGGTTTCGAGAGCCCGACCGGGACGTCCCGGGCCGCCCAAGCGGCCCCTCATCCACGATCCTTCGACCGTCCGAGACGCCGTGACAAATCCCCCTCCGATCGACCCGCCCGACATCTCGCCCGTGACGATCGAGGAGGAGATGCGCCGGTCGTACCTCGATTACGCGATGAGCGTGATCGTGGCGCGCGCGCTCCCGGACGTCCGCGACGGCCTGAAGCCCGTCCACCGTCGCATCCTCTACGCGATGAAGGAGGGCGGGTACGACTCGACCAAGGCCTACAAGAAGTCCGCGCGCATCGTGGGCGACGTGATGGGCAAGTATCATCCCCATGGCGACAGCGCGATCTACGACGCGATGGTCCGGATGGCGCAGGACTTCTCCATGCGCCTGCCGCTGATCGACGGGCAGGGGAACTTCGGGTCCATGGACGGGGATCCGCCCGCGGCCATGCGCTACACCGAGGCGCGGCTGGCGAAGGCGGCCGAGGCGATCCTCGAGGACATCGACAAGGACACGGTCGACTTCCAGCCGAACTACGACGAGAGCGACCGGGAGCCGACGGTGTTGCCGGCGCGGTTCCCGAACCTCCTGGTCAACGGCGCGGGCGGCATCGCCGTCGGCATGGCGACCAACATCCCGACCCACAATCTGGGCGAGGTGATCGACGCCTGCTTCGCGCTGATCGACGAGCCCGACCTGTCGGTCGAGGAGCTGATGCAGTACGTCCCCGGTCCGGACTTCCCGACCGGCGGCGTGATCCTCGGTCGCAACGGGATCCGGCAGGCCTATCAGTTCGGGCGCGGCTCGATCACCGTGCGCGGAAAGGTGCACATCGAGGAGTTCAAGAAGGACCGCTCCGCCATCATCGTCACCGAGGTGCCGTTCCAGGTGAACAAGGCCCGGATGATGGAGCGCATCGGGGAGTGCATCCAGGAGAAGACCGTCGAGGGCGTCTCGGAACTGCGCGACGAGAGCGACCGCGACGGCGTGCGCGTGGTCATCGAACTCAAGCGCGACGCGGTTCCGGACGTGGTGCTGGCCCAGCTCTACCGGCACACCCAGCTGCAGACGACCTTCGGCGTGAACATGCTGGCGCTGAACGGCGGCCGGCCGGAGGTGATGAACCTGCGCGACGTGATCGCGGCCTTCCTCGCCTTCCGCGAACTGGTGATCACCCGGCGCACCGAGCACGAGCTGAACGAGGCGCGCGGCAAGGCGCACACGATGGTCGGCCTCGCCATCGCCGTCGCCAACCTCGACGCGATGATCCGCCTGATCCGCGAGGCGCCCGACCCCGTCGACGCCCGCACGCAGATGATGGAGCGCGACTGGCCGGCGGCGGACGTCGCGCCGCTGATCGCTCTCGTCGACGAACCCGGCCGCGCCGTGTCGGACGTCGGGACCTATCGCCTCTCCGAGGCGCAGGCCCGCGCCATCCTCGATCTGCGCCTGAACCGGCTGACCGGGCTGGAGCGCGAGAAGATCGCGGCCGACCTGAAGGAGATCGTCGACCGCATCCTCTACTATCTGGAGGTTCTGGCGAACCGGGAGACGCTGCTCGGCATCCTGCGCGACGAGCTGGTGGAGGTCCGGTCCCGCTTCGCCACCCCGCGCCGCACGGTGCTGGAGGAGATGGAGTTCGAGGCGGACATCGAGGACCTGATCCAGCGCGAGGACATGGTCGTCACCGTCACCCACTCCGGATACATCAAGCGCACGCCCGCCTCCGCCTTCCGCACCCAGCACCGGGGCGGCAAGGGCAAGACGGGCATGGACCTGCGCGAGGAGGACGCGGTCTCCGAGCTGTTCGTGGTCTCCACGCACACGCCGGTGCTGTTCTTCTCCACCCGCGGCATGGTCTACAAGCTGAAGTGCTGGCGCCTGCCCACGGGCACGGCGCAGGCGCGCGGCAAGGCGCTGGTGAACCTGCTGCCGCTGACGCCGGGCGAGACCATCTCGACCGTCCTCGCCCTGCCCGAGGACGAGGCGACTTGGGGGGGCTTCGACGTCCTCTTCGCCACCTCGAAGGGGAACATCCGCCGCAACAAGCTGTCGGATTTCGCGAACATCCGCGCGAGCGGCCTGATCGCCATGAAGCTGGAGGAGGAGGGCGAGCGCCTGATCGCCGTCCGCCTCTGTTCGGAGAAGGACGACGTCCTGCTCGCCTCGCGCGACGGGCGCTGCATCCGCTTCCCCGTCGACGACGTGCGGGTCTTCTCCGGCCGTACCTCGACCGGGGTGCGCGGCATCCGCCTCGCCGGAGACGACGCCTGCATCTCGATGTGCGTCCTGCGGCGCATGGAGGCCTCGGCCGAGGAGCGGGACGCCTATCTTCGCGCCGCGAACGCGCTGCGCCGCGCCGCCGGCGAGGAACCGATCGTCGCCGAGGGGGCCGATCCCGACGCCGAGGAGGCGACGGGCGCACAGATCACCCTGTCGCCCGAACGGTTCGCCGAGATGCAGGCGGCCGAGGAGTTCATCCTCACCGTCTCCGACCGCGGCTTCGGCAAGCGGACCTCGTCCTTCGAGTACCGTCTGACCGGCCGCGGTGGCCAGGGCATCTGGAACATGGAGATGTCGGGCCGCAACAAGGCCGTGGTCGCCGCGTTCCCGGTGACGGACGGGCAGGAGCTGATGCTCGTCTCCGACGGCGGCCAGATGATCCGTCTCGGGGTCGACAGCGTTCGGATCGCCGGGCGCAAGACGCTGGGCGTGACGCTGTTCCGTCTGGCGCCGGAGGAACGGGTGGTCTCGGTCGCCCCGCTCGCCGAGGCGGCGACCGCGCCGCCGGACGGCTCCGCGGGCGGCTGATCAGGGACGACGGAAGGAGGCTGGCGATGGCTTCGGGCGCGCGTCACCGCATCGGTGTCTATCCCGGCACCTTCGATCCGATCACCAACGGCCACATGGACATCATCCTGCGGGCGACGGGCGTGGTCGACCATCTGGTCGTCGGCGTCGCCCGGAACGCGGGCAAGGGGCCGCTCTTCTCGATCAGCGAACGGGTGGAGCTGATCCGCCGCGAGATCGAGGCGCTGGAGGACGGTCGCACCAACGGCACGACCATCGAGGTCCGCCCGTTCGAGAGCCTCTTGATGCACTTCGCCGAGAGCGTGAAGGCGTCGGTCATCATCCGCGGGCTGCGCGCCGTCTCGGACTTCGAGTACGAGTTCCAGATGGCCGGCATGAACGCACGCCTCAACCCGCGGATCGAGACCATGTTCTTGATGGCGTCGGACCGGCACCAGTTCATCTCCTCCCGCTTCGTGAAGGAGATCTGCATGCTGGGCGGCGAGATCGGCCATTTCGTCAGCCCGCGGGTGAAGGAAGAACTCCTCCGCCGCTTCGCCAAATCGGCGTGAGGGGCGACCGCCGGTCGCATTGTTGCCAAGCGCCTGCGTGGGACCTAGTGTCCGCCGCCGCGCGATCCCGTAGCTCAGCCGGTAGAGCAACTGACTTTTAATCAGCAGGTCCTGGGTTCGAGTCCCAGCGGGATCACCACCTTCTGAAAAGCCGTTGAAAATCAATTGGTTGCGGACAGGCTCATCGGCCGTTGTGCACAGTCTTGTGGCACAGGGGATCATCATGGGACTGTACCGACGAGGGGCCACGTACTGGGTACGCCAGCGGGTACCGGCGTCAGCCGGGTTAGGCGATCGGGTGGTCAGGCTGTCGTTGCGCACGACCGACCGGCGCCTTGCTGCGTACCGCGCGGCGGTCATCACTGCACGTGTTCTGCAAGGCGAGATGATGGGCGCAGACGAGTGGACAGAGAAGACGATCGGGACGTCCATCCTCGCCGATCTGGACGAAGCGGCGGCAAGGGTCCCCGCCGAAATTCGGAAGCTGCTCTGGCAGGAAGCCGCCAGGGTCCGACCGGGCTTGGACGGCACGCAGATCGAATCGCTGGCGTCGCGGCTGGACGCGGTCGCGTTGCAGCTGGAGCGGCAGCCGCCGACAACCGTCGACGCGGATGCGCTCCGTGCGCTGGTTGCGAGCGCGGTCGCGCACGTCCTAAGCGAGCAGAGATTCGAAGGGTTAGGGAAGCAGGCCCGGATGCCGTGGACAGAGTTCATCGACAGGTTTAAGGAGTCTGCTGATATCAAGCCGGCGACTTTCCGAGAGTACAAGACTGCTTTTGACGATCTTGCGACAATCACAGGAAATATTCCATTTAGCGACATCACTCCGGTGCATGTCACGGAAGCCCTTAAGCGAAGAATTGCGAGAGCAAAGCCGCGGAAAGAGCGCACCATAATTGCTCACGACACGCAGCAGAAGTTCATTACCGGAATCTCGTCATTGTTGGCTTGGGCGGCGAACGAGGGTCTTGTAAAGAAAGGATTGAATGCAGCGGAAGGACTTAAGCCTATCGAAGTCAAGAAAGCAGAAGAGGCGATCAACATTAAACGGGCTTTGAGTCCTGACGAGATAAAGAAGCTCTATACTGCGCCTGTTTTCTCGGGATGCCTCTCCGACAAGCATCCTTACACGCCAGGGAAACACAAGAACCAGGGTAATCGCGTCTGGATGCTCCTGCTCGCGCTGCTCGGTGGGTGGCGTGTCGGCGAGCTCGACGTGATGCAAGTCGGTGATGTTCACATCGAAGAAGACATCATGTTCTTGAGCCTGACTGAACGTGCCCGCCAATTGATCAAAGACAAAAAGGTGAAGACAAGGTCCTCTCCGCGACGGGTGGTTGTGCATCCGATCGTTCGAGATTATGGATTTGACGAGTACGTTTTGCATCGTCGCAGGTCCGGCGCCGATTCACCTTTGTTCGGCCTCAAAACCTCATCGAATCAGCTGAACCGGCTGATCCGCGAAGCCGGAATCAAAGACCCGCAGGTTTCCTTGCATAGTCTTCGACACAACTTCATCCAGATGATCGATGAGTCATTTCCTGCACAGATGGACAAAGGATTCAGGGATAGGCTTACCGGACATGCGACCAACGCTCGAAATACTTATGAAGACGTGATGAACGTCAGGGAGGCGAAAATATTTGTCGAACGATTGATTGTTCCGCCGCCGGTCGCTGCACTGACGGGCTGGACTGGACGTACCGCCGACGGGCGTCAGCGGATCGCAGGGGCTTGAAGGCGGGGCAGGGGAGTCCTAGAGTAGAGCGGCCGGCGATCATCGGGGCGCCAACCCCTCCCGCCGGCCGTTCAACGACAGCGACCTAGAAATGCCGAGAAATCTGCGCATTGTCAATGGGTCGCCGGCAATTCTGAGCCGGTGACGTCTAGGGCGGGACCTACACATCCCCGCCCGACGCCCTCGACATCACGGGAACTTGTACAAGAGTACAAGTCCGGCTCCTGTCCGCCCCTCTTGTTCCTGGAGATCGGTCGACTTCCAGGCCGGACCATCGCCGCCGACGTCAAGCACGAGTCGAGATGGTGCCCAGTCCGGGAGGCGGTGACCCGTCGTTACGTTCGGCTCGACACGCCGACGGTCATTCGCGGCATCACCCTCGACCTGGACGCTGCTGGCTCACATCCATGGGTGTGGGAAGACGCGGGCGTCCCGGCACCGAACTGGAGTGCCGCGCGTCCCGCTCAGGGCGATGATCTATGGCCCCGTCGGCCGCATCTGAGGTGGGACATTGAGGTTCCGGTCCTGCATCCCGCCCGGGGCGGGTCTCCACGCGCTTGGGCAACTTTCCAGGCGATCGTTACTGAGCTACGGCGCAGGCTTGTCGCCGATACGGGCGGCCCGGTCGAGCATGTTGCCGGGCGGATGAGCAAGAACCCTGATTCACGGGCTTGGCACGCCACGCAGTTCCGGGAGACGCCGTACAGCCTCACCGAGCTTGCCCGCGCCCTTGACCTCGACCCCGCCGACATACACCCCGCGAAGCGGCAGTCCGGCCGAGGGCTAGATGAAGCCCTGGCATCGGCCGGCGGACGAAATGACGAACTATTCCATAGGCTTAGGTTCCACGCCTACACCGTCGTGGGGCGGTTCGCCGGCCAGACTGCGTTGCAGGAGCACCTGACGGCCGAGTTGGAGGCGATGAACTCGGCCTTGCTGTCACCCCTACCGCCGGTTGAAGTCAGGTCAATCAGCAAGTCTGTCTCGGTCTGGACATGGAGGCACCGGGACGCGCTCGCCGGACCGAGGCGAGGAGCGATGACCGCCAGCTTCGCGCCCGGCCTCACGGTGACCGAGAAGCGGATCGCGGCGGCTCACCGGACCGCCCGGCTGAATCGTGAGCGGCACGGCGACGCCGTCGCCGTGGCATTCGACCGGCTCTCTCGCGAGACCGGTCGGCGCCCGACTCAAGCGGCCGTCGCAGCTGCTGCGGGGGTGTCCGAGCGGACAGTCCGCAGCCGATGGACTGCCCTGTTGGCTATCGGTCAGGATCGGCAAAACGGTCGGCATCAGGGTCCCCCCGCAGGGGAGGAGGTAAAGGGGCAGATGATTCTGGCGCCCCGGCCCGGCGGACTCATGCGGCTGGCACGGCTCACGCGTCGGCTCGACTCAGCGACAGCTGATCCCCCCGTCGAGGTTGGCGCGTCGTCATGCTTGGCGCCCAAGTTCCCGGCGCCTGGACGGCTGGCGGTAGTCGCGGCAAACACGCGGCGCCGGGAGGCAGAGGGCGCCGATCCGGTCGTACCGGTCCGAAGCATCACGGCGCCCATCGTCAGGGCGCCCATGAAAGGGCTGGCAGCACTGGCGGCGCGTGCCCGGCGCCACGAGCCAGAGAGTCCCCCGCTTCCCAGGCACCGCTCCCGCCGACGGCAGGACCGGCTCTCACGCCCCCAACGGGAGCGGGATCCATGGGCGCGTTATCTCGACGAGCACGGCTGGCTTCGGATGACGAAAGCACAACTGCGTGCAGCGGACAATGCTCCGGAGTACCAAGTCCCGGAATCCTGAATCACCCATGTCCTTGGTGGCGACATCAGGCTACAGGAGTCTTTCATGACGTCCCGTTCGTCTCTAGCATCTACGGTGTCCGGCACCTATCATTGTCTAGCAAGCCATGTCGTCTGTAGCCCTCACGGTCTACAGACGACAGCTTGCCAGGGGGCTTCGCCCCCGTGGACCCCCGGGGAGGAGCCGCAGATGGGAGATTCCGCCGTCGTCCGAATCCGGGTCCCGGCAGCCCAGAAGGCCAGCTGGCAGGAGCACGCACGGTCTACAGGCGTCCCACTCTCGTCATGGATCCGGGAAGCCGCGGTGGTCCGCGCGCGAGAGGATTCCGGGGCGCCGACGCTTGCAGACGTCCGGGCGGACCTCGCGGATATCCGGCGATACCTCGGTGCGGCTTCACGGAATCTGAATCAGCTGACGAGGCACGCGCACTCCGGGCAGCTGGACCCGGACCGGATCCGTCAGACGCTCGACGATCTCGCGATCAGCGGCGCGGGGATCGCGCTGGCGCTGCGCGATCTGTCGGTGACCCGGTGATCCTGAAATCAACACGCATAGCCGCTTCCAGCGGCCCGGACGGCTGGATCCGGCACGTGCTGCACGGCCGAGAGAACGAGCGGATCAGTCTCGTCTATGGCAGCGAGATGGATGTCCGGTCCGCATTCGACGATGCCCGGCTCGCGGGCCAGAAGTACGGGATCCGGCACTGGACCATCAATCCCGGCGAGGCATGCGACCGTAAGGCCGCAGAGCGGGCGATCGTCCGGCTTGCCAAGGAATTCGGGTTCGACGCAAAGACGGCCGTCGTCGTCGAGCATCACAAGCGCAGGGCAGATGGCGCCGGTTTCGACGTCCACTGGCACGTTGCAGTCCCGGAGTGGGACCCTGTCCGGCGACGGGTCCTCGATAGCCGCTGGGATCACGCGCGACACGAGAAAGTCGCCCGACTCCTTGAGATCGAACTCGGCCACCAGCTTACCCAGGGCGCCCACGCCCGAGCCGTCGCGGCGGCGTTGGAGGCCGAGGGCCGGGACGACGTTGCACGAGCTCTGCGCGAGGCCGGCCACCTCGACGGCTCCCGGCCCCGTGCATCGTTCGATTCAGACCGGCACCAGCACGCCAAGCGGACCGGCGTCAGCCTCCCTGAGGCCCGGGCAGCGGTCCGCGACGCCTGGCAGCGGTCCGACGGTGCCGAGGCCCTTACTTCCGCCTTGGCCGAGCGAGGGCTTGCCGTAAGGCCCGGCGACAAGGCCGGGACATGGATCGTCGTCAGCGCCGCCGACGGGCAGTTCGTCGGCGCGGTCCATCGTCTCGCAGGCGTCCGCATCGCGGACGTCCGCGCCCGCCTATCCACAAGCACGGAGACCGACCATGACCCAGAACGAACCAGACGGCCGCCGACCCGGACAGAAGGTCGCCGCCCAGCCGATACATCATCCGCTGGCTGGCCCGATCTACGAGACCAGGGACACGACGGCGGCGATCCTGCGACTTCTGGAGGGCGAGGATCCGACGGACGGGAGCGAGGACGAAGACCCCATCGCGCAGCTGGTCCGTCTCGTGGCCGAGATCCACTCGACCGTGCAGCGGATCGAGAGCAGGCTGCCCCCGACCGGCTGACCGCAGAGATAGAGAGGCGCCGAACCGCCGCCGAGCGGAAGGCTGTCGCCCGCCGGGCTGCCGTCGCGAAGCTGCGTCACAAGCTGCATCGTCACCCGGAGATCCCTGCGACGGCTGGACCGGGTAGAGACGAAGATCAGGCAGGAGATCGCGGCGAGGCCGGACGACGTCAGGGAGATCCTGGAGGCCCGGACCGCGAGAGAGCACCGGCAGGTACGGCAGGCACTGGACCGCGCCGAGCAGGCCCGGCTTGCCCTTGGCGAGCATCGGCAGACGACAAAACCGACCGGGCTGCTGTCCGCGCTCAGGGCACGCCTCTACGACCGCCAGACGCGGAAGCTGGAGCGGCAGCACGAGCAGGCCAGGGAGTCCTTGGACGATGCTCGGCATAAGCTGGATCTCGCAGAGACACGGCATCGCGGAGCAGTACACGGGATCGTCGCAGCGAACCGCCCGGTCAACGCCCGCGCCCGTGCCCGTGCCGACGTACTGTCCGAGGCCCGAAGCCGAATCGCCGAGGGCGACGTCGAGATGGAGATCGCGGCCGTTCACGGGACGACGGCCCACGTCGTCGCGCTCGTGGAGCGGCGCCGTTCAGAGGAGGCCCGACGCGACCAGCAGGCCCGGCGCGATCGCGAGGCCAGGACGCCGATCGAGGACCCGGCGGACGACTACCGTCCGCCGAGACCGCGGATGTGAAACCGATGGAGGGGCCGATGCGTACTGGTATCGTCCGGCGCATCGGCGCCGCATCGCTCGCCCTGGACGCCGTTGGGCGAGCCGCAGTGGCAGGTGTCCGGCCAGCCGTGGATCTCGCCCGATGGACGCTTCGGGCCTTCCTTTCCCGACCTTCATCCGGCCGGCCTGTCACCAGCTTGTCCGAACCGGATGCACTGGCGACAAGGCGCGGTGCCAGGCGGGCCTTCGACGCCTCAGGCATCATCGCTGCCGGCTTGATCGCGTGCATCATCGGCCTCGGTTCGCATCTCGGGCCGGCCGGGACCGCGGCGACCGCAGCGTTGACCGTCTACGCCCTCACGCTCGCGGCACGAGCAAGCCTCGCTCACTGGCAGGCCGGACGCCGCGGCAGTGGATCTCTCCGGGAATGGGTGACGTCGGAACCGATCCCCGCCGGGGGGGCGGTTGTCCGGGCAGTTCCCTGGATCCTCGCATGTTCGGCCCTGATCCCTGCGACCGCAGCGGCAGCCGGGATCGGCGGGGCTGATGCGCTCACGGAGAGGTGGCTAGCCGCAGCCTTGCCGCTGAGCGGGCCGTTCGGCGCTGCCCTCTCCGTGCTCACGTCGTCGCTCATTGCGGTCGCCGCAACCATGCTGTCCTGGCAGACCGTCGCCGCCATGGTGTCGGCAGCGCATGAGGGCCGACTCGTCGGGAACCGGTACCACATGGTCTGGGCACCGGTCCGGGTCACCGTCGGCATCGGCCTGCTTGCTCCCGTCATCGGAGGTTTCTCGACAGGTCACGTTCTGCTAGCCGAAGCAACGCGTTACGGCTCAGGACTCGCGACGGAAATCTGGTCGGAGTTCGTCGGGACCGTCGCCAGGGGGGATGTCCTTGCCCCGCCTGCCTCGACCCAAGGACTCGTGGTCGCACGGCAGGTCCTGGAGCACGAGGTCTGCGTCGGTGTCGCCCGCAACATGCTCCCAGCGCGGTACGTGCTGACTCCCTGGAGATCGCCGCCCCCCGAGGCCCCGCCCGCCGAGGGCATCGACGCCCCGGCCGGCCGGCTCTGGGATTGGTCGTCCGCGTGCGGGACGATGCTCATTCCGGCCGGACCCGCCGACGAGACGAATCGGGCCTTCGCGCAGGCCCGACGCGAGGCGCTGGCGGGCATCGTCGCCGACATCCGCGCGTCGGGGCTTGCATCGCGGATCGCCGACGTCGCGTCCCCGGGGAGGGGCGACGGCCAGGACTGGCCCATGGGCACTGTTTCCGTCCTGGCTTCCGCCGCCTCACGCTACGACGCGACGATGTCCGGGGCGGCCAGGGCCTTCGTGACCGCCCGATCGGCCGGAACACGTGACCGGCTCATCACTGCCGCCCGCGACCATGGCTGGCCTTCGGCTGGCCTCTACTGGCGGACGCTCGCGGATCTGTCCGCGGAGACCGTCATCGTCGCGGCGGAACTCCCCCAGCGCACAGGCCCGACGCCCCGCCCTTTGGGATCGTCTGTCGCGGACACGATCACCGGCACGCTCGACAAGATCCGCACGCAGCTTGAGGAGGCAGGGCGGCGGGCACCGCTCCGGCTCGACGATCTGGCAGCCGCTGGCGACGGCCAGTCCAACATGCTCGCCCGCATTCTTGCCCCCTTGAGCCGAGCAGTCGCGGAGTCCGCCCTGTCGTCGGACGCCGGAGCCGGCGGCAGGCATGCCGACCCTGTCGGCTCACTGATGCAGCTTGGCCACGCTCTGTTGACGGGGACACAAGCCACGATCGTCGCCGGGACTGCGGTTGCGATCGCCGCAGGAAACGGCGTCGGCTTCGTTGCAGGATTGGCCACCGCATTTGATTGGGTGAAGGAGTTCTTGGCACCATCAATATTTTTGCTGATCGCCGTCGGCTACGTCCTGGCCTACGTCCTCCCGATACTGCCGTATCTCTCCGTTCTCTGGCTCCTTGTCGGATGGCTCGTCTTCTTGCTTGAGACGATCGTTGCCTTGCCGATTTGGCTATTGCTGTGGTGCCGGATGGACGGCGCCGAGATCGTCGACAATCCCCAGCGTCCTGGCATGATCATACTGTTCAATCTCTTCCTGAGGCCATCTCTGGGAGTCCTTGCCCTCTGCGGCGTGTACTATGTGCTTCCGCTTGCCGTCGGCTTCCTGCACGACACCTGGAGCAGAGCATATCTTGCCCAGCAGGGCGGACATGTCGTCGGACTCGTCGGGTTGGTCGGAGGTCTGTGCATGCTCGCATACCTCTCGTACCAAGTAACCGCACGACTCTGCGCCTTGCCTCACGAGATTCCCGACAGAATCGGCAGGTGGTTCGGGGCCTCGGCGGAAGGACTTGGAGAGTCCGAGGGCTTCAGAGGGGCGACGGCGGCAGGGATCGGCGGCGCGACGACGGCAGCCGGTTCTCTCGGCCGCATTGCAACGAAGCGGAATTCTCCGAACGAGATCAAGCAGTTGCTGGCCACGGAGAAGGAGGAACTGAAGAATGTCGACAAGACCTGAAGCCAAGGACCCTGATTACGCATTCGGCGTCCTGGACGGCTGCGACGCCCGGTCGCTTGTCAGTTGGACGGGGCTGTCTGCGCTCCGGGCCTTGGCAGATGTCGCACATGCCGCATCGGCCCCGACGCTGGCCGCGCTGATCACGATGACGGCGGACGCCGTGCACGATCACCTCATGAATTCAAGGAGTTAGGCATGATCTTCGACATCGCCGAAGCTGCGTTCGAATACGCCTTCGCGGGACTGCTCTACGTCGGGCTGGCGGTTGCCTATGTCATGACGATCACGATGATCATGCGCGAAGGCTTCCGCCGCCGCCGATGACAGTCCCACGGCCGCAACGCGGCCGGCCCGACCCCTGGGGGTCGGGTATCCAAGGTGGCGCGGCATAGCCGCGCCTGGGGGGATGTTGAAGTCGGTCACTGGACCCGCCGCCCTGCGCCGCCCGTCGCCCACAGACCTGCGGCAGCGGTCGGGCCTCCGCTCCGTGCGCCCGCCCCAGCCGCTACGCGGCCGGGTCCCCCGAGGCTCCTCCGCTCCGCCCCGTCCGCCGCCGCTGAACGGTCCGGCGACGGGCGGCTCCAGACGGCGGGAGAATGGGGAAGCCGGCTATCCGGGCCTGCGACGCAGGCCCGGAAAACCTGGATTGCTCGGGGCTTTCCACCGGCGGGAGTGTCAGTCTCGAAGCCGATACCGCTCCGCGACGCCTCGGGCGACGCCCGCATAGACTGATGGCGGCATCGCGGCCAGCGACCCCAGGGCTTCCGTCATCGCGGAGACGTGCTCCAGGTGAAGTCCTAGGTCCCTGATTCTCGACACGAGCTCGACGACCGGGACCCCCACCTGGACGCCCTCGACCAGGATCTCGTATGCTGTCATCACTCGCACG
>VYLZ01000148.1_pt1 | contig 13192 bp, 9 predicted proteins | sample 5115361 | NCBI WGS metagenome assembly VYLZ01 (sample SAMN12291805, study PRJNA351875) | freshwater metagenome | isolation source: freshwater lake | place: USA: Michigan, Sixteen Lake | collected 2013-08-07 | reverse complement strand
TTTCGACACGGCTTTGGTCCCGGCCTATCAGGAGTATTCCGATAGCGTGCGGCAGACCGTTGCGGTGTCGGACAAACTCGCGGCGGTTCGGGCCAAAATGCCAGCGCTGGAAGCGGTGTTTCCGCCCGCGATCAAAGCGATTGCCGATCACCGCAAGCTGATTTTCGATGCGGAAGGGGTGGCTGCGATCGCCGACCTCAGCACGCGCCTCGATGATGGCATCAAGCAAAGCCTTGCGCTGGCGGAACGCGCTGGGGCGGGCCTTACCCGCAGTGCCGCCGATCAACTGCCGGGCCGGGCGAGCCGGTTGCTCACCGGCTGGCAAGAAGCGCAAGCCATCGCCAAAGCGCTTGCGCCGGGGGCAAACGGTTCGGAAGAGGTGGATGCGTTCGCAAAGCTGCTGCCCGCTATCGAAAGCTACGCGGGCCTGTTGAAGCAATCGAGCGATCTGCTCATTGAACGCTCCGACCTACGGCTCAATAAACTCGTGCCGATCCAACTGAAGCTCGCCGAGCGCCTGCGCGCGGCCAGTGAGGCGGCACAGGCCGATCAAGCCACACTGATCGGGGCGACGTCCGAAACAGCGCAGTTCGCCACAATGCAATCGATCGTCTTTCCCTCGGTGGCGCTCGCTATCGGCATTGTCGGGGCGGTGTTGATCGCCCTCTCCATCACCGGGCCGCTTCGCACGATTACCCAAGCGATGCGTGATCTTGCGGCGGGGGATATGGACGTCGCGGTTCAAATGCCCCACGCGCGGGGGGAGATCGGGGCGCTGGCGGCGGCGCTGGATAGCTTTCGCACGAACGCGCTGGCGCGCCACGATCTTGAGATTGCTCAAGCCCAGGACCAAGCGGCGCGGGAAACCCGCTTGCGCCGACTCGACACCCTGACCAAAGGGCTCGATTCCATGACCAACGGGCTGCTGAGTGAACTGGCCGATGCCGCCAATCGGTTGGAAGGAACCGCGCAGTCGCTGGCCAGCGTGTCGCAAGACGCGACCGTGCAGGGCAATCAAATCGCCGATGCCTCGGCTTTGGCCTCCGACTCAATTCAGTCGGTCGCCATTGCCAGCGACGAGCTGGATAGTTCGATTGCCGAAATTGCCCGGCAAGCGGCGCTCAGCCAACGCATCGCCGATGAAGCGCGGCAAAAGGCAGAAGCGGGGATGCGGTCGGTTGGGTTGCTGGAAATCAGCAGCCGCAAGATTGGCGATGTCGTGTCGCTGATCAACCAGATCGCCAATCAAACCAACCTGCTGGCGCTGAACGCCACGATTGAAGCGGCGCGGGCAGGGGAGGCGGGGAAAGGCTTTGCCGTCGTCGCTTCGGAAGTCAAAACCCTCGCCGGGCAAAGCAGCAAAGCGACCGACGAAATCGCGGCACAAGTGGCCGATGTGCAGCGGGTGGCAGAAGAAACTGCCGAGTCGATCCGCACGATTTCCAGCGTCATCACCCATGTTGCCACCATTGCCGCCAGCATCGCCAGCGCGGTGGAGGAACAATCGACGGCAACGCGCGAGATCGGCAAACAAGCCAGCAATGCCGCCGCTGGGGCTGAGAGCGTCACGCGTTCGCTGGAGCGTATCCGCCAAGGGATCGACGTGACGTCCAGTAGCGCGGGGGACGTGCTGAGTTCCGCCCAGAACCTCAGCCGGGAAACAGGGGTGTTGCGGACGGAGCTTTCCAGCTTTCTGTCGGACGTGCGGGCGGCGTAACCGTTAAAAGCTACATAGATAGTTTTTAAAAAAGAAGGGCGTATCCGATAGGGAAACCGGATACGCCCTTTAAAGGTAAAACAGGGTTCCTAACGCAGTCCTCAAACCTTAATCCTGGATATAGGTGATGGTGCCCTTATCTCCTTTTTTCCAAGTGTAGGTTACGTAATCGACGTTCTTGCGGTCGCCCTTGGCGTCGTAGCTGATATCGCCGATCACGGTTTTATATGTGCCGCCTTCGTGCATTTTCTTGGCGGCTTTTTCGGGATCAACCGCGCCTGCCTGCTCAATCGCCTGCTTGAGCACCTGAATAGCAGCGTAGGAGTAGAGCGTGTAGGCTTCGGGGTTGAACTTGCGGCCTTCCACAAAGCGTTTGACCACCTCGGCGGCCTCCGGGCGTTTGCGCGGATCGGGCGGGAAGGTCATTTTCGCGCCTTCAAGGGCAGGCCCTGCGATGGTGGCAAGCTCGTCGGACGTGGTGCCGTCCGCCCCCATGCCGGTGAACTTCAGCCCTTGTTCGGCAGCTTGGCGGATGATTAGGCCAAACTCAACGTGCAAACCACCCCAATAGAGGAAATCGACACCGGCAGATTTCAGTTTTGAAATCAGCGGCGAGAAATCCTTATCGCCGGCATTCACGCCTTCATAGATGACTTCCTGAACGCCGGCTGCGTTCAAATTCTTCTTGGTTTCATCGGCCAGACCTTTCCCGTAGGAGGTCTTGTCATGAATAACGGCGATTTTTTTACCCTTGTGGTTGGCGAGAATATAATTCGCCGCCACAAGCCCTTGCTGATCGTCGCGCCCGCACGTGCGGAACACATTCCACAGCTTACGTTCGGTGAAATTCGGGTTGGTCGAGGCAGGGGTGATCTGCAAAATGCCTGCATCGGCATAAATGTCGGAGGTCGGAATCGACACGCCCGAATTGAAATGCCCCACGACGAATTTCACCCCGGAAGAGGCAAATTTATTCGCAACCGCAACGCCTTGGCGCGGGTCGGACATATCATCGCCCGGCAGCAGAACGATCTTTTCCCCCAAAATCCCACCGGCGGCGTTGATATCGGCGGCGGCTTGTTCCGCCCCTTGGATCAACTGTGCCCCAAACGAGGCATTGGCCCCGGTGATCGGCCCCGCAACGCCGATTTTAATGTCGGCCCAGGCGCCGCTAGCGCTGCTCAGCGCTACAGCCAAAACGGCGACTCCGATTGACGGATGTTTCATGGTATTCAGCCTCTCCTCTCTTTTTTCGGTGGACCGCAGCCCGTAACCACTAAAACACTTTTTGATGGTTTAAACAATGTCAGATCATCCCTCTCGGGCGGGTAGCCTTACGCTGGTTGGCGGGCTTGCGGCGCTGGATTTCGTGAATACGGCCAGCGGGCGCGGCTCGCCTGCCAAGCTGGAGCATTTCCAAGCACCGGAGGATGTGCTGGCCTGGGCGCAGCACGCCGGGATTATCCCGCACGAGCGCGTGCAACCGCTGAAAGACCGCTTGCCGGGCGAGGCAGGCCGGGCGTTCTTGCGGCGGGTGCTGGAGTTGCGCGAAGCCCTGCACCGCGCCGGGGCGGCCGTGGCGCACCGTGATAGCCCGTCGCCCGCCGATCTTTTTTTGCTGAAAGCGGAAGCGGCACACGCTCTGGCCGATGCCGAGCTAACCGCACAGCCGGGGCCGCAGTTCAGCATTGCCTATGGTGATAAGTCGCCCACGGCGCTGCTCGGCCCGATCACAGCGTCGGCGCTGGAGTTATTCCTCAGCAGCGATCTAAGCCGGTTGAAGCAGTGCCCAGCTTCGGACTGTGGCTGGCTGTTTTATGACCGCTCCAAGAACAACTCCCGCCGCTGGTGCGATATGGCGACCTGCGGCAACCGCCAGAAAGCAGCAAAGTTTCGGGCGGAAAGCGGAGCTCAGCCGAACGTCGAGAGGTGAGAGCGAAAGCGCTTCAGGCTCAGCAGAAAGAAGGCCCCGCCGATGAGGGCCGTGGACAGGAAATTCACCCACACCACCTCCAGCCCCGCCCCGCGATAAAGGATGCCTTGAGCTATCGCGACGAAATGGGTGGAGGGGGAGAGCAGCATCAAATATTGCAGTACCTCCGGCATACTTTCGCGGGGGCTTTGACCGCCGGAGAGCATATTCATCGGCAAGAAGACCAGCATGAAGATCAGGCCCAACTGCGGCATGGATTTCGCCACGGTGCCGAGAAATAGCCCGAGCGCCGTGGTGAAAAACAGATAAAGCACAACCCCCGCCAAAAACAGCGGGACCGAGCCCGCCAGCGGCACCGAAAGGGCGGTTTCGATTACCAGCTTCAGTGACAGGGCGGTGAGGCCCAAGATGACGGTACCGTTCGCAAGAATCTTCGCCATCATTATGTCTATGGGGCGCACGGGTAGCACCAGCAGATGTTCAATCGTGCCGTGCTCCCGCTCGCGCACGAGGGCCGCCCCCGCCAGCAGAATCGAGAGCATGGTGATGTTATCGATCAGGCCCATAACGCTCGTGAAACGCGGCGATGTGAGGTCTTGATTAAAGGCGAACCGCATCTGCACCCCGACCAGGGATGGGGCAGGGGCGGCATCATTGCGGCCCAGGAAGCGGTTAGTTTCATCCAGCACGATCGCCTGAATATAACTTGCGCCAATCCCCGCCTGCATCATGGCGGTGGCATCCACCAACACTTGCAGCGTTGGCGTGCGCCCGGCGCGGGCGTCGGCTTCAAAGTTAGGCGGGATGTTGAGCACGAAAGTAAAGCGCCCGCTATTCATCGCTCCGTCGATTTCACTCAGGCGGATTAACGCCGGCGGTTGAAAACGTGGCGCGGTGAAGGCGGAGATCAGCCGGCCTGCGAGTTGCGAGCCATCTTCATCGACAATACCAATCGCCGCCCGATGGACCTCGTGCGACATGCCGTTGGCCTGGGCGTAAATGGCGAAACTGAAGGCATAAATCGCAAAACCCAGCAAAGCCCAGTCGCGCAACAGGCTCAAAAATTCCTTACCGATCAGCGCGGAGATATTGACAATACGGTCCATGCTCAGCGCTCCTGCTTCGGCAAAAGCGCCATCGAAAGCCCCCATAGCACGGGCACGAAGGCCAAGAGCGCAAACAAAAACGGCACCACCTCCCAAAAACTCAGGCTTTTTGTGAAGGTGCCGACGCTGATTTTCATGAAATAGCTTGTGGGAAACAGGGTGCCGATCATCCGCGCGCCACCCTCTAAGGTATTGACCGGCTGCATCATTCCAGAAAACTGCACGGCGGGCATCACCGAGGCCATAGCCGTTCCGAAGAGGGCGGCGATCTGGGTGCGCGCGAAAGAGGACATGAACAGCCCGATTCCGGTCGTCGCGGTCACATAGATCAGCGCCCCCACGGTCAGGCCGAGAAGGCTACCCTTGAGCGGCACGCCAAACAGCGTGACCGCCATCAGAGTCATCACCGTAAAATTCACCATCGCGAGCGCGACATAGGGCAGTTGCTTGCCGATCAAAAACTCGAAGCGGCTGGTGGGGGTGACATAGAAATTGGCAATCGTGCCCATTTCCTTTTCCCGCACCACGGCGAGCGCCATCAGAATCGCCGGAATCATCACCAGCAGTAGGGCGATAGTGGCGGGCACCATGGCATCAAGGCTGCGAAAGGCCTGATTGTAGCGGAACCGCGTTTCGATTTGGATCGGTGCGGGCGGGACCGTAAAGCCGCTTTCCTTCGCCATACGGGTGAGGAATTGTTGGTGCAATCCAGCAACGTAACCCGCCACGGTTTCGGCGCGAAAAGGCATGGCTCCGTCAATAAGAACACCAATTTCGGTCGGCTGGCCTCGGCGCAGATGCGCGCCGAAATCGGGCGGGATTTCGAGTGTGGCGGCACTACGGGCGCTTTTTAACTCGGCCATCAGCGCGGTGGGGCTTCCCGGCGGCGGGCGTTCGCGGAAATAGGAGGAGCCTTGAAACTGTTCGATATAGGCGCGGCTTTCCGGCGACTGGTCTCGGTCGAGCACCGCAAACGGCACTTTTTCGACATCAAGCGAAATCCCATAGCCGAAGACTATCATCAAAAAGGCGGTGCCGAAGAGGGCCACGGTCAAGCGCACCCGGTCGCGCAGAATTTCCAACGCCTCGCGCCAGGCGTAAGCACCCAGCCGTTTGGGCGAAAAGCGTGGCGGGCGGCCCTGGGACGGTAAGGGTTCGGGAAAATGCACTGCCGTTTCAGCTTGCGGGCCGAGCGCTTTTTCCATCGCTTGAATAAAGGCTTCGTCCAGACTGGATGTACCGCTTTCCTGTTCAAGCGCTTCTGGCGTGCCGGTGGCGAGCACCCGGCCCGCGTGCATAAAGGCGATGCGGTCGCAGCGGGCCGCCTCGTTCATGAAATGTGTGGAGACGAAGATCGTCACCCCCTGCTCGCGCGACAAGGTGAAAAGTTCTTGCCAAAAGGCGTCGCGGGCGACGGGATCGACGCCGGAGGTCGGCTCGTCGAGAATCAACACCTCCGGGTCGTGCAAAATGGCGACGGCGAGCGAGAGGCGTTGGCGCACGCCGAGCGGCAGATCGGCTGAAAGATTGTCGAGATAGGGGGCGAGGCCGAATCGGGCCGTTAGGTCGGCTTCTCGCTTCGCGGCGGCGGGCAGGCGGAAGATTTTGGAATGCAGGTGTAGATTTTGCCGCACGGTGAGTTCGCCATAGAGCGAAAAGCCCTGCGACATATAGCCAACCCGCCGCCGCGCCGTAAGATCGCTGGGATCGACGGGCTTACCCAGCATAAAGGCGTCGCCGGACGTGCTAGGCAGCAGGCCGGTTAGCATTTTCATTGTCGTGCTTTTGCCGCAGCCGTTGGAGCCGAGAAAGCCGAAAATCTCGCCGCGCTGAATGGAGAAATCCACATGATCGACGGCGGTGAAATCGTCGAAACTGCGCGTCAGCCCGCGTGCTTCAATGACGGGCGGATCGCCATTCGCCGCCGGGGCGGGCGGTTTTACGGGCCGAACATGGCCGCGTTTGGCCTCCTCCGGCAGGAGGGCGATGAAGGCATCTTCCAAACTGGTGCAGCCGGTTTGAGTTTTCAGCGCGGCAGGCGCATCGCAAGCCAGCAGCCGTCCGCCGTGCATCGCCGCGACCTGATCGAACTGCTCAGCTTCATCCATATAGGAGGTGGCGACGATGACGCTCATCTGCGGGTGGTTTTCGCGCAGGCGGTTGACCAACGCCCAGAACTGGCGGCGGGAGAGCGGATCGACGCCCGTGGTCGGCTCGTCGAGGATCAGCAAATCTGGATCGTGGATAAGCGCGCAGCAAAGCCCCAGTTTTTGCTTCATGCCGCCCGAAAGTTTCCCCATCGGCCGGTCGGCAAAGTCGGTCAGGCCGGTTCCAGCGAGCAAGGCAACGGCCCGCTCCGCGCGCTGAGCGGCACTCAGCCCGAAGAGCTTGCCGAAAAACTCCAGATGCTCGCTAACGGTGATGTCGGGATAGAGATTCTTGCCCAAACCTTGCGGCATATAAGCGATGCGGGGCTGAACCTCCCTCCGGGCACGGCTTTGCCGCATATCGGCCCCCAGCACGGTCACGCTGCCGGTTTGCACCTTCTTGGCCCCGGCGATAAGGGCGAGCAGGGTGGATTTACCCACGCCGTCCGGCCCGATCAGCCCGAAAGTCTGGGCTTCGGGCAAGACCAGCGACACAACGTCCAACCCGACCGTCTTGCCGTAGCGGTGCGCGACGCCCTCAAGCTGAACGGCGGTGCTCATAGCGATGGGGTCACGACCCGGCGGGCTTTGTTAGGTCCGACTGAAGCCAGTCCGGCCATGCGGCTTTCGGGTCGAGCTTTACGTAACCCATGCCGGTAAGGCCGGTTTTCACATACTCAAGATACTGCTGCACCAGGGCTTCCGGCACGCGAATTTTGATGCGGTACATCATCCGGTCGCGCTCGCTTTTCGTTTCCACCTGGCGCGGCGTGAACTGCGCGCGAGCGGAAATGAACGAAACATTGGCCGGAATGGCGCGATTAGGGAGCGCATCCAGCACAATCCGCCCTTCGGCCCCCATCGCTAAAGTCCCCGCCTCGGTGGTGGGCAGAAACAGGGTCATATAGACGCTGGAGAGATCGAGCAGGGTCAGCACTTTGCCGCCGCCCGCCAGGACTTCGCCGGGCTCTGCCAGCCGGTAAAGCACCCGGCCCGAGACGGGGGATTTCAGCACCCCGTCGCCAACTTGGGTCCGCAGTCGGTCGGCCTCGGCGCGGGCGGCGCTGATGGCCTCGTGGGTGGCATCGACGCGGCTGCGCGCGGCCTCTAAAGCGGCCCCCGCGCTGCGGCGCTGATTGCGGTTTTGATCGACGCGCTGCTGGGTCACATTGCCTTTGGCGATCAGGGCCAAGGCCCGATCTAATTCTTGATCGGCAAGGGTCAATTCGCTTTTCCGCAGGGTTATTTGGGCAGTTGCTTCGGCCTCGGCCTTTTCGGCTTGGCGCACATTGGCCTCGGCGGCGCGTAAAGCGGCTTCCAGATCGGCGGTATCGATCCGGGCGACCACATCGCCCGCTTTCACCATATCGCCTTCTTGAACCAGCACCTCCACCAAGCGCCCGGCAAATTTAGCGCTCAGGTCGGTCTCATTGGCTTCAATGCGGCCATTGCTGCCGATGATGCCGGGGGGAATCGCCGCATTCGGCTTGTAATATGTACGATAAGCCCAATAACCGCCACCGCTCAGGGCTGAAACGAGTATAAAGAGCCCAAGATATTTTAAGAAACGCATTGTCGATCCTTTAGAGCCGCAACTTAGGCGCAACTCGATCTATTTTCATTATACGCCTTAGGTGCCCTCCGATGCGAGCGTAATAGACTGGCGTTTATTGTCGATACGATCATCGTCGCCCGCAAGCATCGGCCAGCCCCTGCCATCACACTGGCATTGCGCCGCACCGCGCCGGGCGTGCGGGGAGATCTTTATGGAATCTTTATGCCCCCCGGCCCGGCTTCGTCTCGAACCTTCACGCGCTTCGAGTGTCTGATCTTCCTAACGGGACATACCCGTAGAAGGAGAAATCATGCTGGATGCTGTGTTTCTGGTGGCCTTGGTCGCCGGATTTTCGGTGCTGGTCGGCTACGCGCTGGTCTGCGCTAAGGAGATCGAGCGATGAGCGCCGCTACTCTCGATCTCATTTTGGGCGGTGCCGTCACGGTTGGCGTGCTCGCCTATTTGTTGGTGGCGCTGCTGCGCCCCGAACGTTTCTAAGCCGAGGCCCCCGATGACCCTCAACGGTTGGGCGCAAATCGCGCTATTCTGTCTTATTCTTCTCATGCTGACGCGGCCCATCGGCGGCTATCTGACGCGGGTGTTTACCGGCGGGAAGCTGCTGCTGACCCCCGTGATCGGCCCCTTGGAGCGCGGCTTTTACGTCGCTGCCGGGGTTAACCCGAAGCAGGGCCAAGGCTGGGTGGCCTATACCGCCTCGATGCTGGTGCTGAACGGCGCGGGCGCGGTGTTGCTTTACGGAATTTTGCGCCTGCAAGACGTACTGCCGCTGAACCCGCAGGGGTTTTCGGCGGTCGGGCCGGATCTGGCGTTCAACACGGCGGTGAGCTTCGTCACCAACACTAACTGGCAGTCTTATGGCGGCGAGAGCACCATGAGCCACTTCAGCCAGATGGCCGGTTTGACGGTGCAGAACTTCCTATCGGCCGCGACCGGGATTTGCTTGGCCATCGCGCTCGTGCGCGGCTTTGCCAGTAAATCGACGCGCGACTTGGGGAATTTCTGGGTAGATCTTACGCGCGTCACGCTCTATGTGCTGCTGCCGATCTCGATCATTGCCGCGCTGTTCTTCGTCTGGCAGGGCGTCCCGCAAACGTTTGCCGCGAGCGTGGAGGCAACGACGCTCGAAGGCGCGAAACAAACCCTCAGCCTTGGGCCGGTCGCCTCGCAGCTTGCCATCAAGATGCTCGGAACCAACGGCGGTGGCTTTTTCAACGCCAACTCCGCGCACCCGTTCGAGAACCCGACGGCGTTCGCCAACCTCGTTCAGATGCTGCTGATCTTCCTGCTTGGCGCGGGCCTCACCAACACCTTCGGGCGCATGGTCGGCAACGAAAAGCAGGGTTGGGCGATTTTGGCGGCGATGGGCGTGCTGTTTATCGCGGGCGTGATCGTGGTTTACGCCGTTGAAGCCGCCGGCAACCCCTTCTTCCATCAACTCGGCCTCATCGGCGGGAATATGGAAGGCAAGGAAGTACGTTTTGGCATTGTCGCTTCTGCCCTGTTCGCCGTGATCACCACTGCCGCTTCCTGCGGTGCGGTGATTGCGATGCACGATAGCTTTATGCCGCTCGCGGGCATGATCCCGATGATCAACATGCAGCTTGGCGAAATCATCGTCGGCGGTGTTGGTGCGGGTCTTTATGGGATGCTGGTGTTTGCCCTGCTGACGGTGTTCATCGCCGGTTTGATGGTTGGGCGGACGCCGGAGTATCTCGGCAAGAAGATCGAAGCCCCGGAAGTGACCATGGCAATGCTGTCGCTGCTGGTGCTGCCGCTGGCGATTCTCGGCTTCACGGCGTTGGTTGGCTTCTTGCCGTCGGCGCTGGCGAGTTTGCAAGACAGCGGCCCGCACGGGTTTTCGGAAGCGCTCTACGCTTACACGTCGGCAACCGCGAACAATGGGTCGGCCTTCGGTGGGTTCAATGCCAATACCCCGTTTCATAACGTGATGCTGGGGATTGCCATGCTGCTCGGGCGCTTTGCCATGATCGTTCCGGTAATGGCGGTGGCGGGCTCGCTGGCGCGCAAAACACCGCAACCGGCCTCGTCCGGCTCGTTCCCGACCGATACGGCTCTGTTCGTCGGCCTGCTGGTTGGGGTGATCCTGATCGTCGGCGGTCTGACCTATTTCCCTGCGCTGGCCCTGGGCCCGATTGCCGAGCATTTGGCAATGGCCACTGGCACGCTGTTTTAAGGCAAGAGTCCCATGAGCAAACGTCCTCTTGTGTCGTTGACCGACCCGGCGATTCTTTTCCCGGCGGCCGGTCAAGCGTTCACGAAACTTCACCCGCGCGCGTTAAGCCGCAATCCTATCCTCTTTGTCGTCGCTTTGGTGGCGCTGCTCACGACCGTTCTGCTGGTGCGCGATCTTGCTACCGGCGCAGGCGGAACCGGCTTTACGGTGCAAATCGTCGCCTGGCTGTGGTTCACCGTGCTGTTCGGCACCTTCGCCGAAGCCGTGGCGGAAGGCCGGGGCCGTGCCCAAGCCGAAAGCCTGCGGAAAACCCGCACCGAAACCACCGCGCGCCGCAAGCTCGCGGGCGGCGGGACGGAAACCGTTTCGGCGCTCGATTTAAAGCCCGGCGATTTGGTGGTGGTCGAGGCGCTGGAGATCATTCCGTCCGATGGCGAAGTGATCGAAGGGGTGGCCTCGGTCGATGAAAGCGCCATTACGGGGGAAAGCGCCCCGGTGATCCGCGAGAGCGGCGGCGACCGTTCGGCGGTAACAGGCGGCACGCGGGTGCTGTCGGATAATCTTGTCATCCGCATCACCTCGGCCCGGGGAAATACCTTCCTTGACCGGATGATTGCGCTGGTGGAAGGCGCGCAGCGGCAGAAGACGCCGAATGAAATCGCGCTGTCGATCTTGCTGGCGGGCCTGTCGATCATCTTCCTGCTGGCCGTTGCCACCATTCCGGGCTTCCTTGCCTATAGCGCCGGAAGCATCTCGGTTGTGGTGCTGATCGCCCTGTTCGTAACCCTGATCCCGACGACGATTGGCGCGCTGCTGTCCGCCATCGGTATCGCCGGGATGGACTGGCTCGTGCGCTTCAATGTGCTCGCAACTTCGGGCCGCGCGGTGGAAGCGGCAGGGGATGTGGATACGCTGCTGCTGGATAAAACCGGCACGATTACGCTCGGCAATCGCGTCGCATCCGAATTTCTGCCGTTGCCGGGCGTCGATGCCAAGGTTCTGGCGGAAGCCGCGATGCTGGCGTCCTTGTCCGACGAAACGCCGGAAGGCCGCTCGATTGTCGTGCTGGCAAAAGAAGCCCATGGCCTCCGCGCGCTCGATATGGCCGAACGGGGGGCAAGTTTCATTCCCTTCTCGGCGACGACGCGGATGAGCGGGATCGACCTTGGCCAACGCCAAATTCGCAAAGGCGCGACCGATGCAGTGCTGGCATGGGCAGGCGGTGGTGCGGCCTCGGAACGGCTCACGGCCATTGTCGAAAAGGTGGCGAAATCCGGCGGCACGCCGCTGGTTGTGGCCGAAAGCGGCAAACTTCTGGGCGTCGTTCACCTGAAGGACGTGGTGAAGGGCGGTATCCGCGAGCGTTTCGTTAAACTGCGGCGCATGGGCATTCGCACTGTGATGATCACCGGGGATAATCCGCTGACCGCCGCCGCGATTGCCGCTGAAGCGGGCGTGGATGATTTCTTGGCGCAAGCAACGCCGGAAGCGAAATTGAAGCTAATCCGTGACGAACAGGCCAAGGGCAAGCTGGTCGCCATGTGCGGCGACGGCACTAACGACGCCCCCGCGCTCGCTCAAGCCGATGTCGGCGTTGCCATGAACACCGGCACGGTCGCGGCGCGTGAAGCGGGCAATATGATCGATCTCGACAGCGACCCGACGAAGCTGATCGAAATCATCGGCATCGGTAAGCAGTTGCTGATGACGCGCGGTGCGCTCACCACCTTCTCGATTGCCAATGATGTGGCGAAATATTTCGCCATCATCCCGGCGATGTTCGTGGGGATTTATCCGCAGCTTCAGGCCCTGAACGTGATGGGGCTTTCCACCCCGAGCAGCGCCATTCTGTCGGCGGTGATCTTCAACGCGCTCATCATCGTCGGGTTGATCCCGCTGGCGTTGCGCGGTGTGCGGTATCGGGCACAGGGCGCGGCGGCTTTGTTACGGCGTAACCTGTTTATCTACGGTCTCGGCGGGCTGATCGTGCCGTTCATCGGCATCAAGATCATCGATCTCATCGTTACCGCCCTCGGTTTGGCTTAGGAAAACATCATGATCCAACTGTTTCGACCGGCCCTTGTGCTGCTTTTGGGGATGACGCTGCTGCTCGGCATCGCCTATCCCGCCGCGATCACGGGGATTTCCCAACTGGTGTTCCCGCGTGAGGCCAACGGCTCCGTGATCGAGCGCAACGGGGCGGTGATCGGCTCTAGCCTGATCGGGCAGAATTTCGCCGATCCGCGCTACTTCCACCCGCGCCCGTCGGCCACCTCCGGGACCGATGCTGATGGCAATAGCGTTTCGCAACCCTATAACGCGGCGTCCTCCTCCGGTTCCAACCTGGGGCCGACCTCCAAAGCGCTGATCGACCGGGTGGTGGGGGATATCGCCGCGCTGGAGCCGAAACTGCCGGTGCCGGTTGATCTCGTCACCACTTCCGCGAGCGGGCTCGATCCGCATGTAACGCCTGAGGCTGCGCGGTTCCAGGTAGAGCGGGTGGCCAAAGCCCGCGATCT
>VYLZ01001416.1_pt1 | contig 13212 bp, 12 predicted proteins | sample 5115361 | NCBI WGS metagenome assembly VYLZ01 (sample SAMN12291805, study PRJNA351875) | freshwater metagenome | isolation source: freshwater lake | place: USA: Michigan, Sixteen Lake | collected 2013-08-07 | reverse complement strand
AAGGACTTCTCTTGTTGACATCTAACAAATTTACTTTAAAAATCGAATCAATAGTATTTCGGCAAGTAAAAAGAGCAACGCCAACACAATCGCGTACTTCCACAATGGCGTGCCCAAATATCTCTCTTTTATTTCGTTGCGGAAAGCGTCTGTACTGCCGGCATCAAAAATGGAGATAGACGGGCTACCACCTAACCGAAGTTTGACCTGTTCCGGCTTTAGGTTCTCCAGCAGCGACTCTTCCTTTGTAAGGTTAAACGCAACTAACCCCAGCGTGTCTTTCTGGAGAACCATCGAATAAAATCCTCTTTCCAGCAAAAATTTTGGCAACTCGAGGATGATTCGGCTCCCAATCCTATGTTGTGCCGGGATTACTTCCTGTTTTCCAATCATTTTTATAGGCACCTCTCCCAACAAACTGTCACCCTCAAAGGAGAAAACCGTTGAAGAAAGTGAGTGATACAAACGCTCCTGATTCCGGCTGCCCAATGAAGCCAGCCGGTACATCACAGGCACAAAAAGTGCATGGGCATAAAAATCGGTGGTCGACTTAATGAGGGGACAAGCCAGTACGAACAAATCGTTCACCTGAGATAAGAATGGCCTTCCGTCTTTGAAGGTAAGAATAGCAGAGCGATCAGCACCCCAATCAAGAACTCTCGTAGCAACGGGCATCGCCATGGCACTATTTATCTCTTCAAACACATTTTGGAAAAGTGGCGCCTTAAAATCGGGAAGGGCTAGCGACAACGGTTGTTCCTGTTTATTAATTTTGACGGCACCTCGGATCAGTTGCTGATAGGAATCCTCATCTGGCAGCAAAGCAGGGATCAATAATATCGAATGGTTTTTTCGGAGACTGTTTAATGTGGTCAATAGCGGCAATTCAATTTTTTCTAATTGATTAACTACAATCAAATCAGCGTCATTCAGCAAACTGTAGTTCAGGTTGGCAGCCTGAAAACTATTAAAAGCAAATAGCTCTTTGTTTCCAAATACACGCTCGACCGGTGTAACTTCTTTGACGCTTTTAATCTCGATCACTTTCAACCTAGAGGTCAAATTCAGGGTGAAGTAAAATTCATTATCGAAACTTACTGGATAGTCACTGAACGAAAGCACTGCTTTATTCAACTCATTCAAATTGGTTGGCAAATCGAAAACAAGAGAGTTCGTACTGCCCACATTTCGAAGGCGAACGTGAATGGTATTTTTTTCACCCTTTGTTATTGATGGATTTTCCAAGTAAACTGTATCGACCAGCACGTTTGACAATTTACTGGTTTTGATAGGCACTAACTTGATCAACAGGGACGAGTCCGTTTTTGAAACGCTCCCAAATGTTGCGCTTTGAAAATCTGAGATCCAAAAGAGTGTATTGGCCTCATCCAAGATTCGACTTTCAATTTCTTGAGCATTTCTGCTAATGGACGAAAGTCTAAGTCTTGAAAGTTCATCTTCCACTTCTGACTTCGCTTTGAAGGAATTCGAGAAAGAAGCAAAATCATTTGTGATCAGTTGATATTTGACGTCCGCGGGCAAGGCAGTTACAATCTCTCGTACCCGTTCGCTGGCCTCATCAATCGCTCGCTTCTTTTCAGCCACCGGTGCCGACATGCTCAATGAATTGTCGATATAAATGGCAACATTTTTTTGAGAGCCCACCTGCTCGGCTGCTGGCAGAAAAGGTTGTGCAAAAGCCATCACTAAAAAAAAGACAAAAAGAAGCCGAGCGGCCAAAATCAAATACTGCTTAATCTTTCTTTTCTGTGTGGTCTCCTGCTTTACTTGCTTTAAAAAACGAGTATTCGAAAAGTAGATCTGTGTCGTTTTGCGAAAATTGAAAAGATGAATGAGAATGGGTATCAGCAAGGCACCGAGTGCCCAAAGAAAGGAAGGGAACTGAAAAATCATTCGCGCGAAATTACGACATAATGTTGGTAAATGTTTGCCCTAAAGGGACAGTTAATCGCGTAGATTCTTCCGCAAGTACTTTTGACAAATCGGGCAGTTTTGCCAAACATGGCCACGAGCGGGGCAATAAGCTCTGCCAAAATAAATAATTTGCAAGTGCACTTTATTCCAACGGTCTTCCGGAATCAATCTTTTCAAGTCTCGTTCTGTCTGCTCCACATTTTTACCCGGAGTCAATCCCCAACGAAAAGCAAGTCGATGAATATGCGTGTCGACCGGAAAAGCCGTGCATCGAACGTATCAGGCACCTGGCCCTCATACCTTTCAATCAGTATCTTTGATAAACCCCAAATTCCTTTCGATTTCATGGGCGATAGGCCGCAAGGTTTAATAATCTCCCTGATCTCTTCCACCGACATCTTTAGCATGTCGAAAGGATTATCAGCTTTCCTAAAAAGTAAGGGAGTAATCTTGTTTACTCGTTCGTCTGTGCATTGTGCAGACAGCAGCACGGCAACAAGCAACGTATATGCATCTTTGTGGTGAAGCGGAGTCTCAACGGTTGGATAAAACTTATCTAAAATATGTAAGATGTCACTTACTTTCTCTGGTTTGGTCATTGCCCCAATGAGTATGCGAAACTAACAATAGTGGGAATCGAATGTTTCAACGATTGATCATTTCTTGACCTTCACGACTATTTGCTGATCCCCTTCTGTATCAGGATAGAATAAAAGTAAACTCTGATTCTTATCGAACGCAAGTTTACCGGGCGTGCTGTAAACTTGGAATCCATTGCCAAAATGAAAAGAGGGAAGAAAAATTTCGGTAGGAGCATCAATGGACTTATTCCGCTTGAATTTCAGGTAAAATTCCTTTTTTTGAGTTGATATCGTCTTTATTTTTTTGCTGCGACCTGCTAAAGATCGATAGATCTTCTCCGTTCCATTGATCACCATGTTTATTTTCGTTATCTGCAGTGTAATTCCACAATGTATAACTGAGTTGATTGGATTCCATCGCTCTGAATGAACGATCCAGGCACGCTTCCTGATCAGCAAAGTCTCCGGTACTAAATGCTTTTTTTTCACCCATGTCAAAAGGAATTCCGAATTCGCCAATGAGTGTAGGATTATTTCCTAAGGAGCGGGCGGTTTCTTCTTTGTGGTGAGCCATGTTATCATGAAATGCTTCGCGAATGGCGTGTCTTCCAAAAACGGGCTTCCCTTTAATTACATCCACGCCAAACCAGGCAGAATACTCTTTCGTGAGTAATGTCGCAGCATCGTACCAATGGCCGGCATTCACCAGCCTATCTGCCTCACGCTCCGAAAACTTTGGCATTTTGTGAAAAAGAGCCGGCTCGGCAAAGATGAGCCAGCTGTCATCTACCGAATGCATGGCTTCTTTAAATCTACGTGCGAAGGGTCTGAAATAATTTTCGGAGAAATCGACTTTGCTTCCTTTAAGAATTGAAAAATAATCGGGGTTTAGTAACTCAGGTTTTCCTTGGGCATTCTCGCTCCAAACCCCCGCTGTTTTCCAAATATCTTTTTTAGTTTCTTTCCATACCGAAAACCTATTCGGGTTCACCAACACTTTTCCCTTTAGCTCCGAACCCGTAAGTGCGAATTCATACCTATCCACTTCGATGGCATTACCTGCACCCAACACCATGCCCTCAAAAGGCGTAGGCATGATTCCGTTTTTTAAAAGACCAAATGCATTCAAATCGGTCATTCCAATGTAGCCGGATCCAGGTTCATTGAATGTATCAAAACCAATCACATTGGGAAGGCCTTTTAGTTTTAGTGCAACTTGCTTGATTGCATTGATGTAATGTAACTGTAAATAATCTTGTGCACCTACACTATCGATCTTTACCTGAGGTGCAAAATCATTCCCTCCAAAGAAAAGGGTGAACATAGTGGCGGCACCTAGCTTATTGTAGTTGGTGGGCCAAATCATTCGGGGAAAAGGATCACCCTTGACATTGTGAATTATAGCCGAACCCGCCTCGGTAAACTTGAGCGGATCAAAACCCACTTTATCGAGTGTCCAATAGGGAGCTCCGTCACCACCTGTGAATCTGCTCCAAACATCCTGATGAGGATCGATAAAGACATTGATATGGTGATCATCTGCCTTCTTAACGATTGCTTGGATATAATTGAGGTAATTCTCGTCATACAGTCCAGGGCCGGCATGTTCGATGGCCTCCTAGGTCACCAACAACCGAACAAGCCGATAACCCCACTGATAGAGTCGCTCAAAGTGTTCATCAGCCTGATTGAGTGGAAATGGCCTTCCCACAGACGATACGTTATAGACGGTCTCATAAAACTGTTCTTTTTGATGACTCGGAATCAAAGGTTCAAATGGAAGTTTCGTACTCCCTCCCACGTTGATACCATGTAAAATCATGGCGCGACCAGTTGGATCTACAAACCAACTGCCAATAGATGACACATTTTTTAGTGTAGAATCAAAAGTTTTTTGAATCGACTTCCCGCTGGAGATCTGGGTCCATTCCACCTTTTTCAACCCATCGGTTGAATAGGAAGGATAAGGATCATCAACAAACAAGAAAATGGCTAGAACCACGACAACTATCGCGATCAAAACAAAAGCGATTTTAAGAACTTTCATATCTAAAAAATGTAATTATCTTTTTTTGAAATTATCCTTTTCAAATGTAATACTATTTGAATTGCTTATTGCCTTGCAGTATATTAGAATCTTTATCTGGACAGCAAGATTAGATGGCACTCAATAGTTTTTTAGCAAGAATTAGTGGTTCGGATAGCAATTTTGAATTAGAACACCGCGTATTCAACACTCTAACCTTTTCAACAACACTTTTGTGCGTTTTTGCTTTTTTTTCAAATATGCTTCTAGGGTTGAGCCTTGTTGGCTCCCTTCTGGCTTTGATTGGTGCTATTATTTCATTTTCACTTTTCTACTTCTCGCGAATAAAAAATAAACTTAACAGTTTTATGCTGATCGTTATGATTGGCTTTGCACTACTATTTATTGTGTCCGTCTACCCAAGTGACTCTGGATCCAAAGGCCCCCTCGCTTTCGTTTTTATATCGCTCGTCCATGTATTTATTGTAATCAGCAAGGAATCGTTGCAATTAAAAGTCTTTTTCTCGATGGTGTTTACGATTGTTTTACTGTACGCCATAGAGTACCTTTTCCCACATCTGATTCACTACGGTTACAATAACGAAGGAGCCCGGCTTCTAGATTTTGCAATAACGATGATTTACTCGCTTTTTTTTGTACTCATTACCACACTCACTTTTAAGCGTAGTTATAATCGAGAAAGAACAAGGGTAAACAATCAAAATGGCGAATTGCAGACCCTGAATAAGAAACTATCTGAAAAAACAGCTCAGATCGAAATGCTGATGAAAGAACTAAGCCACCGTGTAAAAAATAACCTCCAAGTGGTAACAAGTCTTCTCAACTTGCAGTCCAATCGTATTAAAGACCCGGATGCCAAAGCAGCAGTACTAGACGGCCGAAATAGACTTTTATCAATGGTGTTGCTTCATCAAAAATTATATGTGACCGACAAACCCACCATTATTGATATGAAAGAATACATTATCGATTTGACAAACAACCTTGTGGAAGCAAACAAGCTTGAAGTAACAAAGAAAGTTGTTTTTAATCTTGAGCAAATATTCCTAAAGATCGAAACAGCTGTTCCGCTTGGTCTAATCATAAATGAATTGATAACTAATTCGCTAAAATATGCATTTGAAATTGACTCCCCGGCTGACGAACTGCGCGTTACGTTCGAAAAGCAGGGGGTTGAGTTGGTTCTAACCGTTGCAGATAATGGAAAAGGCTTCGTGCGAGAGCCTTCTACCAATTCGTTTGGATTGCAATTGGTTGATTCGTTGGTTTCTCAATTGGAGGGCTCCTTCTCAATGGATTCCTCTAACGGAACTATCACGGTGATTAAAATGAAAACGAATGATGAAAGCTGATTTCAAAATCCTAGTTATTGAGGATGAAGTATTGGTGGCAATGGATATTAAGGAAATGCTGACGAAGCTAGGGTATAAAGTTGTGGGAATAGCGGATCGAATGGAGAAAGCGGTAGATCTATTTCTAGTTCATCACCCCAATCTTGTTCTTTGCGATGTAAAAATCAAGGGGGAAAATTCAGGTATCGATACAATCGTGCAGTTACGAGCTACCGGAACACCTTTTGAAGTCATATACCTAACTGCATATGCTGACGAAAAAACGTTAATCCAAGCATTTGGCACTGAGCCAAAGTCATACCTACTAAAACCATTTACGGAAATTCAAATTGAAGTTGCGGTCAGTCAGTTGTATCACCAAACAACACGAGATTCAAACTTGGTGGCTGGTGACAGCCCATTTACGGAACGCGAACTTGACATTCTAAAGCTTTTAATAAAGGGATATTCTTCCAAAGAAATTAGCGAGCGCTTGGCAATAAGTATCGACACGGTTCGCACACACAGGCGCAACATGATGGGCAAAGTCGATGCTCAAAATTCACTTCAACTCATCCGCATTTCAATCGACAAATCATGGATAAGGGCGTAACTAACAGCAAGTTGAGACTACTGGTAGATAAGATATCTCTTACGTAGATTTCGATACCTATCCAGCTCTTTTTTCCACGTTGCTTTAATTTGTCTTTCCGTCATTCCCTTTTTGATTTGCTCTTTCAATTGTTTTGTGCCCACCAATTTATCAAAGTAAGGGATGAAAAATTCTTCTTTGTCAGCAAATTGATTGTAGAATTGAATCAGGTATTTCAATGAGATTTCTTTTCCCGTTTTCTCTGTACTCAAATCAATTCCAAAACAAACTTCATTCTCGTGTGGAGGCTTCTTAGCCATTCCCTCGATGCTGATCGGTGTAAATTGAAAAGGTTGATTTTTTAGATCAGGGTGACCGATCCACTCAAACGGGTGCTGTGTGCCGCGGCCAACACTCAATGCCGTTCCCTCAAACAGACAAGTGGAGGGATAAAGTAAAACCGACTGCTGGTTGGGAAGATTGGGAGAAGGCTTGATCGGAAGCGTATAGGGTGTCTGGTGTGTATAGTTTTTAAGCTTAATGATTTCCAACTCACATTTTCTTTTTCCTTCCAGCCAGCCTTCACCGTTGATCATTTGCGCGAGTTCACCTACCGTGAGACCATGTACAATTGGTATGGGGTGCATACCCACAAAGGACTTCAGAGCAGGGTCGAGCAGAGGCCCATCTACATAACTTCCGTTTGGATTTGGCCGATCTAAAACAATCAGTTTTTTATTTTGCTCTGCGCAGGCCTCCATTAAATAGTGAAGTGAACTGATGTAGGTGAAAAAGCGCACACCCACATCTTGGATATCAAAAACAACAATGTCTACATCGCTAAGTTGCTCGGCTGTTGGCTTCTTATTATTGCCATACAAAGAAATTACAGGAACGGGCGATAGAATTTTCTTGATGTCCACACCTCTTTTTTGAAGCGAGTCAACCAAGTGGGTTCTACCGATCACGGCAGTATGGTTGACTAAAAAAGCCACGCGTTTGTCTTGGACCTTAGGAAGCAACAGATCCAGTTGTTCTGCCCCTGTCTTGATACCAGAGGATTGACTATGTGCTACGAGGGCTACAAACAAACTGAAAGTAAGGCTAAGTATCTTGTGCATTTTCTTTTACTTTGCTAATCGATAATTGTCAAAATTAAGCATTCTTTGAACGTTTCGCATTTCATTTCAAAAAGACTTCGCCAAGGTACACTGGATAATTTCTCCTCCATTGTACACAAGATCGCTGTGGCCAGCATTGCCATTGGCCTGGCGGCTGCCATTGTTTCTTTCTTAGTCATGCACGGTTTTCAATCGGCTGTAAAGAAAAAAATATATGGATTTAGTAATCATTTATTGATCACTAAGTTTACCATGAATAATGCAGTCGAAGAACAACCATTCGATCACAGTATTCCACTCTATGCGCAGCCCGAGCAGTTTCCGTTTGTAAAAAGTGTGTTCAAAGGTGTGGGAAGGGGCTCAAACAATTTTGCCGTCAATGGCACTTACTTTAATGAAAATATTATTGAAGGTCGATTCATTCATTTTTCCGACTCGGGATATTCAAAGGAAGTTCTCGTCAGCAAAGTGATTGCAAATAAAATTGATGCCAAAGTAGGTGATGATGTTATCTTGCATTTCTTCCAAAATCCACCTCGGTTTCGGAGATTAAAAATTGTTGGGCTGTATGAAACCAATTTGTCCGACTATTTCGATGGAAAAGTTTTGATTGGTGACATACGGATGGTTCAGCAATTGAACGGATGGAAAAGCAACGAAGCAGGTGGACTTGAAATAGCTCTTGACTTAAACTATTTCAATGCCTTCGACTTGTGGGAAAAAAGTTTACCAATCCCATTCTTAAAAGAAACCCAAATCGACACGGTGAGTGCTCAGGAACTACCAACTGGTTCATTGCCTCCTTTTGAATTTGATCGCGCAGCGGTAGACGAAGCGGCAAATGCCATTGGCGAATCGATGGATTATGATCTTAACTTAGAATCCGTACGAGACAAATACATTCAAGTATTTGAATGGTTGGATCTGGTAAAACGTCAGGTAAAGATCTTGTTAGGTGTTATCCTCACAGTCATTTGCGTCAATATGATTTCAGTGATCCTTATTTTGGTGATGGAGCGCATCCCCATGGTGGGCATCTTGAAGGCCGTTGGCGCGAGCAATCGAACCATTCGCATGGTTTTTATTTACAATGGGATGAATCTCATTAGTAAAGGGCTCCTGTGGGGCAACGTAATTGGCATTAGTATCTGCTGGCTACAAGATCAGTACAAGATCATTAAGCTAAATCCACACGACTATTACGTAAGCTATGTACCCATCGAATGGTCTTTTGCCTCAATCGCAGTGTTGAATTTGCTCATTTTTGCAACCGTCACGCTGGTGCTCCTCCTGCCCACAAGATTCATAACGAAAATCAGCCCGGTTAAAGCCATACGGTTTGACTAATCCACAAAGTGTTGTAGACTGAGTGCCTTGCGTTTGGCAATGCCAAACTAACTGGTTAGATTTGGCTTGGTGAAAAGACTTTTGACCTCATTTTTGCTTGGGCTTTTTCTACTCAATATTGTTGGGTACTATGGCGTATTTGTTGGAATCAGTCTTTCGGGTGCTGCAGCGATGCGCGAGCAATTCGATACCGAAAAATCTTTCCAAGATGAAGTGCTCATCAAAGTTCCAATCGCCATTCCGTATGCTGTAGATGCAACTGACTATCAACGAGTAGATGGAGAATTTGAGCATCAAGGACAAGTGTATCGTTTGGTAAAACAGAAATTACAGAGCGATACTTTATATATTGTTTGCGTAAAAGATGGTAGTGCCTCGAAGATAAATCTTGCGCTTGCTGACTACGTAAAAACATTTACCGACAAACCTGCAACGACAAAATCAGGAACCGCTCCAATCTTTCAATTTTCAAAAGACTATTTATCTATCACAACGAAAATCACTCAGACTACGAGTGGCTGGGCTGCCCCCATTCTTTTTTCAACGGATGATTTCAATTTATCTACTGTTTCGCGAGACATCCAATCTCCTCCCCCAAAAGCCAGCTAAACTGACTGTCGAACTTACACGACCAGTCCATCCATCCTGAAAGAATCAAGTAACGATTCTTTTGGAATGTTCTATTAACGGTATTGCCTTGACAAGTGTTGCTTTGCAATAGGCGAACCTATTCGATAATTATTGTATACGCTAAAAATTACAAATTCATGCAATTAAAAATTACAATTGGTTTTGTTCTAGTGGTCGCCCTATCTGCCCAAGGTCAGGGAATGATAGATGGTTTTATGCGAGGTCGTGGCAACCTAACAACTGCCCTTAGTTATAGCACAGAATCCTATGATACCTACTACGTAAAGGACTCCGCAGTCAACAACCCCAATCTGGGTATTATTTCTACCACGAGCGTCAACCTTTTTGCCGCTTTCGGTGCGACCAAGTATTTGGACGTTGTCATTGGACTTCCATTTGTATCAGCGAATGCATCTCAAGGATATTGGTCCACGCAAAGCGGGTTGCAAGATTTTTCCATCTATTTAAAAGGGCAACTCTACGAAAAGGATTTTGGTGCGCTGGGGAAATTATCGGCTATGGCTGCAGCTGGGTACATTATGCCAGCGAGCAACTATGTACCAGATGCACCGGTTGCCATAGGTCACCGATCCAAGAACCTAGAGGGAAGACTATTAGTCCAATATCGATTGCCCTTCGGTCTATTTGTGATGACACAAGGTGGTTACATACAACGAGGAAACATCACCATTGACCGAGGTTATGAAGTAAGTGTGCCTGACGCCTGGGACTATGTAGTAAGGGTCGGTGGCTCTTACAAAATATTTTATGCTGATGCGTGGCTTAACATTCAACGCGCACGTAGCGGAACCAACATTGGCGCGGGTGTTCCATTTCCTACTAATGCAGTTTCTTATCAGCGAGCAGGTTTTACGCTCTACTCAAGCGTCCCACCAATAAAAAATCTCGGTGTAAGTGCCGGCATGTCGTTTACGCTTTCCGGTGAAAACATTGGAAAAGCCACGCGCTTAAGTATTGGCATCGTCTACAATTTGCCCGTCATCAAAGACAATAATAATTAAATCGTCAACGAACCAGTAGACATGAAAAAATCAACAAGCCCTATGAAGTCGTCTAACAAAGCGTATGTCTTCAAATGGAAGGCAGCCATAATGCTAGTTATCACATTTTCCCTTTTGCAAAGTTGCGATGAGGACATCCCAAGTATCAAGTCTTTGCCTATATTAACCCCTACAAAAGTTGATGAAACGGCCGGCAACTGGAAAACCGTTTTAAATATAAACGCAAGTTCTATTTCGCTACCCACTGCCGAAGCTATCTCCAGCGCGGCCTATCAGGCAGAACTAGCAGAGCTAGTTAGTTTGTCTACTAATCGCACCGCCAGTCAAACAAATACGGCTAACTACTGGGCAGCGGGTGCTGTCGTTCGCTGGAATGAAATTGCTCGTGCGCTCGTGGCAAAATACAACATAGCCCCGGTAGCAGGGGCACCGGCAAATCCGAATAAGCCTTTTTCCAATCCTCCTTTTGCGGCACGTGCTTACGCCTTGCTTAGTGTTGCACAGTATGACGCATTGGTGACAAGTTGGAAATTCAAATACCAGATTAATCGCCCTGCACCAGCATCCAGCAATGCTAGCATCAAATTATTAACCCCTGAAACAACATTACCTTCTTTTCCCTCTGAACACGCGGTGGTCGCTGAGGCTTCTAGAAAGGTGTTAGAATTCTTGTTTCCGGCCGAGAAAGAATATCTGCAAAAATTAGCTGACGAAAATAAAAACAGCCGCAAATGGGCAGGTGCCAATACACAAAGCGATTTAGATGCAGGCACAAGCCTTGGTTCGCAGGTGGCTACGCTTGCCATTAATAGAGCTAAAACAGACCGCATGAGTCAAGCTGGAAGCCAGACAACTTTTATCGACTATTTTAACATAGCAAGAATTGCTGAGTCCGATCGATGGATAAGTCTTGAACTACCGTACCGTCCACCTATGCTTCCACTGTATGGAAAAGTGAAACCATGGTACGACAGCGTGTCTGCTTTTGCAGCGTTGCCGCCAGCTCCCCCATCTCTTTCCTCATCTGAATTTAAAAACGCCTTGCAAGAAGTACGAACGATTGCTGATAACCGCACCCGCGAGCAATGGCGCATTGCCGATTTTTGGGCAGACGGTGCCGGAACGTTCACCCCACCAGGTCATTGGAATCTAATTGCCCAAGAGTTAATTGTAGAAGCAAAATGGAGCGAGGTAAGATCGGCACGTGTTTTTTCGCTAATGAACAGGGCTGTGATGGATGCCGGCATTTTATGCTGGTATGCAAAATATCAATACTATTTGCCGCGCCCTTCGCAGGTTGATCCAGCTATCAAAACCGCTACAGGAATACCTAATTTCCCGGCTTACACATCTGGGCATGCAAGCTTCTCAGCTGCTGCCGCCACGTTGCTGGCTTATCTGTTTCCTTCCAACGCGGGTCAACTATTAAATCAGGCTGATGAAGCTGCACTATCCAGACTCTATGGCGGAATTCATTATCGATTTGATAACGATCGCGGAAAAGAATGTGGAGCAAAAATTGGTCAATTAGCGGTGGCCTGGGCACAAGCTGATGGCGCGAATTAGGAGTTAGTTTTTATTTGTTTTAAGGTTGACGGTGTCGGGGACGAACAAACCCGGCACCGTTTTTTTGCCCAAATCCTCGTGTTGCAATCAGTTTCAAAAATTTATCTCGCGACCCTCCTCTTGCATCCTAACTTTCGATTGCTATCGTTAACTAATGCCTTTCAGTAAACTCCTCAATGACTACCAGGTTTCACCCCACGTTTGGGATGAAATGCATGACGTGAGCACTATCCGTAATCACTACGAAGTTTTCCTTCAAACCCTGAGAAATGATTCGGTCTTGGACTTGGCTAAGAAAAACGAATTAGCGAAAAAACTTTTCATGAGCCAAGGCATTACGTTCACTGTATACAATGATGGCGAAGGCATTGAAAAGATTTTTCCCTTTGATATCTTACCTAGAATCATCACCGCCACAGAATGGGCAATTATAGAGCGAGGTATCAAACAAAGAGTTAAAGCACTGAATATTTTTTTGGCTGATGCTCTAATTCTCTCATGTCCAAATTTCATGAAAGAGATGGTGGGCGTGGATGTATCGCATGGAATCTATACTCATATATCCGGTATTGACCCCATGGGAGATAGCGATGGCAATTTCTACGTGCTGGAAGATAATCTAAGAACGCCCCTGGTGTTTCGTACATGATGGAGAACAGGAGTATGACCTACAGGATTTTCCCAGGGTCGCTTCCAAAAAACAATGTGCGTTCTGTAAAAGACTACCCGGATCTGCTATTGAAAAATCTAATGGCACTTTCTAAACGCGCCATCAGTAATCCCACTGTGGTACTACTTACTCCCGGGATTTATAACTCAGCTTACTTTGAACATACTACACTCGCCCGTTTAATGGGTGTTGAGCTAGTCGAAGGTCGAGACTTGGTTGTAGACAATGCCAAAGTCTACATGAAAACAACGGCCGGACTTAAGGGAACCTCTAATAACTCTGTTTTTAAAAATCAATTTGGCGATAAATTTATTTGGTCAAGATATTTCATCCAAAAAAAATTGAGTCGGTGTTTCTTTGATGTTTTTCG
>VYLZ01000607.1_pt1 | contig 13317 bp, 12 predicted proteins | sample 5115361 | NCBI WGS metagenome assembly VYLZ01 (sample SAMN12291805, study PRJNA351875) | freshwater metagenome | isolation source: freshwater lake | place: USA: Michigan, Sixteen Lake | collected 2013-08-07 | reverse complement strand
CGCTCCCGCCGCCCGATGCGCGAGCCCGCCAATCCGGGAGGGGCTTGGCGAACCCGACGCATCTTTAGAGCCAGGGATTAGTCGCGGGTAACATCGAAGGCGAAGGTGAATTCGTCGGCGCGCGGCGTGTAGCTCAGGCCCTTCCGCATTGCCCACGGGCGCACTTCGTAATGCAGGGGGATCACCCCGACATCGATCATCGCTTTGGCCATTGCTTGTTCCAGCAACGCGCGGCGAGCGGCATCATCGACCGTGGATGTAGCCTGGGCGATCAGCGCATCGACCTCGGGGTTCGAGTAACGGCCCTGATTGCTAACGCCATTCCCCAAATCCTTATTCACCGTGGCGGCTAACGCGCGCAGCGGTGAGGACATTTCTCCAGTTTGCGCGCCCCAGCCGGCCAACCAAATACCGAACTCGAAGGCATTGCGTTTGCTAAAGAACACGCTGGAGGTGAAGGATTGCACCTTGGTTTTAATGCCTGCGCGGGTCAGCATTTGTGCGATGGCCTGGGCCACACGCTCATCATTATTGTAGCGGTCGTTCGGGGTGGACAGGGTGAGTTCAAACCCGTTCGGCAACCCCGCTTCGGCCAGCAGGGCTTTCGCGCGCTCGGGGTTGCGGTCGAGGGCGGGAATCGCCTTGTTATGCCCGAACATCATCTCCGGCAGAAACTGATTGGCCGGAATGGCAAGGCCGCCCATCACGCGGTCCACGATCACCTTACGGTCGATGGCGAGCGAAATCGCCTCGCGCACGCGTTTATCTTTGAACGGGTTCGGAATATCCTCGGTCACGCCGGGGGCTTTGTCGCTGGCCTGATCCATGGCGAGATAGATCACGCGGCTGGTAACGCCCTGCACCACCTTCAGGCGCGCATCGGCCTGGAGGCGCGGAATATCTTGAATGGGCGGGCTTTCGATGAAGTCCACATCCCCCGCAAGAAGGGCTGCAACCCGCGCGCCTTGATTGCTGATCGGGCGCAGGGTGACTTTATCCCAAGCAGGAGCTTTGCCCCAGTAGGACGCATTGCGCTCTAGGCGGATTTGCTCGCCTTTCACATATTGCACCATCTTATACGGCCCGGTGCCGATGGCCTGTTTGCCGCTGTTGAACTCTTCCGTCGTCGGCCACGGCCCGGCCCCGCACCCGGCTGGGTTGAAGGCAATCGCAGGCGCGCCCGATTTACCATCGGAAATCATCCCGATCGACGAGAGCTCGACGGGCAGCAGCGGATAGGCCGTGCGCGTCGTTAGCGACAGAGTGTAGCGGTCCACCACGTCGATGGCGACAATGGAGCGCGTGTAAAGGGTGAACGGCGAGGGGCTGTTTTGCACCGTCGGCACGCGGCAAAAGCTATAAACCACATCGGCGGCATCGAAATCACTGCCATCGTGGAACTTCACGCCGGGGCGCAGTTTGAACTCCCAGGTTTTATCACCCGTTGCCTTCCACGAGGCGGCCAAACCGGGTTCCAGGCCAAAGGCCGGAGTCGGCTTGACCAGAGCATCAAATATATGGGCGGTTACTTGGATGTTCGGGGTTAAGTTGTGGAAGTGCGGATCAACCGAAGTTGGTTCCGATGCAAGAGCAACTTTTAATTCCTGAGCGTTCACCGACAGTATAGAAACTGTTGAAAGAACGCATCCGGCTAAAGTTGTTTGCGCGAATTTTCTGAAGATTTTGTTCGACATGAAGCGCTCTCCGCGTTATTTGTTTCGGTGTTGCGGTATTTTTGTCTGAAGTATTTTTAGTGATCATAGCTTGCCGAAGAATCACAAAAGGCGTCAGATACAATCCATGCGAACTCAGCGGATCTGTATTGGTCGCGTCCCTGCACACTTGCTGCTGCAAGATGTAGAGGGGCGGCCATGAAAATCACTTTGGATGCAACCTCGCACACGCCGCTCGTTGAGCAGATCGTGACTGGCTTGGCCGAGCTTATTCGGCGCGGGCAAGTAACGGCCGGCACGCGGATGCCGTCTGTCCGGGTGTTTGCCCGAACGCATACGATCAGCACGTTTACCGTGGTCGAAGCCTATGGGCGGCTCACCGCGCTCGGGTATCTGGCCGCGCGCCAAGGGGCGGGGCATTTTGTGCGTGCCCCGCTTGAAACCCACCGGCCCGCCCCACCCGATGCCCAGTTCGAGCGCGCGCAGGATCATATGTGGCAGATCCGCAGCCAGCTTGAACCGTCGGATCGGCTGATGGCGATTTCCACAGGCCGCAGCCCGGAAGAGTGGGAGGACGCGAGCCTGGTGCGGAACGCCCTGCGTTCGGTTGCCAGCCGAAGCTCTTTATCGCTTACCCGCTACGGCGAGCCGCGTGGCTATCGGCCCCTGCTGACCTATGTGCAGTCGCGCCTGCACGATCGCGGCATTCACGCCGACGAAAACCAGATTTTGATGACGCTGGGGGCCAGCCAAGCCTATGATTTGCTGATCAAACTGCTGATTAGCCCCGAGTGCCGGGTGATGGTGGATGACCCCGGCTATTCCAACCTGTTCAGCCTGTTGAAGGTCAACCGCACCGAAATTCTCGGCGTGCCCCGCACCGAAGACGGGCCGGATTTGGTTGTTCTCGAAACATTGGCGCGCACCAAGCAGCCGAAAGTATTCTTCACCCAAACCGTCGCCCATAATCCCACGGGCTGCGGGTACGGCGCGCGGCGGGCGTTTGAGGTGCTGCGCTTAGCCGATACCTATAATTTCCACATTGTCGAAGTCGATGCCTTTGCCGAGTTCTACCCGGAGGGCCATCAACGCTTAGCGGAGATCGATCAACTCAACCGCGTGATCCATGTCAGCACCTTCTCCAAAGCTGTTTCGCCCGCTATGCGCGTTGGCTATGTGACCGCCGCCGCGCCGTTAATCAGCGAGCTTGAGCATCTGAAGATCATCTCCACGCTCTCGGCCTCACCGCTCAACGAGTTGGTGATTTATGAGGTGCTGACCTCCACCGCCTACCGCCGCCATATCGATCAGTACCGCCGCAAGCTGGAGCAGGGCCTGATCCGCGCGCAGGATTTGGCGGTGGCGAATGGTTTCCAGGTGTTCGGGCGGCCCGACGGCGGAAAATTCATCTGGCTGCGCCACCCGGATGTGGATGATTCGGCGTTGCTGGCGGAACGGGCGCGAGCCCATGGCTTATTGCTCGCCCCCGGCTGTACCTTCCGCCCTAACTTGGAGCCAACGCCTTGGTTTCGCATCAACACCGCCTATGCCGATCATCCGGCGGTGGTGCGGAGCTTTTCGGCGATACAGCGGTAGCCTCACGCCGAACGCGTTTCATCAACGAACCTGTTCAGCCGTTGGGCCAGCACACCGAAACTGCCGTTCAACTCCTCCGACGCCTGGGATTGCCGATTGGCGGCGAGGCTGACTTCTGAGATGGACGTTGCGACCAAACCGATGTTGGAGGCAACGCTTTGGGTTAGGTCTGCCGTTCGGGTAATCGCGCGGGCGATATCCTGCGTGGCACCGTTTTGCTCCTCGACCGACTCGGCGACGCTCCGGCAGAGGCCTTCAATCCGCTCGATCACGCGGGCAACGCTCCGTATCCCTGTCACGGCCTGATCGGACGAGCGTTGAATTTCGGCGACTTGAAGGCCGATATCGCCCGTGGCCCGGCCGGTTTGCGTGGCCAAAACCTTAACCTCTTGAGCGACAACGGCGAACCCGCGCCCTTGCTCCCCCGCGCGCGCCGCCTCGATGGTCGCATTGAGGGCGAGCAGATTAGTTTGATCGGCGATTTTGGCGATGAGATGCACAATCGCGCCGATGGTGGCCGATTGCTGCGCCAGCGCATCAATATGGGTTTGCGCGGCAAGCACCTCTTGGCCCGCCTCAGCGGTCATCTGCACGGCGTCGGTCGCGCGGCGGCGAATATCGATTACGGCGACGGAAAGTTCTTCGCTGGCCGCAGCAATGGCGCGGACATCCTCGAAGGTGGCTTCGGTTGCTTCATTCACCGCCAGACCGCGTGCTTCAGCGTCCCGCATCATCGCGGCCACGGCGAGTGCCCCTCGGTTGATCGTGGCGGCGGCATCGATGGCATCGGTCAGGCTCGATTGCACCGCCGTTTCAAACTCGGAAACCATCTGGGTGAGAAACGCCCGGCGCTCGGCTTCGTTGGCGTGGGTTAGACGCTCCTGTTCGTCCGATAGGCGCTGTGTTTCCAGTAGGTTCTCTCGATAGTCGGCGACAGCGCGGGCGAGGGTGGCGATTTCGACCGTGCGCGACGGCGGTGGGGCCCTAAACTCCCCCTGACCGCCGCAGATGGTGTCTAAGCTCCGGATAATTGCCTGAGTGGGCCGGGTGATGCCGCGGTTGAGCAAAAACCACACGAGGAGGGAGATGAACCCTGCGACCAAGGTTCCGGCAAAGCTCACCCGCTCCGTCATCCGCACGGCGTCGGCCTGCTCTTCGGTACGCCGGGCTTGGCGCTCCCGCTGGCCGTGAATGGCGGTTTGAATGGTGGTGGTGAGTGCGTGCAACAGCGTTTCACTTTCAGCGCTGCTGGTCATGATTTGAAGATCCCGATCCGCCCGTTGCCGCCAGCGGGCCAACGCCGCGTCGATCTGCGCCAAATCCGCCAAAGCCTCCGACGTAGGCGACAGGGCACGCGCCTGCGCCATGGCGCTCGCAAAGGCTTGTGGGCCGTCGGTACGATACGCCGGTAAAACTTTGGGGTCGGGGTTCACGATATAGCTGGCGACGGCGGAATATTGCTGCACGACCGCTTGTTGAACGTCCTGAAGCGTGACGATGGCTTCATAGGCCTCGTTAGCATCTTGCGTGGCGCGGGCCGCCCCCTGCAACTGCCCTAAGGCCAACCAATGAGCCGCGACCGACACCAGAAGCACGGCGGCGAACGCCGAGAGCATCTGACTGCCGATCCCTAATCGAAGTCCCAACCGGGGCCGAGCGCTAAAATGGGAAGGGGTAGGGGAAGACATGGTAGGCACTCCGGCGACGATAGGGTTAGAGGGGGGAGGGGCGGTGCAGCAGGCGTCCGCTCCGGGTTCCGGTCGGCTGACCGTCGCGCAAAGCGAAGCGCCCGTTCACCAGGACATGCTCGATGCCGACGGGCGGGCGCGTCGGTTCGGCATAGGTGGCGCGGTCGAGCACGCGGTCGGGGTTGAACAGGGTCAGATCGGCAAAAAAGCCAGGGATGAGCAGCCCGCGATCCGTCAGGCCGAACTCTGCCGCCGACAGGCCTGTCATCTTGTGAACGGCGGTTTCGAGCGGGAACAGGCCGATATCACGGGCATAATGGCCGAGCACGCGGGGAAAAGTGCCCCAGAGGCGCGGATGCGGGCGGCGGTCGTGGGGCAGGCCGTCGGAGCCGATCATCGTGCGCGGATAGGCCAGAATGCGCTGAACGTCGGTTTCTTGCATACTGAAATAGATCGCCCCGCCCGGCACGAGCCGTTCGGCGGCGCTGCGGCGGCTAATCCCCCAACCTTTGGCCAATACATCGAGATCGGCCCCGGCAACGGCGGGATCTTGCGCCGACCATGTGAGGGTCACGCGCTCCGCCCGATCAACGAAATCCGGGTGCAAAATGGTTGAACTGGCGCAATAGGGATAGGCGTCGAGCGCGACCGATTGGCGGCGGTTGGCTTCTTCGATCATCGCCAGGGTTTCAATGCTCTTGCCCCAGGCGAGCGCGCCCAAGCATTTATGGTGCGAGATGACGAGCGGCACTTGGGCGACCCCTGCTGTGCCGATTGCTTCGGCCAGGGCAGCGATGACTTGATCGGCCTCTTGGCGCAGGTGAGTCGTATAAATGCCGCCGAAAAACCGCAGCACCTGGGCCAGTGCCACCAACTCCCCCATCGGCGCCTCCCGGCTTGGCGGATACGCGAGGCCGCTGGACAGACCCCCGGCCCCGGCGGCCAGCGATTGGCGCAGCCGCGTTTGCATTTCACCCACTTCCGCCGGGGTTGCTGCCTGATCGAGCCGGTCCATCACGCCCGCCCGTAACGTCATATGACCGATCAGGGCGAGGGCGTTTACCGCAGGCGGCTGAACCTGGGGAAGCGAAACCCGTGCGCGTCGCCCAGTAAATCGAGCGGCGGAACGGGGGGAGCCGATAGGGTGAGCGGCGCAAGGCTAATGCCGCAATTGCCGACAATCACACTGGTAACGCCCTGGTGGATTTTCGGAGCCATATCCGGGCTGTGGAGCAGCAGCGCATCATCATGAGTGTGCACGTCGATAAAGCCCGGCGCGATCATCAGGCCGGTCGCATCAATCTCCTCACGGCCCCGCCCCGGCACCGGATGGGCGATGGCCGCGATGCGGTCGCCGGTTACGGCCAGATCGGCGCGAAAGCGGGCCTGTCCCGATCCATCAAGGATCGTGCCGCTGCGAAAGACGAGATCATACTCGGGCATAGCGGGTCCTTTCACGGCCCCGAGGGGGCCGCGCCTGTGACGGAAAACAGCGGCGGATTTAGGCGGTTCGGTTCTGTTTTTGGCGCTCGTGCCACGCCCGGCCCGCCTGGACCAGGGCCATAAGCCCGACCGACGCCAGCAAGATCAGCGTGGAGACAGCGGCGATCACCGGGGAAACGTCGAAATCAATGTCCTCGAACATTTTGCGGGTCAGTGTTTTGCCCGCCGTGCCGGAGAGGAAGTAGGACACCACCGCTTCATCAAGCGACGTGATGAAGGCAAACACCGCCCCGGTGAGAATCGCGGGCCTCAGTAACGGCAGCGTTACGAACGTAAACGCCAGCACGGGCGAGGCCCCCAAACTCAGGGCCGCCATTTCCAAGGAAGGATCGAGCCGTTGCAGCGCCGCCGAGACGGTGAGCACGACGAACGGCACGCAGAGCACCACATGGGCGATCACCAATCCCGTCAGCGATCCCGTCAGGCCCCAGTGGGAAAAGGCGAGGTAGAGGGCAACGGCGAGAATGATGTGGGGAACGATCATCGGGGCGAGCACGAGGGATTTTATCGCGCCCCGCCCGATGAAATTGCCCCGCACCAAGATCAGCGCCGTCACCGTGCCGATGGCCGTGGTGATGAGTGTGCTGATAACGGCAATCTTCAAGCTGAAGCCGATGGCTTCTTGCCAGTCGGGATCGTTGAAAAAGGCGACATACCATTGCAGCGACCAGCTTTTTGGCGGAAAGGCCAAATATTTTTCACCGCTGAAGGAAAGCGGGATCACCAGCACGGTTGGCAGGATCAAGAACAGCATGATCAGGACGGCAACCCCCGTTAGGGTAAGTGTTGCCAGCGGATTATCCAGCGTTGAGCGGGCGCGCATGACGGGCTCCTTCCCTAACTGACTTTGCGATCAAGGCCGAGGAAACGGCCAAAGAGCGTGACGATGATAAGGGTGATGACCAGCAGCACGGCAGAGAGTGCCCCAGCGAAGGACCAATCGAGCACCTGCGTGGTCTGTTGGCCGATGAGCGTGGCGATGAAGAGCGTCTGCGGGCCACCAATCAGAGCGGGAGTCACATAGAAGCCGATGGCGAGAATGAAGGTCATCAACACCCCCGCATAAATGCCGGGCAAGCTGAGCGGCAGTGTGACCAACCAAAAGCTGCGCCAGCGCCCCGCCCCCAAATTGCGCGCGGCGAGGGTTAAATCTGCCGGAATGGATTTGAGCGACCCATAGATGGGCAGAATAACGAAGGGCAGCAGTACGTGGGTCATCGCCATCATTACGGCGCCTTCCGTGTACAGCATCTTCAACGGGCTTTCGATGATCCCGAGGGCTTGCAGCCAGTCGTTCACAATGCCATTGCGCTGTAACAGAACGATCCAGGCGTAACTGCGGATCAGCACGCTCGTCCACAGCGGCACCAGTACGCAGGCAGCGACCACAACCGCCCAAAGGCCCTTCATCCGCGCCATCAGCATCGCGACCGGATAGCCAAGCAGCAGTGTGGCGATGCTCACCAGAAAGCTGATCCACAGCGTGCGGAGCATAACGCGAACATAAAGGCTTTCTTCGATCACGCGGGCGTAACTGCGTAAGGTGAACTCCGGCGCAAACACGCTCTCTTTCAGCAAGCCAATAATCGGCAGCAGAAAGAACGCGGCCATCAGCGCCAACACGGGGGTCAGCAGCAGCAGCGAGACCGGCCAGGAAAAGCCGCGCGCACTGCTGCCGCGCCAGAGTTTCGCCCAACGCCCGGTGGAGGTTGTTGGGGGGGCAAGCGTGGGGGAGAGGCTCATTGCCCGTCCTCCCCAAAAAACAGTGCCGCTTCGGGTTGCCATGTCAGCGTAACCGTTTCGCCCATCTGCGGCGGCGGTGTGCTGGCGGCTTGGCGGATGGTGATCAGCGGTTGATCTTGCGGGCCGTGGCTGGGCCGTACCGTGAGCAGGCGGGTGGCCCCGGCAAAGATGATCTCTTCCACCCGGCCCGTCAGCCCTTCGCCTGTGCCGGAAGTGACCGTAAAGCCTTCGGGGCGCAGCGAAATGTGCACGGCAGCCCCTGGTTTTGCCAAGGTCTCGCCCGCGCTGGCCACGACCATCGTGCCGTCGGCAAGCCGAAGCTGACCCCGCCCGCCCGTTTGGCTCACCAGCGTTGCCGCCAGAAAATTCGTCTCGCCGATGAAGTTCGCAACGAAACGGGAGCGCGGGCGATTATATAATTCGTCCGGCGTTCCCACCTGCACCAGCTTGCCCCGGTTGAGCACGGCGATGCGGTCGGCCATCGTCAGCGCTTCCTCCTGATCGTGGGTGACGTAGATCACCGTTGCGCCCAAGGCGCGTTGCAGGTGCTTGATTTCGCTTTGCATCCGTTCGCGCAGCTTCTTATCCAGCGCGCCGAGGGGCTCATCCATCAACAGCAGCGGCGGCTGATAGACGATAGCGCGAGCAAGGGCCACCCGTTGTTGTTGACCGCCGGAGAGTTGCGCCGGAAGCCGGTGCCCAAGATCGGTCAGGCCCACCGTATCCAGTGCCTCATCAGCCTTGCGGTGCCGCGCCTCCTTCGGCACGCCACGCATCCGTAAGGGGAACGCCACATTGTCGCGCACGGTAAGATGCGGAAAGAGCGCGTATTTCTGAAAGACCATGCCGATATCGCGCTTGTTTGGCGGCAGCCAAGTAACATCGCGCCCATCAATCGCAATTCGCCCGGCATTGGGCGATTCAAACCCAGCCAGGGTCATCAGCAGGGTGGTTTTGCCAGAGCCGCTGGGGCCGAGTAGGGCGAAAAACTCGCCTTCGGCAACATCGAATGACACATCATCGACAACTTTGAGCGGCCCATAGCTTTTATCGAGCTGATGAACCTCGATGGCCCCCCCGCGCACGGTAACGCGCCGGGCGGCAGAGGGCGAAAGGGGCGAGGCGGCGGTGGACATGGGAAAACCCCGGTATCGGTGGATGGGATTGCCCGATCATGAAATACGCATTTCACGATTCTTGCAATAAATAATTCAAGAAATATGTTTTAAGAAAAGTTAATTTCATTTCGGGGAGTCAGCCCCAAAAAATGCTGTTGCATACTCCCAATGAAAAGGCGGACCGGCTGAAGAACAGCCGATCCGCTGAGGAGGTTAGTCGTTCACACGGAAGATAAAGAGAAGAGTCTTAGGCTTACTGAGCAAGCCACTGGTTCCAGCGTTCCAGCACTTTTGTGCGGTTTTCTGCAACCCACGTGGCATCGATGACCGCCATTTTCGCCGCATTCTCTGGGAAAGCGGCATGATCGGCCAGTTCTTCACGGCTATAGAGGCCGAGAACTTCTTTGTTCGCCGTGTCGTAATGGAACTGCTTGGCGAACGCGAGGTGCGCTTCTGGGCGCGCCACGAAATAATCGAGGAACTTAATCGCGTCATCGCGCTTGCCACTGCCTTTAACAATGGCCCAGATCGCCACGTTAGGCACCGCGCCGTTCCACTCTACCGCCAGCGGTTGGCCCTGGCCCTTCAGCAGAAGGGCCGAGCCCGACCACATCATCGATAGGGTGACTTCGCCGCTGCGGAGCAGTTGCATGGCTTGATCGCCGGTGCGCCACCACGCGCTGACGGCGGGGCGGATTTCGCTCATTTTCTTGAAAGCACGGTCAAGATCGAGCGGAAACAGCTTGTTGGGCGCAACGCCATCGGCCATCAGTGCCGCCATCAACGGCCACCAGGGCGCGCCGGAATTGGGCATGGAACGCAGGCCGGGAAAGCGTTTCGTATCCCAAAACTCCGCCCAGGTTTTCGGGCCGCCTTGGGGGAATTTGGTGGTGTTGTAAACGATGTTCACGCCGCCGGCCGAGCGCAGAAAACCATTGCCGAGGCAGGCCCCCTCAATCGCTTTGCTCAGATTTTTAAACTCAGAGCATTGAAACGGCTCTAACTGATCGGCCTGGGCGACCAGATCTTCCGGGTAGGCGGTGACAATGTCCCACTCCATTTTCCCAGCTTGGCGCATGGCCTTCAGTTTGGTCCAAGTTTCGGCATTGGTCGCGGCGACCGAGCGGATCCGCGCGCCATTCTCTTTCGTGAAGGGCTCATAGAACTGTTGGCGCAGGGTCGCTTCAAACGCACCGCCGGTTGCAACGACCACAAGCTCCCGCTCTTGCGCGGTGGCGGTCTGCGCGCCCCCGCTGAGCAGAAGGGCGGCCAGCAGTAGGCGGGCGGGGGTCGCTCGGGAAAAGATTGGTCCCATGAGTCTCTCCTGTTCAGGGGGAAAAGGCCGCCTGTTTCGGCGTGCTCGTGAAAGAGGTTAATCAGCCAATGGCGATTATGCAATATGTTTTTCATATCAATGAAAAATGAAAATCATTTTTCCGTTCCGTCTGCCGCCCAGACTTGCTAAGGTGTCGGCCATGCTCGAGATACAACCGCCCAAGCCCGTCAAGCTGATCGACCGCATTGAAGCGCAACGCCATGATCTCACGGAGCGCGAGCGGGCGCTTGCGAGCTATCTGGCCGATCATTATCCAAATATCGCGTTCGAGTCCGCCACCTCCATCGGGGCGCAGGTCGGGGCGAGCCCGGCCACGGTGGTGCGGTTTTTTGCCAAGCTCGGCTACAATGGTTTTGCCGATTTTCAGCGCGAGGTTCGGGGGCAGGTGGAGCGCCGCCTGCATTCACCGCTAGAACGCCTCAGCAATCCTGCGGCCCATGCCGACGATCCTGCCGGGATTATCCAGCGTACGTTCGAGCTTGAGCAGCGCAACCTGTCGCGGACGTTTCAAGAATTGGATGGCGCGCAGTTCGCCGCCTTGGTTGCCCGCCTGTGCATTCCTAATCAGCGCGTGTTTATCATCGGCGAGAAGAAGGGCTATTCCGTCGCCCATCTGCTTTACGCCCAGCTCAATATGGGGGTCGATGACGTGACGTTGCTGGAGACCGGGCAATCTTTGCTCGCCGACCGTTTGATGCGCGTGCGCCCCGGCGATTTATTGATTGCGATCGACGTGCGGCGCTATGTGCGCTCGGTCGTGCAAACGGCAAAATGCTTCGTCGATCGCGGTGCCGACGTGGCGGTGCTGACCGATAGCCTGATTTCTCCCTTGGGCGAGTGGGCGCGCTATCGGCTGGTTGCGGCGACAGAAGGGGCGACCGCGTTCGATTCATACCTCGGCCTCTTCGCGCTGGTGAACACGCTGGTCAATGGCGTTACCCTGCGGCGCAAGCAGCAGGTGGCCGATAATCTTGCGGCGGGGGAAGCGCTGTGGGAAGCGTTTTCGGTGTTCGATCAACCACTTCCCCGCGCGGCCCGCACTTCTACGTCGTAAGCCTCACGCCTTCAGCATCCGGCCCCACGCCTCTTTCAACACGTCCACGGTAAAGCCGGGGGCGCGGGCGACGTCGAGGATGATATTTTCTTTGGCGATGACGGTATCGATGGCGGCAGCAAGCCCATCCAAAACCGCTTCGGGAATGATCGTCGCGCCGTGCCGGTCGGCATGGACCAGATCGCCGGGGGCAATAGACAGGCCGAGAACGGTTACCGGCACGTCAAGATCGGTGACATGAACGAAGGCATGGCTGGGGCCGATTGCACCGGCGATCACCTGATAGCCGGGGTCCAACTGCCCAAGATCACGCAAGAGCCCGTTGGTCAAGGTGCCCGCGAGACCCAGGCCCTGATGAACCGCGACATGCAACTCGCCCCAAAACGCGCCGACGCAGTGCGGCCAGTCGGTGTCTTCGATGACCACCAGAGACGGTGCAGGGCCGCCCGCGACATACTCATAATAGGCCATCCGTCGCGCCAGCACCGTTTCGGGCGGCTCGGTGGGCGGGGAGGCCGCGCGAATTTTCACGCAGCGGGCGTAGCCGACCATCGACGGCAAGCCCGGATCGGCGGCGACCACCGGAAACCGGGTGAAGCCTGTCGCGCGCCGTCCGCCGAGCAGCAGTTCCAACGCATTGCACACGGTGGGCGTATCGGTCGCGCGCAGGCGGGCGAGCAGATCAGGCGGGATCATTGCTATCTCCTAGAAGGGGGGCTGTCGGCTGGGCGAGCCACGTAATCAGCGCGTCGGTGACCGCATCGGGCGCTTCCAAGCTCGGCAGATGCCCCGCGCCGAGGATGACGCGCAAGGTCGCTTGCGGGAGCAGTTGCGCCATATCGGTGTGGCGGCTGATCGGGCAGAGTTGATCTGCCGACCCGCACAGCAGCAGCACCGGCCCGACAAAAGCGCCGAGAGTATCGGTCTGATCGGGACGGTCGCGCAGGGCCAGGGATTGGCGGCGGAACACGGCATGGCCCAGGCTTTCTGCCATGGACACGATTAAATTGGCATCGGCGGCTGCAAGGGGGCGGTCTTTAGCTCCATAAAGCGGCACGAGAATGCGCTCAGCATAGGCCCCGATACCCATATCCCGCGCCTCGTTGATCTGCGGCACGCGCAACGCCTGCCGCTCCGGGGTTTCGGCGCGGTGGTTTGTGGCGATGAGCGCGAGGCGGTGGATACGGTGGGGGGCTTGGCGCAGCATTTCCATCGCGACAATCCCGCCCATTGAGTGCCCGGCGACGGAAAAATGCGGCCAAGGCAGCGTCGCGAGCAACCGCTCGGCGAGCGTCTCCACCGTTTCATCCTGGGTAAGATCGCCGATGCGGCAGTCGGCCACCTGGTCGAGCCTACCCCGCTGCGGTGCCCAAATATCCGCCGTGCAGAGTTGGCCGGGGAGCAGCAGCAGGGGTTCCCGTTCACTCATCCCGCAAGCCGTTCCAGGGCTGCGGGCGCGTCACCACCGCGCACGATGAACACTTGCGTCGCCTCGGTCGGGGCTGAAAACTGCCGGGCGAGACCAATCGGTAGGGTTAGGGTATCGCCCGGCCCCAGGGTTAACGTGCCCTCCGGTCAGTCCACCGTAAGGCTCCCGGCTTGAACG
>VYLZ01000141.1_pt1 | contig 13481 bp, 10 predicted proteins | sample 5115361 | NCBI WGS metagenome assembly VYLZ01 (sample SAMN12291805, study PRJNA351875) | freshwater metagenome | isolation source: freshwater lake | place: USA: Michigan, Sixteen Lake | collected 2013-08-07 | reverse complement strand
GCTTATCACCCTGGCTTCTGCCCAACTCTGCGGCTATCGCGGCACCCGCCACCAAAAGCTCGCCGCCTGCGTGGAGTTCATCCATACCGCAACCTTGCTGCACGATGATGTGGTGGACGATAGCCTGTTGCGGCGCGGGGCGGCTTCGGCCAATGCGATTTTTGGCAATAAGTCGAGCGTGCTGGTGGGGGATTTCCTCTTCTCCCGCGCCTTCCAACTGATGGTGGAAGACGGCTCGTTGCGCGTGCTGGCGGTGCTGTCCGAAGCCTCCGCCGTCATTGCCGAAGGCGAGGTGCATCAACTGCTGACCACCGGCGATCTTGCGACGACCGAAGCACAGTATCTTGATGTCATCAGCGCGAAAACCGCCGTGCTTTTTGCCGCTGCCGCCGAAGTGGGGGCCGTTGTTGCCGAGCGGGCGGAAGATGATGTGCAGGCCTTGCGCCGCTTTGGCACCAAGCTCGGCATCGCCTTCCAGCTCATCGACGATGCTTTGGATTATGCCGCGAGCGAGGCCGCCCTGGGTAAAACCGTGGGCGATGATTTCCGCGAAGGCAAGGTAACCCTGCCGGTCATTCTCGCCTACGCGCGCGGCACCCCGGAAGAGCGGGCCTTTTGGCATCGCACGATTGAAGACCTAGAGCAGACCGACGCCGACCTTGCCGCCGCTCAAGCCCTGATCGACCAGCACGGCACCGTGCGTGAAACGGTAGCGCGGGCGCGGCAGGTGGGGGAAGAGGCCAAGGCGGAGCTGATGCGCTTCCCCGATCTGCCGATCCGCCGCAGTCTGATGGAAGCCATCGATTTTGCGGTTTCGCGGGGGTATTGACGCTACGGCACGGGGGCGCTATACAGCCGCCCTCCCCCGCGATGTGACCCGTGCGGGGAAGACACTGACGGAGTGTAGCTTAGCCTGGTAAAGCGCTTGCTTCGGGAGCAAGAGAGCGGAGGTTCGAATCCTCTCACTCCGACCAATCACCGCCGCTGTGGGAAACCGCAGCGGCGGTTTTGTTTTGGCGTGCCAAAGCCTCTCGGCTCTATCCACCTTCAGCGGTTTCGCCTATGGTGCGCTTATCTTATTTGCCTGAAAGGACCAGTCATGGCCCGCCTCGCCTTCCTGCTCGCCTGCGATCAAGAGACGATCTACCCTAGCGTCGAAGCCGATGAAGGCATCACCCTCAAGGCGCTTGCCGTCGATGAGGAAAATATTCCGCTGCTCTGGCTGTGCCTGTTCGGCACCGAACAGCTCTATCAGGCCGAAATGGTCGCGACCGACGCCGAGGGCGGCGAAGAAGAGATGACGCAGCTCACAGCGCCACTCGCAAAAGTGACCGACGCGATTGCTCGGCTAGAGCGCACCGTTCCGCGCCTGGAAGCCGCCTACCCCGGTCGCGGGAGTCTCTCGAACCATAAGGATCTGCTGATCCAGGTTTTGCGCGCGTCCGGCCTTGAGTATGTGACCATCGACGCCGCCGATATTTCGGAAGTGTTCGAGTCGGACGAAGATTTCGCCGACCTGTTGGCCGTCTGCCTTGATTACCTGAATGGCGCGGACCTGGAAGGGCTCGACGATCCGTCGGAAATCCTCAGCACGCTGTGCGACCTGCCGGAAGATGGCCGTTTCCTGCCGATTCCGGAACTCTACAGCAATCCGGACACGACCGAATCCGACCTGATCACCCTCTGCCGTATCCTTGGCACCGAAGCCGAAATTCCGCTGCCGTGGGAACCGGCGGAGGAAGCCTAACTTTCTGCTTATGACGAGCGCTTTGCTTTGGCCGGTTCCGGCGCGGCACCTGGAGGCAGGGAGCCTTCTCGAAGTCGCCCGGACGGTTCTTGATCAAGAACCGAGCTTAGAGGCCGCTAAAACCCGCCTAGAGCGGCAGTTGAAAACCGCGTCGGGCGGCGAGGCGGTGGCCATCGGCACCCGCGCGGCGTTTCTGCTGGTTGCCGCCGAGCCGGACGATATGCCTGCCCTTGAAGCCGCCGAAGATATGCTGCACGACGCTATCGAACGCGCGCCCGAAGACGGGCGGCTGTGGCAGGTGATGGGTATCGCCCTGCTTCGCCTCGCTGATGCTGGTGCCACGCCCCTGCTCGAGCTACTGCAAGGGGCGGAAGCGGCGCTCAGCAAAGCCCAGAAGCTTGATATTTCGCTGAACCGCCTTGCCCTTACCCAAGCGCGGCTGTTGCTGGCGCTGGTTGAAGCCGGGTCGGGTGAGGTGTCGAACGACCGGCTCGACGCGATCGATGCCGAGCTTGCCGCCGCCGAAGCCCGCTATAAAGCCGCGCCGATGCAGGTGGTCACGCTGCTGCCGCTGCTCGATGCCCTGCAAGTCAGCGCGCGGCTCGACCCCGATAACGTCGCAGCGCGCCTGAACCGCATCGTCACGTTGCTGCGCTCAGCCGTGCCAAAACTGCCGGAACTGAAAAACTCTATTCCCGCCTTAGCCCAACTCCTGCTGAGGGGGGCCTATACCATCGACGATGAAGACGCGGCGTTTGCCCTTGTCAAGCAAGCCTCAATGATGGCGAACGACGCGATCAGCCTGCTGCCGGACGCGGTGGATATTCGGGTTCTGCACGGCAAAACGCTGATCGAAATGGCGGGCTATGTGGGCGACCGCGACGCCGCCCGGCTATTGTTCGTCGCCCTCAGCCGCTTCCAAGAAGCAGTAGATATGACTGAGCGGCGCGACCCCGCCCTGCTGACCACGCTCGGCAACGCTCATCTGTTGCACGCGCGGCTGGTGCGCGACGGGGAAGCAGATCTGCATTTCGACAATGCCCTTGCCGCTTATAGCGCCGCCGCTGTTGCGCGCGGCCACCGCCATAGCTTCCACGAAGCCATCGTTCACGCCTTGCGCGGTGATGAAGAGGCGACGCGCCTCGTGCTCGAAGACTGCCAAGACTTGCCCGATGGGGCGACGCTGCTCACCTTGCCAGGGATTGAGGCGTATCGGGAACAGGCGTGGCTGCGGGAGCTAGGGAGGACAGCTTTATAGCCGAGGTGGTGAAGATTCAAGATTTACGTAACTCATCCTGCGCTCAGCGTTAGCGGATCGAGCATCGTTTTTTGCAAGACCCAAGCACCCTATAACCCCTTCGTCCAACTGAATTTAGCAACCAATTCAGCCTTGATCAGTGTCAATATCGAGTAAGCGTTGCGTAGTTAGAGAAAGGATTTTGAGAGAACAACGCAAGGCCGCGCGGGTGCGAAAAGACTTTTTTTAGATCGACCGATTTTGACCACGACATCATATCTGGCCGCAAAATTATGAACATGACATCACGATACCCCGTATTCGGGTGAATACCTTGATGGTAAATTTGCGTCGCATTAAATATAATAATGTCGCCAGCTCGAGGTTTTGGCGCAATAACTTCCATGTCGGGGACTATATATTTTAGGTCGGTCGCACGCCTTTCTATATTTTTATTACCGGCATAACCGGAAAGCTCAACGCAGCCACTGTAGTGATAATTAATAAACTCAGTCCTGCCTCCAGTCTCTTCAGAGTCCGATAAATAGACCATAATGTGGGTTTGAAATTTTGGTCCCGCATCCCGATGCCAACGAAATGAAACGATTGGGTCGGCATCAGGGTAGGTTCGGGAAAAAAAAATGTGATCTATTGCAAAATAGGACTGCATTAACGACTCTATTTTCTTAACCGTCTCATTATTCAATATTCTATACAATAAAGGGTATATTTTTATTTTAGCCTCTGCATTTATTTCAATATGTTGGGCTGTATAAGTCACATTAACATCAGCTTCTTCTGTCACATTAGACCCAGATGACCTTGGAAAAGTATGAAACACAGACGAATTCTCGATTATGGAACGGACAAGCGTTACGTCCTTGTCGCTCAATACCGAAGCAATATGTTCAACACCGTTGCGATATAAATCAGACTCAAGGCGCTCAATATTTGGATTCTTCTTTAAATATTTCTCGCGGCATTTTTCATAAAAAATAGCCCAAACACCTCTAATGTCCTGCTGCAAAAAGCACTCTGCTTCCGCATCGGAGATTTCAATTTTCTCCTTCTCAACAAAAAATTCTATTTTTTTGCCTTTGGCATCAAGCAATTCGAGCATCTCGATCTCCTTTTCCCCCAAATCACGGGGACATAATATGAAGAAACGATACCAACTATACCAGATATAAACCCGCCTGAGCTTATGCTTGCGAACTTACCCGAACCAGCCCATAACTCTTCTTGCCCTTCCGTAACACGAGCACCGCACCGTCGATGAAATCGTTGGCGGTTAGCAAGGGTTCGCCCGACACAGGCTCGCCGCCGTTCAGCCGCACGGCCCCTTGCTGGATCTGGCGTTTGGCATCGGCTTTAGACGTTGTGAGGCCGGTTTCCGTCAGCAGATCGGTGAGGGCGACCCCATCGGCAACCCGCCCTTGCGGCAAGGTGACGGCAGGGACGTCCGCAAAGATTTCGAGCAAGGTCGCCACCGGCAGCCCTTGGATCGCACCGGAGAACAGGGCTTCGGAGGCTTTCTTCGCCCCGTCCAGCGCGTCCGCCCCATGAATGTCCCGCGTCAAGGTTTCCGCCAGTAACTTCTGGGCAGGCCGCGCGCCGGAGTTGGTGTCGAGCGCGTCGATCTCCTCAAGCGCAATATCGGTGAAGAGGCGCAGCAGCCGCTGCACGTCCGCATCGGCCGAGTTCAGCCAGAACTGATAGAAGGCATAGGGGCTGGTCAGGGCGGGATCCAGGAAGATCGCCCCTTTCTCCGACTTGCCGAACTTCTTGCCGTCCGAATTGGTCAGCAGCGGCACCGTCAGCCCGAAGGCGCGGTTGCCCGTCACGCGGCGGATCAGATCGGTGCCGGAGACGATATTGCCCCATTGGTCCGACCCGCCGGTTTGCAGCGCGCAGCCGTAGCGCTTATGCAACTCCAGAAAATCGTAGGATTGCAGCAGCGAATAGGTGAACTCGGTAAAGGAAATCCCCTCCCCGTCGCGCTCGAAGCGCGATTTCACCGAATCGCGTTGGATCATCGCGTTCACCGAGAAGTGCTTGCCGATATCCCGCAGGAAATCGAGCAAATTCACCTCCGCCAACCACTCGAGGTTATTGGCGTAAAGCGGCGGATTATCGTCGGCCTGAAGAATGCGCGTGACCTGCGCGTGAATGAGCCGCCCATTCTCCGCCACCGTTTCCGCCGTCAGCAGGTTCCGCTCGGTCGATTTGCCTGAGGGATCGCCGATCAACCCTGTACCACCGCCAATCAGCGCAATCACCCGGTGCCCCGCGCGCTGCATATGCTTCATCAAGGTCAGCGGCAGCAAATGCCCCACGTGCAGCGAGGTCGCGGTGGGATCATAGCCATTATAAAGCGTGATCGGCCCCGCCGCCAAAACCGCGCCCAAATCCTCAGCCGTCTTCTGATGGACCAGGCCCCGAGCTTCCAACGTCGCCAATACGCTCATTTTTGCATTCCTTGAAAAACAATGGGGCACTGCCCCAAACCCCGCTTAAGGGCCGGTTGGCCCTTAAGAATCCTGTCTCCTAGTAAAGAAAAAGATTTCCAAAGGGCAAGCCCTTTGGCGGAGGTGCAGGAGGCAGAGCCTCCTACGAACTAGATTTAGGCTTCGCCAAACACCCGTTTGAACAGCGTATCGACGTGGCTCGTGTGCTGACCAAGATCGAAGAGGGCAGCGATATCCTTCGGCGTCAGGTGCTTGGCGACATCGGCATCGGCTTCCAGCAGGGCGCGATAGTTTTTGCCCTCTTGCCAGGAGGCCATAGCGTTGCGCTGCACGGCCTTATAGGCGTCTTCGCGGCTCATGCCCTTTTGAGTGAGGGCGAGCAGCACTTGCTGGGAGTGAACGAGGCCGCCCAACTGATCGAGGTTCGCCTGCATCCGCTCAGGATACACGACCAGCTTATCGACCACCGAGGTGAGGCGTGCTAGGGCGAAATCCAGCGTAACCGTTGCATCCGGGGCGATCATCCGTTCGACCGAGGAGTGTGAGATATCGCGCTCGTGCCACAGGGCAACGTTTTCCATCGCCGGGATCACCGCCGCGCGGACGAGGCGGGCAAGGCCGGTCAGGTTTTCGGTGAGCACCGGGTTGCGCTTGTGCGGCATCGCCGACGAGCCCTTTTGCCCGGCCGAGAAGAACTCCTCCGCCTCGCGCACTTCCGTGCGTTGCAGGTGGCGGATTTCCGTTGCCAAGCGCTCGATGGAAGAGGCGATGACGCCCAAGGTGGCGAAGAACGCCGCGTGCCGGTCGCGCGGGATCACCTGGGTCGAGATGGTTTCGGCCTTCAGCCCTAGCTTTTCCGCCACATATTCTTCCACCTTCGGGTCGAGATGGGCGAAGGTGCCGACCGCGCCGGAGATGGCGCAAGTGGCGATTTCTTCGCGGGCGGCCAACAGGCGGGTCTTATTGCGGCTGAACTCGGCGTAATAGGTCGCGAGTTTTAGTCCAAAGGTAACCGGCTCGGCATGAATGCCGTGGCTGCGGCCCACGGTGAGCGTGTGCTTATGCTCAAAGGCGCGGCGTTTCAGCGCAGCCAACAGCCCATCGAGGTCTTCCAGCAGGATATCGGTGGCTTGGGTGAGTTGCACCGCAAGGCAGGTATCGAGCACGTCGGACGAGGTCATGCCCTGGTGAACGAAGCGCGCTTCCTCCCCCACGTACTCCGCGAGGTTGGTGAGGAAAGCGATCACATCATGCTTGGTTTCCGCCTCAATCTCTTCGATTCGCGCCACATTGAAGGCACCGCGGGCGCGAACGGCAACGGGCACGTCTTTGGGAATCGTCCCCAGCTCGGCCATCGCTTCAGCGGCGAGCGTTTCGATTTCCATCCAGATTTTATAGCGGTTTTCGGACTCCCAAATGGAAACCATCTTGGGGCGGCTGTAGCGAGGGATCATTTCGGGGCCTTGCTGCGTTGCAAAAAAGTAATCTCGATTTAATCCCTCTTAGGGCATAGTTTATGTCAAACAAGAGACAAGAGTTTGACCCTGGTATGACAGTCACCCGCCGGGGGACGTTCGATAGGCCCGATGTTTGCGGGCTTGCGTAAGATGGGGAGTTAGCAGATGTCGCCGTATTTCGCTACCCACGCCGGATTGCTTCAGTATGTCGCCGATGATTTTTCGGCGCTGGCGGGGCGTGATCGGGAGTTTGGCGACAAACTGGCCCTCTACGCCGATATTCTGCGCCATATGATCGACGAATTGGCCCCAAAAGCCGATGACAGCGCCGATCTGCCCGCGCGCGAAGCGGTTCCCGCTTAACGCACCAAAACCTCAGCCGCGTGCTTGGTGGTTGTCACCGCGCTCTGCACCAGCTCAACGGCAGCCCCGATCGCTTCGATACTGCTGTTGACCTTCGCGACGGCAGCCGAGGCGCTTTGCATATTCACCGACATGCTCTGCGTCACCGCACTCTGTTCCTCCACCGCCGACGTCGTCCCTACTACATGATCCCGCACGGACGAGACGATATCGCGGATGCCCGCCAGTGCCGACGCCACTTCGCTTGACGTCGCCTGGATCCCATCGATCTCAGTGGAGATTTGGTCGGTTGCCTGAGCCGCTTGATTGGCCAGATTTTTAACTTCCGACGCGACGACCGCAAAACCGCGTCCTGCGTCGCCCGCGCGAGCCGCTTCAATGGTGGCGTTCAGGGCCAGAAGGTTGATCTGGCTTGCGATATTGTTAATCAGGCTTACGATGCCATTCATCGCCTGCCCCGCCACCGCCAAGCGTTCGGTGCTCGTGCTCGCAGCGAGCGTTTGCTCCACTGCGGTTTCGGTTGCGGTGCGGGCGCGCAACATGCTTTGCGCGATTTCCCCGATGGAGGCCACCAGTTCTTCCGCGCTGGCGGCAACGGTTTGCACGTTGACCGACGTGGCTTCCGCCGCGTTATGAGCCGAGGCAGCCTCAGTGCTCGATTTTTGCAAGGCCGCATTGATGTCGCCGAAGTTAGTATCCAAAATAACTTTCAAGTTATTCAAAAGATTAACCTGGTTTGTCACATCAACCGCGAACTTAACAATCTTGGTGAGTTTACCATTTTGATCAAAAATTGGGTTATAAGCCCCCTCAATCCACACCTCCTTGCCAGATTTAGCGATGCGCCGGTACTGGGCTGCCTGATATTCACCTTTTGCTAGATTCTGCCAGAAACGCGCATAGTCGGGACTGTCACGATGGGCACGATCCACGAAAATACTATGGTGCTTCCCTAGAACCTCTTCCAAACGATAGCCCATGACCTTGAGGAAATTATCATTCGCCCGCGTAATAATGCCATCGACCGTGAATTCGATAACCGCTTGGGAACGGCTGATCGCCATCATTTGGGCAGCATAATCGAGGTTCTCTAAGCGCTCTTTCGCATTCGACCATTCCACGACAAAACCGATGGATCGGCCCGCCTCCATCAAGGGGATAACCAGCAGGTCGAACTGATAACTGGCCAGTTTAATGGTCGCGTTATGGGGCTTGCTTAAGCTCGCCAGCATGTTGCGCTGATACTGCGGATTTTTATGAAAAACATCGATGTTGCTGCCAATGAGCGCATCCACCTTAAACCGAGGTAAATCCTTCCGAAGATCAGTTTCAGCCTCTTTTAGCAGCTCAACGACAGATTTATTCACATAGACAATATTAAGATCTTCATCAGCGACCATAACTTTCGCATTTAGTTCGTCCAAAGCCGCAATTTTGCGTTTCAGAACGTTATTTTTCTGAGATTTACGAAACATTTTTCCCCCACTCAAAAATGTTAGCAATTCATAAAACCACCAGTTGATAAATTATGTATTAAAATGAAAAAAAATATAGGTGAGCTTGAAAGCAGATTAGTTTAGCACATATTTCTTATACACAACTAAAAATTGACACAATCAAGCTGTGACGCAATCTATTTTGAATAACAGTAATTTTCTTGTTAGCCCTATTGATTAAAAATTCCCACAAAAATATCTAAATTTTCTACACAATCTCTAACCGCTCGCCTAGACCGGCCACAACCACGCCGCGCCGCGCACCCCTGAACTGTCGCCGTGCTTATTCTTCAGCAGCCGCGTGCGTAACGGGCCACCGCCGAACAGCAGCGCTTCGATGCGCGGCGGCACGTTGGTATAGAGCCGGTCGAGGTTCGAGAGCCCCCCGCCCAGCACAATTGCATCGGGGTCGAGCACGTGAATGACCGTGGTGAGCGCGCGCGCTAGCCGGTCTTCATAGGTTTGCAGTGCGGCCTCGGCCCAGGCTTCGCCCGCCGTAGCAGCGTCGGCGATAGCTTTGGCTTTATGGCCGCGCCCTTCGGTTAACTCGAAACCGGTGCCGGAAATCCAGGTTTCAAGGCACCCAGATTTGCCGCAGTAACAGGGCGTGCCGGGCAGTTCATCGGGGGTTGCCCAGGGCAGCGGATTATGGCCCCATTCGCCGCCAATGCCGTTCGGCCCCGCCCAAACCTGGCCTTTGAGGGCAACACCCCCGCCGGTTCCCGTGCCGATAATGACGGCGAACACCACATCGAGCCCCGCCGCAGCCCCGTCCGAGGCTTCGGAAGCGGCGAGGCAGTTGGCATCGTTGGTCACACGCACCGCGCGGCCCAAGGCTTCCGACAGATCTTGATCGAAAGGATGGCCGTTGAGCACTTGCGTATTGGCGTTCTTCACCCGGCCCGTGATGCGGTCCACCGTGCCCGGAATACCGATACCGACCGAGCCGCGCGCGCCCAAAGTGGCCTCCGCCTCCGTCACCAACCCGGCAATCGTGGCGATGATCGCTCGATAGTCGGTGCGGGGGGTTGGCACGCGCGTGCGATAGGCTTCCGAGCCATCTGGGCGCAAGGCCACGATTTCGGTTTTAGTGCCCCCAAGATCGATGCCAAGGCGCATGATTTCCTCCCGTTTGTCGGGATGTTGTAGCGGAATTTCATCGCGCTGCCAGCCCTTCTTGAGGTAAAGAATGCTGCCATCCCTTAAAGCTGCATTTAAAGGACCGCTATGTCAGCCTTCACCGGAATCGTCGTCGCCGTCAGCCTCAGCCCCACCCATCGCTTCAGCAAATCGCCGCAGTTGCAAATCAACTTACGCGCCGGTTTCGGTGTGGAAGGCGATGCCCACGCGGGCGAGAAGGTTAAGCACCGCTCGCGCGTGCGGGTAAACCCGGATCAACCGAACCTGCGGCAAGTGCATCTTATTCATACAGAACTGTTCGATGAGTTGGCGGCGAAGGGGTTTCACATTACCCCCGGCACCATTGGCGAGAATATTGCCACGCGCGGGCTGGATTTGCTGGGGCTTCCCCAGGGCACACGCCTGCACCTCGGCGCCAGTGCCGTCGTCGAGATCACCGGGCTAAGGAATCCGTGCGCGCAACTCGATAATTACCAGCAAGGGCTCACCCAAGCGGTGCTCGACCGGGACGCGGCGGGGGAGTTGGTCCGCAAGTCGGGGATTATGGGCATCGTCATCGCGGGCGGCGCGGTGCAGGCGGGCGATGCGATTGGCGTAACCTTGCCGCCTGAACCGCACCGCCGCCTCGCGCCGGTTTAGGCTTTTACTTCGCGCGCAGAAGCTCCGTGACCTTCAGCAGCGTGATTTCATTATCGTCGGCCTTATCGACCGCGCGGCCCACCGAGTACGGCAGGTTGTTGTCGTTGGTGAGGACGATATGGTCGGCATCGACGATGGCAACCCCTTCCGGCCCAAGGTGCGGCAGCACGAACTTCGCCTCGTTCGGGCCGATCTTGGCGGCTTTATTGGGGTTATCGATGTCGGTTAGGTCGATGTAGCCGACCTTCTTGACGAAGCCTTCGGCATCGGCGGCGGCGAGATCGATCTTATAAACGCGCTTGAAGGCGGCGGGCTTGTTGAAGCAATCGAGCTTCGCCTCGCCCGCACAAGCCTGGGCCTTGCTGCCTTCGGTGGTATCGTCGCGCTCGATGACAAGGGCGGTATTAGCATCGATCATCGCCAGATCGCCGAGCACGTTGGCGTTATCTTCCAGCAAATATTTGAACGACTTGCCGGTATAGGCGCTTTTGGCCACGTCGAACTGAAGAATGCGCGTAAACTGCTTGCCGTCTTTGGCTTCCGGGGCCTTGGTTTCGGCGTTGAAGATCGGGCCTTCGAAGGCCGGATACAGGAACTGCCCATCGGGGGAGGCTGCCATCGGCTCGAACCCGCGCGAGCGGCGCACTTCAAAGCTCACCGCGCCGGGCACGTTCGGCAGCCCGCCATTGCGATAATGATCCGGGCCGCGCGCCGGTTTGCCGTCCACCATCGTCTCGTGGAACGCCAGCACTTTGCCGGCTGGATCGACTTCGATGATATAGGGGCCGAACTCGTCGCCGATGAACAGCCGGTTACCCACAAACGCGATGGACTCGGGGTCCAGGTCTGCGCCGGTCAAGTAGCGCTTATCGGTGTTTTCGTTGACGATGGCGAAGGGGATTTTCTTATCGGGATCGTGCAGGAAGCGGGTTTCTTGACGGTCGGCCTTGCCGGTCGCCCAATCGGTCTGCACGCGATGCACCATCAGCAGCGCGTCGGGAGAGTTGCCTTTGCCGCCGAAGCCGTTATCGGTGAGGATATAGAACAGGCCATTGCCGCGCGATTGGATGCCAGAGAACCCTTGGACCGCTTGGCCCTTCACCGGCAGGCTGACGCCGCTGGAGCGCGGGGCCTTCGGATCGGCGGTAAAAGTGGTCGTCGGGATCGTGCCGACCGCCTCAACCCGCTTACGATCCGGCGCAGTGAACTTACCTGCCGTCGCAAAGAAAGCGCCCGCATCGGCGGGCGGGGCGATCAGCGTATCGGCCGGAACGGCGGCATGGCCTGCGAGCACCGCCGGAAACTTCGGCGCGGATTGAGCGAAAGCATTGGTTGCGGCCAGCACCAAACCCATCGCAACAGAGAGCGACAAACGTGTGTAGGATGACGACATAAAGAATCTCCTTAAAATACAAGCAATTCGAGGGATTAGCCCGCTGCCCTCGCCGGGTATCAGCCGCCGGTTACGCTGGCGTGACCCGTCTGTGACTCTTTTGCAGCACAGCAAAAATCTGCGTTTTTTTGCAGTGCGGGGACTTGCGAATGTCATCGAATAAGCCGACTCTCATAGGCGATGCAGCACCGCTTTAGCGCCTCGAGAGTGGTCGCGGTTTTGGGGCCAACCAACACCGGCAAGACCCATCTCGCAATCGACCGTATGCTTGGACATGCGTCCGGCATGATCGGCTTTCCGCTGCGACTGCTCGCCCGCGAAAACTATGACCGGATTTGCAAACTCAAGGGCGCGGGCTCGGTCGCCCTCGTGACTGGGGAAGAGCGGATCATGCCGCCGGGGGCGCGCTGGTTCGTGTGCACCGTCGAAGCGATGCCGCTGGATCGGAAGGTGGAATTTCTCGCCGTCGATGAAATCCAACTGTGCACAGACTGGGAGCGCGGCCATGTGTTCACCGACCGGCTGCTGAACGCGCGTGGCCTGTCGGAAACCATGTTCTTGGGCGCGGAAACGATGAAACCGCTGATCCAGCGCCTCATCCCCGATATCGAGATAATCACCCGCCCGCGTTTTTCTTCGCTCACTTATACCGGGCCGAAGAAGCTGTCGCGCTTGCCGCGCCGCTCCGCCATCGTCGCCTTCTCCGCAACCGACGTGTATGCCCTTGCCGAACAGGTACGGCGCACGCGCGGCGGCTGTGCGGTGGTACTGGGGGCCCTCTCGCCCCGCGCCCGCAATGCCCAGGTGGAGCTGTATCAGACCGGCGAAGTCGATTACATGGTCGCGACCGACGCCATCGGCATGGGGCTGAACATGGATTTGGACCATGTTGCCTTCGCCCGCATTTCCAAGTTCGACGGCCAAAGCCCGCGCCGCCTGACCGCGCCGGAAATCGCTCAGATCGCCGGGCGCGCAGGCCGCTACATGCGCGATGGCTCGTTCGGAACGTTGCCGGAGGTGGGCGCGCTCGACGCCGATTTGATCGAGGCGATTGAAACCCACCGCTTCGATCCGATTGAAACCATTCACTGGCGCTCGGCCAAGCTCGATTTCCGCACGCTCGACGGGTTGCTCCGCAGTCTCGACGCGCCCCCGCCGCACCCGGCCCTAAAGCGCAAGCGCGAGGCGGAAGATCACCTCACCTTGCAAGCCATGGCAAAACTGCCGGAGGTGCGCGACATCACCACCACCAGCCCGCGCCTGAAGCTGCTGTGGGACGTGTGCCAAATCCCCGATTTCCGCAAAAGCATGGCCGAAGCCCACGTGCGGCTGTTGCAGCAAATCTACGGCCACCTCACTGCACGCGGCGGCAAGCTGCCCGATTCTTGGGTGAAGGCGCAGATCGTTCGGCTCGACCGCAGCGATGGCGAGATTGACCAGCTTTCCACCCGCATCGCCTATATCCGCACCTGGACCTATATCTCCCACCGCCCCGAGTGGCTTCAGAACGCCGCTGAGTGGCAGGAGATGACGCGCGGGAT
>VYLZ01000139.1_pt1 | contig 13571 bp, 16 predicted proteins | sample 5115361 | NCBI WGS metagenome assembly VYLZ01 (sample SAMN12291805, study PRJNA351875) | freshwater metagenome | isolation source: freshwater lake | place: USA: Michigan, Sixteen Lake | collected 2013-08-07 | reverse complement strand
GCTGCATCGCTCCGACCGCAGAAGCCCCGACGCGAGCCTGCAGTACCGCACCGAGCTGCCATCGCATGGCCTCCGGCGCAGCATGGGCCGCCGCGGAAAGAGCTGGAAGAACGTCATGGCCAAGAGCTTCTTCTCGTCGCTCAAGACCGAGCACATCCCCGCCCAAGCTCCTCCCGGCGCCGCCGCTCAGGCTGCGATCAACGAGTCCATCGATGGCTACTACAACCTCTCGACGCGGCACTCCCAAAACGGGCATCTTAGCCCCTCGAGTTCGAGTCGAAGAGACAGGCCGCGAGACACGCGGCAGAACACTTGAGTGTCTACCGAACCGGGGCAAGCTCCTTCTCGCGATGCGCTACTGCAGCTCGCCGAACGGCACCCCCGGCGCCTCATCGGGCTCCGCGATGTATCCCCTACGTGGCGCTCTTGCAATCCGTCCCGGGCGGCTCTGGGGCACCGCCGCAATGGCCTCCTCCGCAGACTCCTGCGAGCGCTCGGTGAACCGCTGGAAGGGCCCCGTGAAGCAGGTGCTCACGTCACCCGTGCGGGAGTTGCGGCTCTTCTCGACGATGACGGTGATGTCCTTGTAGTGGCTCTCGGCGGTCTCGCCGTGGCTGTCGCCCTCGACGTGGAGCAGGATCACGAGGTTCGCGTCCTGCTCCACCGCGCCAGACTCGCGGAGATTCGCGAGGCGCGGGCGCGCACTCTTGCCACCCTTCTCGCTCTCGCGGTTGAGCTGCGCGGCGAGGATCACCGGGACGCCCAGGTCCTTCGCCATCACCTTGAACGCGCGGGTCATCTGCGCGACCTCTTCGGCGCGCGTGTCGGCGCCGCGGCGGGTGGTGGGGGCGTCGGCTTCGGTGAGCTGGAGGTAGTCCACCACGATGGCCGCGAGGCCGTGGTGGCGCTTCACCCGCTCGGCGCTCGCCCGGATCGACGACGGGCTCTGGCGTGAGGCGTCGTCGACGAAGACCTTGAGCCCGTGGAGCGCGTTGGCCGCGACGAAGAGCGCCTGGAGCTGCTCCTGGTTCGGCGCCTTGCGACCACGAACGAAGTCGAGGTCCACGCTCGCTTCGCAGGCCAGACATCGCTCGATCCACTCCCGGTGGACCATCTCGAGCGACCAGTAGACCACCGCGCCGGCGTCGGGGCGGTTCTTCGCCATGTGCACGCAGAGCTGTTCCAGGAACGCGCTCTTGCCGCTCCCGGGACGCGCGGCGATCACGCAGAGCTCGCCGGCGTGCAGTCCATCGGTCCATTCCTGAAGGGTCGGGAGGGGCCAGGGGAGCCCTGGTGCCGCTCGCTTCGACGGGTCTTTGTGCACCGCCTCGATGACGGCGAACTGCGCTTCGATGAGCTCCGACAGCGGGGCAAGCGAGGCGTGTGGATCTCGCGCCGTCGCAGTCTCCATCGCGCGCCGCGCGCCCTTGTAGACCTCCTTGAAGTCTCCGACGGTGCCGCGCTCGACGATCCCGAGCGCCTCCCGCACGGTCGCGCGGGTCGCGTGCGCTTCGGCCACGAGCTGCGCGTGGGCGTCGACGAGCGCCACCGACGGGAGCGTGTCGGTGAGCTCCCCGATGAACTGCGGTCCACCCACGGCGTTGAGCACCTCGCGCACGCGGAGCTCATGGGCGAGCGTCTCCACGCCGATGGGCACGTGCTGGTCCGCCAGCGCCAGCATGGCGCCCCATACCGAGGCGTTGCTCGCGTCGTCGAAGCACTCGGGCGTCGGGAGACGTGCGCGTGCGCTGTGGAGCGCCCCGCCGGACTCGTCGAGGAGCACCGCGCCGAGCACCGCGCGTTCCTCCTCGTGCCACCGCTGCCGGGTCTCCGCGGGATAGCTGAACTCGCGGACGACCTCGGGTGTCCACGTTCGCGTGCGCGGGGCGCTCATGACGATGCCTCGTCTCTGCGGAGGTCGGCGCCGTCGAGATGAACCAGGCGACCCTGCGGGCTCCCGAGTCTCGACGCGAAGCGCGCGTCGGTCTCGAGGTAGCGCGCGGTGAACTGCTCCAGGGAGAGGTTGCCCGCGAGCGCGGTCATCTTCCCCGCGTCGCAACGCCTGGCGATGAGGCGCAACAGCTCCGGGGTGTCGTTGGGCGCTTCGGTGCCGAGCTCGTCGAGGGTGAGCAGGTCCACCTCGCGCAGCAGCTCGTACCGCTCGCTGGGACCGCGGTGGGCGCGGTCGACGAGCGTCTGGGCGGCGTCGGCGGCGTAGTCGTAGAGGGCCTCGCGAGGATGGCGGGCGACGAAGCGAGCCAGCGCAGAGGTCTTTCCGACGCCGGTTCCGCCAAGCAGGACGACCATGGCCCAACGTCCCCGGCCCGGCTCTCCGCGCTGCGCGGTGCTGCTCGTGAGCACCTCGCACGCCTCGCCGCGGGGGGCGTCGGTGAAGACCCATCGGCGCACATCGGCGCCCGCCGGAACACCGCGAAGGTCACAGCGGCTGCGGAGCAGGGCCTGATACTCCGCCCGCTCGGCCGCAGCCTGCCGCGCGTAGATCGTGGGGTCGCGCTGCGCGTCCTCGAACGCACGGCGGGTTCGCTCGATCACGAGGGCGAGGTTCTCGGACGGTCGTGGGGTCATGGGCGGGCCCTCGCGGCGAGGAGTTGCTGGACGTTGACCTGAACGCTCCGCACCGGACCGATCCCGGTGAGCGTTGGATCGCGGGGAATGCTCTGCGCGCGCCGAGGGTCCACAGGGGGCGGCGGCGCGATGCCGGTGCGCTTCGCGACCTCGGCCAGGGCCTGCTTGAGCGCGAAGGCCTCGCTGTGCACGAGCTCGCTGAGCGCGATCTTGCCGACGCCGACACACTTCCGGCGGGCGTAGATCCGGGCGAAGGTGTCCCGGTCCCGGAGCACGTCGACGAGGCCCTGGAAGCGTGGGCTCGCCGGGGTGGCGCCGGCGTCGAGGAGGGCGTGCCCGAGGGTGATGGCGTGCGCGGGCTTGTTGCCCCACCCGAGCTCCACGACGACCTCTCGGCCACGGGTGAGGCCGTCGACGGTCTCGGGGGCGTTCACTGCGTCGAGGAAGGCCCGGACCGTGCGCGCCGCGAGGGTGTTGCCTTCCCGCCGGGCGTCGAGGTCTGCAACGGTGGTGGGCCGCTGCAACGCGATCCCCTCATCGCCGCCCGTTGCGGGTTGCGTTGCAGCCTCGCGCGGGGTCTCTCCGTTCTCGTTGCACTCCGAAGAAGGATGAGACGGAGGGCTCTCAAGCCCTTCAATCCCTTCCGGAAGAGGGGGAGTGTGAGGGGGTGCAACGACTGCAACGGGCTGCAACGGAACCTCTCCCGTTGCAGGTTGCGTTGCAGTCGTTGCAGTGGTCCCCGTTGCAACGGCGGCGGGGGTGCAGCCGCGGGCGTAGTGCGGGTTCACCTCGCGCCGCATCGCCAGCAGGGACCGACCCTCGACGGTCGACACCAGCCACGCCTCGAAGGGCATCCCCGCGGGGCGGTGGCGAAAGCGTCCTGCGCCCGCGGCGTAGCGCCGTCGGTCGGATCGCTCGGTCGAGCTCTTCGCCGCGCCGCCCGCAGCGCGCACCCGACGCACGGCGTGATGGGGAGCACGAGGGGGGCGGAGGTCCTCACCTTCGGTCCCGGCGATCCAGACCTGGGCGCCGCGGGCGTCGGCGTGGCGAGCTGCCGGCGCGGGGCGGGCGTCGGGCCACAGTGGGGCGATGGGGGCGAAGAGGGGCAGCGACGGGACGTCGCCGGTCGGCGCGCCACCGGGGCGGAGCTGGGGCTGTCGGCGAAAGAACGCCTCGGGGGGGATCGCGAGCCCGAAGAGTTCCTCGCGAAGGAGCCCCTCGCGCACGAGGCGGGCGACCCACGACCTCACGTCGCCGACGTCCTCGCCGCAGTAGTGGGCGAGGATCTGCTCGGCCTTCACGGTCCCCTCGTGTCGCAGGATCCCCTCGGCGTCGCAGGCCGCGAGGGCGGTGAGGTAGATCCCGCGCGCGGCGGCGCCAACGGCCACGAGCCGCGGATCGGTCGCGGCGTCGCGCCAGAGGTACTTGAAGGCGGGGATGCGGCTCGGGTCCGGGAGCGAGCTCACGAGCACGCGCCTCCCGCGGGCGGGGGTGTCACGGGCACTGTCGGCGACGGGGCCGCGTCGCGGCGCGCAATGCGGGCGGCTCGCCAGTCGGGGAGCTCGTGTCCGGTGGCTGGATCGATCCACCAGCCTCGCCGCGAACCCGGGAGCCAGCCGGCGGCCGAGAGCTGCGTCTCGTCTCCGATCATCGCGCGCATCGGAACCTCATGGCCCCGGTCTGACACGTCGGGGCGGTGGGGCGCAAAATGTGTCAGCGCGTGCCCCAGCCGACCGGCGGGGATCCGTCCAGGGGTGGGCGAGGGGGCCATCAGTCGTCGCTCCGGGCGCGATAGCCGTCGGAGATGCGCGCGCCGGCGGCGATGGCGGTGAACGCGATGAGCATCGTGCGGTGCTCCGCCTCGGGGGCGGCCGAACAGGCGAGGGCCGCGAGCAGCCCCGCCGCGTCGAAGCCCGGACCCATGGGCGACGGCCTCCACCATCCCGTGCCCCGCGACGCGCTCGCGCTGACCCACGCGAGGCCGAGGATCGCCAATCCCATCGCGAGCGCCGAGAAGAGTTCGGCGACGTGGTGTCCGAGCGAGACCGTGGCCACCGTCGCGATGCCGGCGAAGGCCGCAGAGAGCGCGAGGGACTCGACGAGGTCGCCGCGGTTCATGACTCGTCCCCGGCGTCGAGCTCCGCCGCGGTGTCGACCACTTCGCGCACGTGCATGAGCACCTCGTGGATGGCGACCAACGTGTCCCAGACGAATCGGCCGTCGGGGTGCAGGCACATGAGAGCGCCTGCGGCCTCTTCGACCGCTTCGGCTTCGCGCAGAAACTCGTTGGGTTGCAGATCGTTGGCAGGGACGCCGAGAAGACGCAGCGCGATGCTGACCTCGCGCTCGGTGAGGCCGTGGGTAACCAACAGCCCGGTGGCGAAGTCGTGCAGCCCTTGCGCCTGCGCTTGCAGAACGAACCCCGCCGCGGCGAAGGCGCGCGACGCGACCATCGCGTTGCCGAGGCGCATGGTGCGGGACGACAGCGCTTCTGCGGCGTAGGCCGCACGCGCCGCGCGTCGGTTCGGTTCGGCCGAGGCGACTTCCGCACTCATGACCATCTCCCGGCGCGAAGTGATTCAGGACGACGTGTCTCCAGGTCCACCGCCTCACGAGGCGCAAGGGGACCACCCCGACGATCACAGTAGCCCGCGACGAGCGCGCCCAGCGCGCCCAGCGCCGAGAGCCACAGGGGGGTGTGCGCGACACCCACGGTCAGCATCACGCCGAGGGCGACTCCCGCGGGGGCGAGGGACGCGAGGTAGATCTGATCGAGTCGCTCCACGTCAGCCTCCCCGCTCGGTCGAGCTGTGGGCGCCGGCCGAGGCGAAGCGCAGCCGGAGCGCACCAGCCGCGGCGTCGTGAAGCGCGCGGGCGGTTGTGTCGCCAACCTGCTGCGCGGCGAGGCGTTGGAGTGTGGCGAGGGACTCGGTCATCCCCTGCGCCGGCACCGCGAACTCCGAGCGGGTCACGCGGCACCTCCTTCGGCTGCTACAGCGGCATCGTGGAGAACCTCAACGCCGCACCGCGCCGGTCTGGGCATCTCGGGGGCTGCGAGCACTGCCGCGACCTCAGCGTCGGTCGGGAACTCATCCCAGGCGCTGGTCGGGATCGCGCCTCCCGACCAGGCCTCCAGAAGAAGCCGCCGCTCCTGTCGGGGCCTCATCCACGACTGGATCCAGTTGTGCACGGTGACGTCGGAGACCGAGGCCGCCCGCGCGGCGTCGGCCTGTGTTTGCCCGGAGACCACCAGAAACGTGCGGAACAACACGGCGCCGCGGTTCGGAGGGATCGACATGGGGTGTAAGATTAGTTAATCTGTACGACCGTGTCAACCATCTCGGGGTCGGAGCGGTTAACCAACCGGAATCGTCGCTGTGCGACCGTTGGGTCCATGCGACACGCAGCGCACGGCAAGGGCCTCCACCCGGCGATCAACGCGTACCTCCAGAGGCGCTTTCAGGAGTGGCTCGCTGAGGACGCTTCGCGGCGGCAGAACCAGCTTGCGGCACTGTTGGAGGTGACCCCGGCCCACATCAGCGGCGTCGTGAAGAATGGGAAGGGAGCGGGTGCCGAGCTCGAGGCTGCGGCCGCACGGTTGTTCGGCATCGGTGTCGACGAACTGCGACGCCGCGCGCATGCAGCGTGGAAGGGCAACGACACCGTCCTCGTGCTGGAGGATCGCTACCCGAACCGCGCGAAGGCGGTGGAATTCATGCGTTCTTGGGTGCGTCCCGGTGCCATCGCCAAGGTCCAGACGCACGCGCTCCAGAGCGACACCGATCCCGACCCGAAGTGGTGGGCCGACCTCATCGAGGCCGAGGACCGACTCTTGCGCCTCGACGAATTCCGACCGGAGCGGGTGAAGGAGCGGGAGCAGCGCGCCGTGGTCGAGGGGGACGAGATGGAAAAACTGACCCAGCCAAAGAAGAAGCGCAGCACGAAGTAGACACGGAGCTCCGCGAGAATCCCGTCACGGTCAACTCGCCGTCGACGCCCGTGGACATTCTCTGGCATGGGCTGCATTGCGTTCGGAGGTGAGGGAGAGCACCTTCACTCGATGCCTTGGGACGCGGCGGAAATTGAGGGGAATGCGGAAGCGTTTCGCCGCAAATTCGACCGAGGGGGTGGGGTCGTCGCGATGGCAAGGCGCGCCCTGGGGCCCTCTGGCGTCGCCCTCGCCCTTCACCGCGGGCTCATTGCCCGCGATGCTGTGCTCCTCTGGGAGAGCGCTCGCCCAAAGATCCTCGTGCGGCCGGGCATCGAGCTCCAGCCACGGCGCATCTCCTGGGCCGTGGCACATGAACTCGGCGAGTTGATCCTGCGCCGCGCGCACTACCGAGAAGCCGACGTGGAGCGCGTCGCAAACGCCCTCGCAGCGGCACTCTTGATGCCGCGAGAGGCGTTTTGCCGGGCCTATGCCGCGGAGGGGTTCAACCTGGAGGCGCTGGCCGAGGAGTTCTGTGCGCCCCAGAGCGCCGTGGCGCTTCGAGTGGGCGAGGCTGCGGAAGAGGTGGTGGCGCTGGTGACACCGACTCGCGTCCACCGCCGAGATCCTCACCAGCAGCTCCCCGACGACGAGGCCCTGTACCGGATGGTGCGCCACGCCGCAGACCGTCCCGCGCCTGTGGTGTGCCACGAGCTGACAGATGCGCGCCGAGTGGTCGTGGTGCGCGCCGTCGCGTGATGACCCCGCACATCGGTTAGTTAAAAAAGTCCGCACGGCCTTGCGGAGCCGTTTTGATTAGTTAATCTGTCCTTCTGCCCCGCCACGCGGCGGGCCAGAGGAGTACGGGATGATTGCCTACGCGGCGGCCCACATGGCCGCGTTGCACGCCATGAAGATCGGGGGATGGCAGGTGGTGACAACCCCAAGCCATGACCCAGCAGGTCGTCCAAACTGGGTCACCGCCGCGACGCTTCGCAGCCATCCGCGTTCGACGGTGACCGCCGATGCGCGGCTGCAGGGCGAGGCCCTCGCGCGGTGCTGCGAGGCGGTGGGCCTGAAGGAGACGGCGTCGCTGCTCCGTCGCGAGATGGAGAAGGTGCTCGGTGCGCCGACGCTCGCTCCGCCAACCGCGGCGGTGACGCTGTGACGGCGCAACGAGAGGTCGCGGACGACATTCTCCGTAACGTTCGCGTGATGTTGCGCTGGGCGATGCTCGACGACGTCGAGGTGGTCACCCGCTTCGGGAGCAATCCGCGGATCCTTCAGGTGCGCAAGGGCGGCGAGGTCATCTTCACGGCCACCGTGCGTGGGCGCGAGGCCGCGTTGCCGCGACCCCGACAGGTCTCGCTCCCGGGCACCGAGGACGTCGTCGCCCGCCCGCGCTTCACCCCCGAGGACGGTGCCGCGGCCCCAGGCGCGGCCGACACGCCGGCGCCCACCATCGCCTCGCTGGGGCTCTTCGAGGCCCAGGTCGCGGGGTCACTCGACGACGCGCGCAGGACCTTCCCCGACGCGCAGTGGCGACGTCTCGGCGGCGCGATGTGCGGCGCGTTGGTGAACCAGGCCACGGCCGCGGCGCTGCGCGAGGCGGGCGCGACGGTGACGCCCTTCGACCCGAGCCTCGACCCGCCCGTGGCCGTCGAAGTGTGGGACCTCTCTGAGGAGGCGAAGGAGCTCGCGTCGCAGCTCGCTGCGTCGCTGGGTGGGAGCGTCTCCGCGCCGCGGTCCCAGCACAGCGGCACGCACACCGAATCGTGGGTGGAGCTCCCGGCGACGGGCGACGCGGGCAAGCTCGCGTGGGCGCTGTCGTACCTCGTCGAGAACAAGGTCCGCTTCTGGGTGAAGCCCGCCACCGGGCGCGCCGCACGCAGCGCGAAGGGAGGTGCGCGATGAGTCCACCCCTCGGACTGCACCTCGCGGCGATGCGCTTCGCGATGCGCGAGGCCGTGCTCGCGGCCGACCTGCTCCTGCTGCGGGTGTGGTGCGCGTACCTGATCGTTCGTGGCTGGGTGAGCGCGTGGGCGAGGAGCCCCGCGGGTTACCGTACGCTCCGCGCGGAGTGCGGCAGCGCGCCCGGCGTCCAGGTGGTGCTCTACGAGCGCGAGGCCCACGCGGTGCTCGACGCGGCCGGCATCGACCCGCCGACCCGCTATGCCCGCGGCGTGATGCGGCTCGCGAGCGCGGAGGGACGACCGGCGGCGGAGGTGCTCGGTGACCTGCTCGCGCTGCAGGGGTGGTGGCTCTCACGCGCGGACGATCCCGGTGGAGCCACGTGCGCCGAGGTCGCTCTCGCGCAGGGGGATGCGAGCGCGACGCCCGGGCCGTGGCTGAAGAAGGGTACGAGCCTCGATGAGTTCCTCGCGTTCCATCCGCGGCTGCTGGAGGTGCTCACCCGGCTTGCGCACGAGCTCATCGCGACCCACGGCGCGCGGGTCAGCGTCAACGCGCTCTTCGAGAAGCTCCGCGCCGACCTCGACCTCTACCGCGAGGTCTGCGGCGGGACACTTCCCCCGAAGACGCGACACGGGATCTGGCGCCTCGACAACTCCCACCGTGCCGCAGTCGGTCGTCTGCTCGCGGCGAGCGAGCCCGCGCTCGCGAGGCACCTCGACCTGCGTCGATCACGCGCAGACCAGGACCCGTTGGTGACCGCGCGGCTCACCACCGCCGAAGTTCGCGCACGGAGGGCATCGTGAAGGTCGGTCGTCGTCGACGATTCGGCACTGTCGAGGAGCTGCGCTGGTCTGTGATGTACCGCGATGGGTTGTCGACCCGCGCGATTGCGGCACGCGAGGGCGTGAGCAACGGAGCCGTGCGCGATGCGCTGTCCCGGGCGCGCGTCGAGATGCGAGCGGTCGGTCGCACGCCGGCACGCGTGGGCGCCTCTCGGATGCGATGTGGTCGCTCAAACAGTGGCCGGAGGAGCGATGACGCGCGACGACGGTGAAGACCAGGCGCAGCCCCTCGTCGCCTACACGGACGGATCGGGCACCACCGCCGACAAGGTCTGCGGCGCGGGGGTGGTGGTCTACCGCGGCGGCGAGGTGATTCTCGAGGCGTCGCGACACCTCGGGCCCGGCACGAACAACCACGCGGAACTCTCGGCGATCCGCGTGGCGCTCGCCATCACCGATGCCACCGGGCTGCGCGATCGGGATCTCGTGATCCGGTCCGACAGCGAGTACGCGATCTGGTGCGCGACGAGCTCCGCGGAGCCTTCGCCCAGCGCGAAGAACGCGAAGATCATCGCGCTGGTGCGCGCTGCGATGCGCGGTCGACGGGTGCGCGTCGAGTGGGTGAAGGGGCACGCGGGCGACCCGGGGAACGAGCGTGCCGATGCACTCGCGGGACTCGCGCGGCTGCGATGCACGGGCGCCACCGAGCACATGCTCGTCGACCGTGATGGCGTCGCTCGCAACGCCCGCGCGCTCACGATCCATCAGCCCTGGGCCTCGCTCGTCGCGCAGGGGATCAAGCGCGTCGAGAACCGCACCTGGTCTCCACCCCCCGAGGAGCTCGGGCCCGGTGACTACCTCCTGTTGCACGCGGGCAAGACCTTCGACCTCGATGCGTGGCAGGGCGCCCTCGAGATCGCGGACCACGTGGGCGTGTCGGTCCCGTGGCTCGAAGAGATGCGTCGGCCCCTCGCGACTGTGCGCAGTATCGCCAACCGCACGCTCCGCGCGACCGCGTCGAGGGGGGCAGAGGCGCGTGCGAGGGAGCTCGTTCCGTTCTCGGCCATCGTGGGCGTCGCGAGGTACGTCGGCGGCCTTGAGCATGGCGACATTGCCGCGGCCGGGCGCTGGTACGTCGGTCCCCTGGGATGGGCACTCGACGAGGCGACGGTGATCGAGCCGGTGCCCCTCAACGGCGCGCAGGGTCTCTTTCGCGTGGAGCCGTCGGTGTACGCGCTCGTGCGGGCGAGATGGCACGAGGCGGTGCTGGGATGAGCGCCGCCCCGCAGCTTCCCGCGCTCGTCGACGTGGCAGACGTTGTGGCTGCGCTGGGGATTTCGCCCGCGCAGGTTCGTCGCCTTGTCGATCGCGGGGAGCTGCAAGGGTATCGCTTCGGGCGCCGCTTGCGGATCGAGGCCGACAGCGTGCGAGACTATGCGGGCCGATGCCGAGTCCACGTACCGCAACCCGTACCCGAGCCCGCGCGCGGAGCTACCAGCACGGACCGCACCTCTACAAGAGGGAGGGCCGCGAGCCGTGGTACGCGCGCGGTGGAGACCTCCCCCGCGGGGGTGTCTGCCTCCACACCACCGACGCCGCCGAAGCCACTCGACGCCTCCACGACCTCGTCGCCCGCGGAGCACGGGGACCCGTGGAAGAGGCTCCGCGAGAAGTGGCGCTCGCAGAGATCGTCGAGAAGTACACCGACGCGCCCCACGGCTACACCGAGCGAACCCTCTCGTCCCTGAAGAACCGCCTCCTCGCGTTCGGTGCGTGGTGCAGCGATCAGCACATCGTGTACGCGTCGGAGCTCACGCCCGCTCGGGTTGACCAGTGGGTGACGGGGCGCGGCGCGGAGGTGTCGCGTCGAACGATCAACCGCGACCTGCGGGCTGTGCGCGTCTGTCTGCGCTGGGCCGCTGAGCGTGGCTTCTGCGTGCCCGTGCGCGCGATTCAGGACCGCAAGGACCTCCGAGAACCGTCACGACCGCAACGACGTGACATTCCGACTCCAACGGAATGGCGCGAGGTCCTCGATGCCTGCGAACTTCCACGGGCCCGTGCAGCTCTGGCGGCGCTGCTCGCGACCGGACTGCGGATCGAAGAGCTTCGCCGACTGCATGTCGGTTCGCTGCGACAGGACGGGAGCAAGTGGACGCTGACGGTGGAGCCCGAGGCCGGCACCGCCTCGGAGGCGTGGACCACCAAGGGCTACAAGGCGCGTTCGATCCCTCTCTCGGAGGCAGCGGCCGAGGCCGTGAAGGCGCACCTGGCTCTCGCCGTCGGGCCACGTGGTGCAGTTCTCGGAGAGTCGTGGTTGCTGCGCGCGCTGGGGAAGGCCTGCGACGCCATCGACATTCCCCGCGCTGGTGTCCACGACACGCGCCGCTCGTTCGTCACCGAGTGCCATCGAGCCGGCGTCCCTCTCGCCGTCGTCGCTCGCTGGTGCGGCCACGCGGACGTGCGCACCACGGAGGGCTACCTCTCCAGCTATCGCACCGACAGCGAGGTCGTCGCACCGACACCCGCGGCGTTGGAGAAGCCCGTGCGGAAGCGGGCGCGTCGACCGGGCTGAGTCTGGCTGAATCTTGGCTGAATGTTGGAGGGTTCTGGGGCTCCCAGGAGCCCAATTTCGCCCCTCGGCAGAGCGGTGCCGAAATCGCGAAAAGCCCTAAAAACTAGCAGAGGAGAAGGGATTCGAACCCCTGGATCCCGTGAGGGATCGGCGGTTTTCAAAACCGCTGCCTTCGACCACTCGGCCACTCCTCTACACACCTGACGCCGCAGCGAGCGCGACCTCGGGCGCCAGGAACATACCCCACTCCCGTACGCCCGCACAGTTCACCGCGCGCACCGCGCCACGACGCATGGCTCCTTCCGCGCGTCGTGTCGGCGGCGATCATGCGGTCTGCGCGCGCACCGGCGCCCTGGCGCTTGACCCACGCCCGGGGATGTTCTTCAAGCTCCCCCGCGCCATGACCACCCCGCCGCTCCCCGACGCCTTCGCCGCGCGCCTGCTCGCGCAGCTCCCCGCGATCCTCGCGCCCGGCGCGACGCCCGATGACTGGCACACCGAGGCCACCACCTACGACCTCAACCGCTTTCGCGACGAGGACGACTTCGTCTCCCGCTTCGTCGCGCTCGTCGACGCCCTCGCCGCCGGCGCTCCGCGCGACCCCGCGTCGCTCCGCGCGGCCCTCGCCGACTGCGGCCTCCCCTCGGACTACGCGCGCCTCGGGCAGCCCCTCTCCACCGTGGTCGAGCTCCTGCTCCAGGCGCAGCACGGGGTGCGTCGGGCCATCACCTTCGCCTCCTGCACCAAGCCCTACCTCGCCATCGCCGAGGCGTACGCGTCTCCGTCCCGCGTCGTGCGAATCTTCTCCGACGCGCCGCTGCCCCTCTCCGACGCGAAGAAGCGTGCGCTCCGCGCGGCGTCCGTCGAGCTGCACGAGGGGCATCGCGGCGAGATTCCGTCCGCGCGCGACGGTGCCCTCACCGTGCACGTGCGCGACCACGCGACCCCCACGCCCGTCGCAGAGGGCGTCGACGCGGTGGTGATCCCGGTGGAGGGCGGCGGCGTCACCCTGCTCGTGAGTGACGTGATCGCGCCCAAGTCTCTCCAACTCGTTCGCAAGCGTACGGCCGCGGCGCTCCTCGCGGTCGATGCGCGCGACGTCCTCGCGCGCGCGGCGGCGATGCCCCTGGCGCCCCGCGTCGAGGCCACCCACGAGGACTGCGAGGGGTTGCTCCGCGGGCTCTTCCCCGAGCTCCGCGCGAGCGCGATCTTTCACACCGGGCTCGCCGCCGAGGCCGCGGTGTTCAGCGCCGCCGCGCGACGGCTCGACGCGACGCGCCCCGTGAAGCTCCTCTACGCCGAGAACGGCTACGGCGGGACGTGCCAGCTCATCGCCGAGCTCCTCCCGCGCGACGGCGTCGTCGCCCCGATGCCCCTGCCCGTGCTCGCGCGCGACGCCGACGGGAACACCGTCACCCTCGTCGAGCGCATGATCACCGCCCTCGACGCGCTCGCCGGCGCGCCCGCGGTGCTCTTCCTCGAGACGCCCACCAACCCCGAGCTCCAGGTGCACGACTTTCCGCGGCTCTTCGCGGCCCTGCGCGCGTACGAGGCGAAGCACGGCGTGCAGCTCCCGGTGCTCGCCGACACCACCCTCGCGCCGCTCTTCCCGCTCCTCGCGCAGCCCTACGCGCAGGGATGGCCGTGCGTGATCCTCAAGAGCGGATCGAAGTATTTCACCAGGGGCAAGGCCACCCTCGGCGTCGCCTTCGCGGGGGAGCACCCCACCGCGCAGGCCATCGTCGCCGACGCCCTCGCCTACGGGCGCGACGCCGACACCCTCGCG
>VYLZ01000137.1_pt1 | contig 13630 bp, 11 predicted proteins | sample 5115361 | NCBI WGS metagenome assembly VYLZ01 (sample SAMN12291805, study PRJNA351875) | freshwater metagenome | isolation source: freshwater lake | place: USA: Michigan, Sixteen Lake | collected 2013-08-07 | reverse complement strand
GGTCGAGCGGGCCGTGCCCGGTCTCGATTTCAGCCAACGCTCCGCGACGCTGCGCGACGTGCTGTGGTCCACCGCGGTGCAGCACGGGGGCGGCGGGGCGACGAACGTGTTCCGCCGGGCGCTCGCGGGCGCCGACGGCGCGACGGTGAGCGACCAGGAGGTCATCCGTCGGGTGTACGCCGAGCGCGGCGCCGAGAACGGCCAGAAGTACTTCGCGCACAGCACCCCCGAGGTGCGCGCGGCCGTCACGCGGCGCTTCGCCAACGAGTCTCGCGACGCGCAGGAGATGCTCCTGCGCGAACGCGCCGGATCCTGAGCGCCCCGGTGGAGACCGCCGTCCTGGAGATCGTCAACGGCGTGGGCCAGGGGATGCGACTGCGCGTGCCCGAGGGCGCGCCGCGCACCGTGGGCGGGAGCACCGAGGTCGACCTCACCGTGCCCGAAGACCCGTGGATCGGCGCGGTGCACGCGGCCTTCGTGTGGGAGCGCGGCTCCCTGCTGATCAAAGACCTCGGCACCCAGCACGGCACGCAGATCAACCAGGAGTGGGTGGTCGAGCAGGCCCTGCACGACGGCGACCTCGTGCAGATGGGCGGCACCCTGCTGCGGGTGCACCTCCGCGACCCCGACCTCGCGCACCCTGCCCCCCTCGCCCCGGCGCGTCCGAGCTTCTCCGACCGCCTCGCGCACCTACGGTGGCTGCTCTCACGACAGCGTGACCCCGTCTTCGCCGTGCTCGACGCCGCCCGCGACGACCGCGTGCTCGCCTCGCTCATCGGCGCCGAGACGCGCTTTCAATCGCTCTACGACGGCTGGCAGGCGCAGAGCCTCGCCGACGTGGCGCCGTACCTCGTCGCGCTGCCCCTCGACGGCCCCTACCTCGACCGCCTGCTGGACCAGGGCTTCGGCCGCGCGTGGGGGATCTTTCTCACGAGCGACCTGCCCTTCGACGAGCTGCGGCGGCACCTCCGGCAGCACCTGCGCGTGACCGACGAAGACGGGCACCACCTGCTGTTTCGCTGGTACGACCCGCGGGTGCTCCGCGCGTACCTGCCGACGTGCACGCCCTTCGAGGCGCAGGTGTTCTTCGGCCCCGTCGAGCGGATGTTCTGCGAAGGCCCCCACGGCGGCGAGTGGATCACCTTCACCACCACGCCCACGAAGCTGTTCGTCGACATCGAGCCCCTGCCCTACCCCCTCGTGCCCACGGCCTTCGAGGGCATCGACGAAGAAGACCCGACGCCATGATGCTGACCCTGACCATCCTGTCTGGCCCCCACGCCGGGCACAGCGTGCCGGTGCCCATGGGCACCCCGCGCACCTTCGGCCGCGGCGCGCAGAGCGACGTGGTGCTCACCGACGCCTACCTCAACGACGCGCACTTCGCGGTCTACTGCGAGGCCGACGGCGCGCGGGTGCGCGACCTCGCGAGCCAGAACGGCACCTTCGTCAACGAAGCGCCCGTGCAAGACAGCCCGCTGCGCCACGACGACCGGGTGACCGCGGGGCAGACGCAGTTTCGCGTCGACCTCACCGACGGCGTCGCGGCCGATCCCCTCGACGACGACGACCTCACCGTGGAGCTCATCGCCGCGGGCATGCGGCAGGAGCCCCACGACCGCGCGCGCTGGGCCCTCACCGCCGAGGACCTCCCGCTCTTCGCCATCGTCGACGTCGCGAAGAACCCCGAGCTGCTTGAGCTCCTCAACGACAGCGGCGAGCAGTTCTGCGCCTTTGACGAGACGCAGGACGCCGACGCGCTCGGTCCCACCGCGCCCTTTCTCACCGCCCTCACGCCCTCGACGCCGAGCTTCGCGGCGCTCATCGACCTCACGTGGGGCAACGGCCAGGCGATCTTTCTCACCAGCCGCGCGGCGTTCATGGACCTCTACTCCCACCTCATCGCGCAGGTCGACTGGAACGACGACGGCTCGCTGCGCCACCCGAGCTGGTGGGAGCCGCGGGAGCTCGCCGACCTCCTCGGGCAGACCCGCGCGGAGCACCTCGCGGAGTTCTTCGGCCCCATCGACGCGCTCCTCGCCGAGGGCGCCGACCGCAAGATGATGAAGCGCTACACCCGCGCGGGCGACGACGTCGCCGTCGAAGACATCAACCTCGCGGGCTGATCCCGCTCAGCGCAGCCAGGCCAGGCGCCCGTGGATCCGCCCCAAGAACAGCGGGACGCGCATCACGGTGCCGCCGGCGTCGGGCGCCGAGACCACCACGGGCTTCCAGTCGCGGCCCACGCACTCGATGAGCCGGTTGTTCGCGCAGAGGCGAAAATCAAAGGTCTCGTGGGCGAGCGCGCGCATCGCGAAGGTGGGGTCGCCGAAGATGTCGCCGAGCATCGCGTTGTGCTCCGCGCGGGTCTGGCGGTAGTCGCTCCCGTAGGCGGTGCAGCCCTCGCGCACGTTGAGCTCTGAGAGCGCGTTCTGCCCCGCCACGTCGCGGGTGGACATCACGTGCCAGAGGTCCTCGACGAAGCGTGTGGCCTCGCCGATGAGGGCGCCCGACATCACCAGGGGCTCGGCGCGCTCCCACGCCCAGGGGGTGGAGAACTGCGAGGCCACGTTGACGACATCACCCACCACGATGGGCGCGGGCTGCTCGCCCTGGTCGCCGTCGTAGAAGAGCTCGTGCAGGGTGTAGCCCCCGTCGCCGATGGCCACGCCGGCGTCGTACTCGGCGAGGCGGATCCAGGCCATCACCCCGGCGGTGTCCTTGTTGCCCTGCGGCGCGCGCGCGAGGGAGGGGCGCTCGCCGGGAAAGAGCACCAGCTCGATGCGGTTGGGGCCGTTCACGACATAGTCGCTCACGGTCATCCCGAAGCGGTCGGGAAGCGGCGAGCTCTCGCCGCCGATGCGCCCGAGGGGGATGTCGTTGACGTAGACCTCGGCCTCACAGTCCGCCACCGCGGCCTCGAGGCACACGGCCTTCAGGGACATCGTCGCGAGCGTCATGCGAAGCGGATCTCCCGCTTCGGCAGGAGCACCTTCTCGGGGAGGATGTCGCGCTCGCGCTCGAAGTTGATCAGCCCCCGCACGCAGAACGTCAGCGTGCCCTTGAGCTTCTTGATCTTGCCCTCGACCTCCAGCACGAAGCCGCCCTTGTCGATCTTGGGCTGGCCCTCGACCTCGAACGGCAGCTTGAGCGTCGCCTCGGCCTTGCACCACTTCTCGCTCAGCGCCACGGCCTTCACGTACACCGTGATCGACGCGCTGCCGATGATCTTCAGGCTCGCGCTCGCCCGCACGTAGCTGTCGGGCCCCTCGCGCTTGACCTCGCCCTCCAGCGAGAAGGCCGCCGCGCCCTTGGCACCGATGACCGCGCTGAACTCGTAGGTGCCGAGCCAGCATTCGCAGGTCACGCCGATGCCGTAGTTGATGTCGACCTTCGCCTCGAAGACCTTGAGCTCGGCGGTGACGCCGTAGCCGAAGAAGGCGCGGTGGTCGGCGTACTCGTTCCAGCCCCACTGCGCCTTGAGCTCGCCCGAGAAGAGGCTGAAGGAGAAGTCGAGCTTCCACCCGACCTGCACCGTCGCCTTGGGCTTGCCCTTCTCGAGCCACTCCTGGAACGAGGTCCACGCCTTGTCGATGATGTCGATGGCGTCGAGCACCGCCTGAAGGCCGCGGAACGGCGCGGAGATCACCTCGCCGCACTGCCGCATCTGGAACACCACGCCGCTGCGCTCGTCGGTGAACTTCACCGAGTCGCCGCGGCTGTCGCTGAGCGTGGTGGTCTCCTTCAGCGTGCGGGTATCGCCCAGACGTCGCTCGGTGACCGAGGTCGTCGACGACATCGAGGTGAGGTTGCCGCCCCGGGAGCTCTGCGAGGTGCCGGTGCTGGTCACCATGCGGCCGTCGCGCGAGGTCTCGGTGGTCGAGTTCGACGAGGTCACCCGCTCCGCGCCCGTGATGCGCCGACCGTCGACGCCGCTGGTGCGCGACGACTGCTCCCGCGTGGTGCTCGACGAGGTGACCGTGCGGTCGCGGTCGCGGCCGAGGAAGTCACGGTTCGACTCGGTGGTGCGCGACGAGGTGCGCACGTCGGTGGACATCCCCCCGTTCTGCACCCCCATGCGGTGCTCGGTGCGCGTGCCGCCGATCTCCTTGCCGGCCTTCTTCCACCGCGGGCGGAACTCCAGCTTGAAGTCGAAGTGGTCCCCCGGCCAGATGCGGATCGTGACCTCGGTGCGCGAGAAGGGGGGTTCCTTCGGGCGCACGCCGCACACGACGGCGGTGACCTTGAAGTCGAAGGGCGTCATGCCCCACGGCCAGTAGTTGTTGATGTTGGTCCAGCTCGTGCCGGGCTTGTGGACCGTCGAGAGCTTCTTCTCGGGGTAGTCGATCTCGAGGCGCTTCTGCCTAATCCCCTTGAGAACTTCCTTCTCGCCCTGAGGGTTCAGGATCTCCATCACCGGGTGCTGCGCGCACTTCACGTCCGCCTCGTAGCGGATGATCACGTGCGCGACCGTGCCGCGCTTCTTGTAGCCGCTGACGAACTCGAGGATCTGCCCCGACTTGTAGGGCGGCGGCTTGGGCACCTTCACGTTGGGCTTGTCGAAGGTGAAGGTCTTGGGGAAGGGCCCGCGCTTCGCCTTCACCGCGGTGTAGTCGGGCGCGCCGCTGAGCAGCGCCCACCACACGGTGGGGCGGTTGCGGTGCTCCACCACCTCGAACATCTTGAGGTCACACGGCGGCTTCGTCTGCACCGCCTGGCACGGCAGACAGGCCGTCTGCGCCGTGGGATGCGGCGAGAGGTTGCGCTGCGCGTTGTTCTGCGCCTGCTGCGTGCGCGCCCGCGCCGCCTGGAGCTGCGCCCGCGATTGCGGCGGCGGAGGAGGAGGGGTGTTGCCCCCCATCCACGTCGGCATGTTGTCGCCCCACCAACCCATCGTTCCCTCTCAACTCCCCTCAGCGAGGGCGTCTGCCATCTCGCCGAGGATCTCTTGTGTGCGCTGCGCCACCGCGTCGATGCGCCGGCGACCGTCCAGCGCGGGGTCGGTCAAGATGTCGCGCGCCCAGGGGAACGCGTCGTTCTCATCGAAGTTCGTGCCGAGCACCCAGGTGAGGTCGATGAAGAGCCCCACCTCGTACTCGCTGAGCAGCTCGTAGCGCGCGCCGCGCTCCACGCCCCACGCGACCCACGCGCGCAGGGTGTCGGCGTCGAGCTCGGCCACGGCCTCGGGCCACACCTCGCGGAGGTGCCGCGCCACGTTCTCCTCGAAGGTGGGCCGCACCGAGGCCGCGAGGGCCGCCTGCTGCGCGCGTCGAATGACCAGCACGGCTCAGCCCGGCAGCAGGAGCTTGTTCACGTTGCTCGTCACGGCCTTCTCCAGCTGCTGCACGGCCTTGTCGGCGAGCTTCTTCGCCCAGGGCGGCAGGCCGCGGGCGTCGATCCACTCCTGCAGCTTCGCGGTGCCGGCCTTGATCGCGTGCTCCTCCAGGAGGGCGGCGACGTCCTTGCCGTGCTTGGCCTTGAGCACGCTCCAGAAGGGGTCCCGCGCCATGCCGTCGCGCAGGTCGGCCGCGCGCAGGATGCCGTAGGTCGCCGAGGTGGTGGTAACGTTCTGCAGCTCCGTCACGAGCCCCTTGAGCAGCCGGCTGTTCTGCACCTTGGGGTTGTCGAGCAGGGGCTTGAACGCGCTCGCCACGGTGCTCTTCACCGTGTCGGTGATGATCCCCTCGGCGGCGCCCTTGAGGTCCTTGCGAATGCCCGCCCAGTCGGGCTTGCGGCCCTCCTTGAGGGCCGTCGCGAGCTCGGTCACGGTGCGCCCCGCGACGCCGTTGAGCCGGGTGCGCACGCTCTCGGGCACGCCCACCTTGGTGAGCAGCTTGTCGAGCCCCTTGGTGAACGCCTCGCCGACCTTCGCGGGGTCGAGCAGGTCCTTCACCTTCTTGAGCAGGTCGCCGGGCTCGCCGATGAGGTTGCGCGAGAGCGCCGCGGTGGTGGCCTCGGCGGCGACCTTCTCCTTGGGCCCGTCGTCGCAGTTGATCTTGACGAGCCCGCCCTTGACCTTCACCAGCGAGTCGCCGAGCACGTTCACGGTCTTCGACGTGATCGTGATCTGACTCGGGGTCATCACGATGCTGCTGTCGCCGACGGTGAAGCCGATCTTCTTCTCGGCGTGCAGCACGTAGTTCGAGTCGACCTGCATCGACCAGCCCGTGCCGCCGTGGATCGCCAGGGTCTGGTTGCCGTCGATCTCCAGCGAGTCGTTCTGCAGGATGCTGGTGATGCGGTCCTTCTGGACGGTGTTGTACTCCATCCCCTGGATGGTCTTCGTGCGGTCGTGGCCGACGGTGAGCGTCTCGTCGTGGCGCACCACGGTGTCCATGTCCTTCTGGGCGTGGACGAAGATCTGCTCGCTGTCCTTGAGGTCCTCGAAGCGCAGCTCGTTGAAGCCGCCGCCCCCCTTGGAGCTCATGGTCTTGATGGTGCTCTTGGTCTTCTCCGCGGGCAGCGGGTACGGCGTGTGGTTCTCGCCGTTGTAGACGCAGCCCGTGACCAGCGGTCGGTCGGGGTCGCCCTCGAGGAAGCTCACCACGACCTCCATCCCCACGCGCGGGATGAACATCGAGCCCCAGGAAGCGCCGGCCCAGGTCTGCGCCACGCGGATCCAGCAGCTCGCGTTCTTCGTGCGCTGCGAGGCGCCGCGCTGGTCGGGCTGCTCCCAGTGGAAGCGGCAGAGGATGCGGCCGTAGAAGTCGGTCTCGATCTCCTCGTCGGAGTCCTTGGCGGCCATCACCAGCGCGGTCTGCGCGCCGGGGATGATGGGCCGCGCGGTGATCTTCGCGGGGCGGACCTTGATGTCGGACGCGACGCCCACGAAGCGGTTGAGGTACCGGTTGCTCACCGCGGGCCCGTCGGCCACCTGCACGTCGAGCTCCACGCCCTTCAGCGCGCCGCGCACGTGCTCGCTCTGGCGGACCTCGTCGGAGATGTCACCCCACGCCACGCCGACGTGCTCCACGCCGAGCAGGGTGTACTTCCGGTCCATCTCGCCGCGGATGTGCCCCTGGAGCTTGAACTGCTGTCCAGGGAGAAAGTTCGTCACGTTGCCGCGGCCCTGCGCGGTGCGCACGTCGTGGGCCTCGGACTCGAAGCGCACCCGCGCGCGCCGCACGCCGTGGTGCGGGCCGTACATGTGCGTGCCGTCGTCGTAGGGCCCGAGCGTGAACGCCGCGGGGTAGTCGTAGACCGTGCGGCCCGCGCTGGCGCCCGGGTGCCGCGGGGTCATGTCGATCACCGAGCGGGGGTGCGTGAAGTCGTAGTCGCGCAGCACGAAGCCCGTGGTCTTCATCTGCGTGTGCCAGTCGAACCACTGCACCGACTCCACCGAGGCGGTGTTGATTCCGTGGTCCTGGATCTCCACGGCGCCGCCGTCCATCGTCGGCACCTGCTCCCAGTTGTGGTCGTCGCCCACGAGGATGAGCGACTCCTTCTCGCCGTCGTGGCGGAAGTAGTAGGGCACCCCTTCTTCCTCGAGCAGGCGCAGCACGAACGCGAGGTCGGTCTCGCGGTACTGCACGCAGTACTCGCGCGGGGGGAGATCCTCCAGCGAGCCGTCGACGCCGAGGAGGTCACCCTGGTAGAGCGACACGTCCTTGAGCAGCTCGCGGATGATCGTGATGATGTTCACGTCCTGCCAGATGCGGGAGTTCTGGCGCAGCCCGAGGGTCCAGAGCTGCGGGACGATCGTGACCTTGGTGAAGCGGTACGACGAGGTCGTGCCGAGGTCCTCGACGCGCCGCACGACCCCGCGCAGGCGCCGCGTGAGGCCCTCGCGGCGGATCTCGATGCCCGCGTCCTGCTCGAAGAAGTCGTCGGGGTTCTCGCTGAGGCTCCGCGTGGCCAGGAGGACGTTCGCCTCGTAGAGCGTCGACACCCCCTCCCGCACGTGCACGACCAGCGGTCGCCACCCCGCGCCCCGGGCGCACTCGAACGCGTACTCGACCTCGGGAAGCGTGCCGTCTGCCATGACTCGTGTGTCCTCCGCCGCGGGCGTGACCGCGGAGCGGGCGAGAGTATCGTTCATGCCGCGGGGGCTGAGAAGGGCGCCCGCGTCGGTCCCTACGCCACGGAACCCCCGACGGATGGCGGTCTGCAACGCATGCGCGATCTCGGCGGAGCTTTTCTTGCGCGCGCCCCGACGTACACTGGCTGGCATGGCACAGCCCCGCCCGACGGTGATCCTCCGGCACTGCCCCACCTACGACGTGCAGCGCATTCGCGTGATCGTGCGCGAAGCGATGGAGGTCATGGACCTCCGACCGCGCGGGCGCACCCTGGTGAAGCCCAACGTGGTCTCGTCGGGGCCGCTCTTTCAGAACGCCTTCACCCGCCCGGAGTTCATCGACGGGGTGCTGCAGGCCCTGCGCGACCGCGACGAGGGGGCCGTCACCGAGCTCGCCGTGGGCGAGCGCTGCGGGATCACCATCCCCACGCGACGGGCCTTCGAGGGCGCGGGCTACGACCCGGTGCTCGCGCGCAACGGCGCCACCCGCTACTGCTTCGAAGAGGTGCCGCAGGTGGAGATCCCGTACACCCACCCGGGACGTCTCCGCGACTACGTGTTCACCCCCGAGCCCGTGGCGAAGGCCGATTTCTTCGTGAACTGCCCGAAGTTCAAGGCCCACCCGTGGACCACGGTGACCTTCTCGATGAAGAACTACATCGGGATCCAGGACGACCGTCACCGCCTCATCGACCACGACCACCGGCTCAACGAGAAGATCGCGGACCTGCAGTACATCGTGCAGCCGCAGCTGATCGCCATCGACGCGATCATCGCCGGCGAGGGGCGCATGCTGACGCCCATCCCCTTCCCCCTGGAGATGGTGGTGTTGGGCAACAACCAGGTGGCCTTCGACGCCGTGTGCTGCCACCTCATCGGGGTGGATCCGCTGAGCGTGGACCACATCCGCCTCGCCCACGAGCGCGGCTTCGGGCCGGTCTCCCTCGACGAGATCGACGTGCGGGGTGACTTCACCCTGGCCGAGGCGCAGCAGCGCGCGAAGGGCTTCAAGGTCGGGCTCATTCGCGTGGAGAAGTACTTCGAGGGCACGGCCATCACGGCCTACGCGGGCGCGCCCCCGGAGGGCGAGAAGACCGACTACTGCTGGGGGGGTTGCCCCGGGGCCATCGAGGAGGCCATCGAGATCCTGCGGCTCTTCGACGACCAGCTCGACGCGAAGATGCCGCGCATGCACGTGGTCTTCGGCGCGTACCAGGGCGCCATCGACGCGAAGCCCGGCGAGAAGGTGATCTTCATCGGCGACTGCGCGACGTGGAAGGGCGACATCGCGGGCAAGCTGGTCTCGGTCGAGTCGCTCTACCGCGACCGCACGACCAAGGACCCGCACCGCGCCGAGCACGACGACATCTACGTGAAGATGGCCTCGGTGATCGCGAAGCTGCGGACCTCCAGCGATGACTCCCACGTGCGCTTCGAGGGCTGCCCCGTGTCGGTTTCAGAGCAGGCGCTGGCGCTGGTGTTCCTCTCGGGCGCGAAGAACCCCTTCTTCGACCCGCGCGAGAGCGTGGCCTTCAACAAGGCCTACCTCCAGTGGCGCGGCGCGACCACGATGCACCGCCTCCAGGGCATTCCGTACCAGAAGCCCGGCCCGGTGGAGCGCGGCGAGGCGCGCCCCGTGCAGAACCTCTCCCCCGCAGAACGCGGCGAGTAGGCGCGATCACTCCGCGCGCAGGTAGCGCCCCATCCAATACGCGAGGCGAAAGTCGACCCCGGGCAGGAGCCTGCGCGGGGAGCCCTCGCCGTTCGGTCGGTAGGGGTCGCTGCGCCAGTGGTAGTTGCTCACCGGGCGCACGCGCATGGGCACGGGCACGGCGGCCACGAGGGCGTCGCCGCGACCCGCGGTGGCGGAGAGCGGGAGCACCGTGCCGTCGTCGGCCACGCACATTCGCGCGGCGATCTCGGTGTCGTCGCAGTTCTGCCGCGGGCGCTCGAAGAAGGGCGCGTCGGGGAACTCTCGGAGCGTGGTGGTGCCGCGGCGCAGGGCGTCGGCGTCGAGGTCCGCGCGGGTGAGGTCCCGCCACGCCGTGCCGCGCGCGCGGGCCTGGAGCGCCACGAGGTCGAAGAAGGTCTGCCCCATCTCCGCGGGCTGCCGGGGCCGCCCCGGGGTGTTGTAGAGCCCTTCGAGGGTGCCGGTGCGCACGGCCTCGCGGGCGGTGTCGTCGCAGAGGTAGCGCCCCGCGAGCCACGCGCCGGTGAAGGCCATGTTGTAGTTCGAGAAGTTCGTCATCTCGCCGACGTCGATGGCGTCGACGTAGCGCCGCACGATGCCCGGGAGGTCGCGGCGACGAACGAGGTCGTTGTGGAGGTAGTCCGCGAGGGAGGGGTCTTCGGAGACGCGCGCGAGCACGGCGACGATGCCCAGGGACATCACCGCGTTCTGCCCGTTGGCGCGAAAGTTCGGGATGTACGCGCGGTCGACAGAGCCCTCGTGGAGCAGCCCGTGGTAGGTCACGCGCCGGTCGGCGTCGTGGATCTCGAGGTCGTACCCCCGCGCGCTCACGCGCCGCAGGCTCTCGCCCAACGCGCGGGCGTCGTCGCGCAGGGACGCGAGGCGCGCGGGGTCAACGGCGCTGTCACCCCGGCTGACCTCCCACACCGCGGCCATGCCCAGGGCCCAGCCGATGAGCATGTCGCGGGAGCATGAGTCTTCCCACACGTAGTCCTGCGGGCCGGTGCGCGCGGGCTCGCGCCAGGTGCCGTTGGTCTTCTCGGCGGGCAGGGGGTTGCCCATGGCGTCAAAGAGCGGTGTGGTTGGGAGGTCTCCGCCCGCGAGGTCGCGACGGATGTACCCCCGCGCGATGACCCCGGGCGCGCCCGTGACGGTGAGCGCGCGGTGGATGCCATCCATCGCCGCGTGGAGGTGTTGCCGTGCGCGATCGACCTCGTCACACGCCGCGCCCTCGTCGCGGAGCACGGCGTAACGAAACGCGTCGGCCGCGGCGCCCGCGCCCGCGTAGGCGCCGGCGACCTTGTCCCAGCGGAACTGCGTCGCGACCTCGGCGCCGCTGTGCTGCGTGAAGTCCCAGCCGTCGGTGTCGCGGAGAAAGCGCTGCACGCGCTCGACCACGGCGTCGTCGTTGGCGGTGGCCTCGGCGTTCACCCCGGTGTAGCGCGCGTGCACGGCGTGAAAGATCCGGTCGAATCGTCGCGCCTTCGCGTCGAGGTCGGCGTCGGCGGCGAGCACTCCCCGGCGCGGGGACGCCGTGCCACATCGGGCAGCGGGGCGTGGGGTGAAGGTCGGGCACGCGGGGGCGGCGGTGCGCGCGAAGACGTCCTCTGCGGCGGGCGCGTCGAGGGCGACGTCGTCGACGCGCGGCAGGTCGGTGGACGTGGCGACGTCGACGGCCGCGTCGGTCGGCGCGGGGGTGGCGTTGCAGTGCAGCGAGAGCAGGGAGAGGGTGATCCACGCGCGGCGCATGGCGCGTACGGTACCGCGGTCGCGCGGCGGAGGAGAGTCGGCGGAGGGGTCCTGCGGCGTGGTCGATCCCCGTTGCGTGGGTCGCGGGGAAACGGGGGATCAGCCGTCGCGCGACGACCAGTCGGCGAGCACCCGCGCACGCACCCATGCGTTGGGCACAACCTGCGCGTTCTGTCGGCGAAACGCCTCCCACGAGACCCCGGTGATGACCCGCGCCGCCTCGGCCACCGCGCCGCTCCGCGAGACCCCGGCGTGGCAGTTCACCAGCAGCAGGTCGGGCCGCGCGGGGGCGTCGCCGTGCGCGCGGAGCACGAAGTCCACGACCCGCCCGGCCATCGCGTCGTCGAAGTACACGTAGCGCGCGTGGGGCTCCCCCGCGGCGGGAGGCTCGACGTCGTCGAAGACCAACGCGAGGCGGTCATCGGCGGTCGTCACGAGCGCGGGAGGGCCCGCGTCGGGCCATCCCTCGAAGGCGTTCACCGGGCAGGATGGAGAGCTGGTGATGGAGATGATCCAGGTGCGCGCGTGTCGCGAGGCCAGCAGCGCGCCGCGGCTCCCGGGTTCCTTCGCAAGGAACGCCTGCATCTCCGCATAGGACATCGCGGCGATGGTCACGACCGACATGCGGGGAGCGTAGCGCGGGCGCCGCCCGTTCGCCCTGGGCGGGAGCGCGCTGCGGTCCATTGCCGCGGGACGAGCGACACCCACGGGACCTCGCGCTCGCACCCCTTCACGAGATCGTCGAGTCACGCGCGCGCGTCGTCGCGCAACGGGCGCTCCCGCGCCGCGGTTGATCCACACGCGTCATCGTGCCGCGACGACGTGGAGCGTGCGCAGATACGCCATGAGCGCGGGCATTTCGTGCTCCGGCAGCGCGTCTACGCCGATCGCGGGCATGCCGCCACGACCGCGGTCACGGGAGCCCTCGCGGATCTGCCGACGCACGGCGGCCTCGGTGCGATCGGTCGCCGACAGGGTCCCCCCCGCAGGCACCCGCCACAGCGCCATGTGACACGGGCCGCACACCCTGAAGAACACCGCAATGCCTTGTCGGGCCAGCGGATCGCCGGAAGGCTCCACCGCGACGACGGGGGCACGGGGCGGCCGAGGGACGACCACCGCCACTGGCGTGCCCGCGCTTGTCGTCGCCTCCACCGACGCCGACGCCGGCGGAGCGCCGCGCGCCGTCGCGCACCCGGCAAGCAGGAGCACCACGAGGAACCCACGACACCCCATCCATCCCGCGCTCGTCTCGCCCATCACAGACCTCGCCGCCGCGTCATCCGGCGCATGTTGCCTTCGCCCTCAGGCGGCGACGCCCGCATCGTGCACCCCGCGCACCCGCGTCAACCGCGGGTGAGATCCCCGCGTCTCGCCACGTCGTCACCTCCCGCGGCTCGTGGGGTCGCGAGGGCCTCCCCTGCGACCCCGGTCGACCGCGGCGCACGCCGCGTCCTGCAATGGCGCTTGACCCCTGGAGCCCGTTGGGCGCCAACTTCTTCGCCCCTTGCCGAGGACCCAGACCATGACCACCCACACCGTTTGCCGCGTCGAAGAGTTGCCCCCCGGCCAGCATCGCATGTTCGCGATCGGCGAGACCAAGCTGATCGTCTACCACCTTGATGACGGGTTCTTTGCCACCCAGGCGTCGTGCACCCACGTCTTCGCGCCCCTCACCAAGGGCACGATCGTCGACGGCTGCAAGGTGCAGTGCCCCCTCCATCGGGCGCGATTCGACATCCGTACGGGCAAGGTCGTCGACTGGGCCAACTGGCCCCCCGGGATCGTGAACGTGATCAACCTCGTTCGCGGCGAGAAGGACCTCAAGACCTACCCCGTGCGGGTCGCCGACAACCAGGTCCAGGTCGAGCTCGTGTGAGGTCAGCGCCCTCGCGCTGATCTCGGTCCCGCGTCACGCGCTCCGCGTCGCTCCCTCACACCCGCAGCCGCGCCGTCGCTGGGTCCCACGTCGCACGGGTCGGGTCGTTCGTGCTCCTCCGAGGTGCGACGGCGCCCCGCATCGCGGTACCGTTTGACCATGTCCGCGCGCGAGGGACTCATCGGTGCCGTCGTGGGAGGTTGCCTCGCAGTGGCCGGGTGCTCTGGCGACGTCGCGACGGCGGATGCAGGCGCCGACAGCGCGGTGAACGTGTTCTCCGACGCAGCGACCGTGG
>VYLZ01000592.1_pt1 | contig 13686 bp, 12 predicted proteins | sample 5115361 | NCBI WGS metagenome assembly VYLZ01 (sample SAMN12291805, study PRJNA351875) | freshwater metagenome | isolation source: freshwater lake | place: USA: Michigan, Sixteen Lake | collected 2013-08-07 | reverse complement strand
GAACAGCAACCCTACGTTGCGTTCGTAGAATTTTTTGACCAACACCTTATTGAGCACTCGAACTACAGCACCCATACTGTGTGGTCTTTTACTTCCAATTCTTTCACCGCAATATCCGCTAGTTCAAACGCTTGATGTGAGGTAAAAATAAAATTTACCCCCCTATTGAAATAGAGTTTCACTAAATCGTAGAGTATGGGTACGCTTTCTTTGTCGATGGTGACCAATGGTTCATCGAGTAAAATGTACTTTGGTTTCCCAATGAAGGCCAATACCAATGAGAGTTTTTTCACCATACCACTTGAATAAGTACCAATAGGATTTTTGATGAATGGCTCAATATTGAATTTCTGAATCAACGCTTCTACTTCTTCCTTTTTGGCCTTCCGGGTAGAAGAGAAAAATAAAATCAGATCGTTACCTGTGAGGTAAGTTGGGAAAAGAGGCTCAGCCTCCACATAGTTGACTAACCTTCTGTAGTCGGTAGGTTGTTTTTTCAAACCTACTCCATCAATAGTCACGTCTCCTTCAAAAGGAATCATCCCGCTTATAATTTTTAGCAGCGTTGATTTACCCGAGCCATTGGCGCCCTTTATCCAAAACAACCCATTTTCAAATTGTAAATGATGTATGTCAAGTATTAGATGATCACCGTATTCTTTTCTTACATTTTTGATGGAAAGCATGCCGTGATTACGTTAAACATAAATTTTCGGTTTTAAAGTATGTAGAACTTTCCACTAACGGTGAATGAATGGGATGACCCCTTACCTTGGCCGATTTACAATTTAGGAAGACTTTAAAATAAGGACTATCTTTGAGCCACGAGGGTAGAGGGTAGCTTCTTAGTTGCACTCTTCTTTTTACTACTACACCATTAGAATTCAGCATGGCTTTTATCGACAATGTACTACAAGTGCCCTCTTATGGCTGGGCCGATCAGCAAGGTAAGTTAGTAAAGCCCACCGTTGGCCGACTGTACCGCGAAGCATTTTCACGAATCAATATTTTCAAAACCAAAAAGAATTGGATTCCACTTATCAATTGGTTTATGGCCATCACGATGTTGCCATTTTTATACTTTTTTCTATTCAAGTTTTTTTCGTGGCAACTGCTAATTGCATTTATTGTATACAGCATGGTAATCATGAGTACCGCGGCAACCGTATGGTTTCATCGATACAGCACGCACCGTGCGTTTACGTTTAGCAATCCGGTTTGGCGGTTTATCACACAAAATTTAACACTTCGCACTTTTCCGGAAGAGGTTTATGTAGTGTCTCACCACGTACACCATTTGAAAGTAGAAAAGCCTGGAGACCCCTACAATGCGCATGCGGGTCTAATGTATTGCATGCTTTCAGATGTTAATCATCAGGCCATCGCAAAAGATTTGACAGAGGATGAATACAAAAAGGTTTCTCACTTTATCAGCCACACGGGTGTGCAACTCAATACGTATCAGCAATACCTAAAGTGGGGTTCTATCGCAACGCCTTGGTACACGGTAGGACTTTGGATTCTGAACTGGTCGTTTTGGTATGGAATGTTTTTCTTGATGGGTGGACATGCATTGGCGTGTGCGTTGTTCAGTGCCGCTTTATTTTGGTTCGTGTTGGTACGTGCCTTTAACTATACAGGCCATGGCCGTGGAAAAGTAAAGCATGTCGATGGTATTGATTTCGATAGAAGCAATTTATCCATCAATCAATCGCGCCCTGGATGGTTCTCTGGCGAGTGGCACAACAATCATCATCTTTACCCAGACAGTGCACGAGCAGGATTTCTACCCTACCAAATTGACTTAGCGTGGGTCTACATTTATATTCTTCACAAAATTGGCGGCATATCAACATATCGCGATTTCAAGAAACAGTTTCTGGAAAAATATTTTTTGGAGGCGAAGAAAGTCGGTTCGGCTCAGCAAGCAGGAGTACTTTAGATAGCTAGCTCTTTATCAAAAATCCTTCTCACACCGTGGCAAAAAGGTTCTTTTTATTTCAACGATTGGTAGATCGTTGCTGCTTGTGATCTCTATACAAATCTAGCTAGGCTAATCTAAAAAACGTAAGCAAAATTCAGCGAATGACCTTCGCCTTCATTGCTGCTCTACCTCTTTGCCAACGCAGCAAATAACTTATCAAGATCTTCCGCAAATTGCTGTTGGCCTCCTAAATACTTTTTTATGTCCTTAGTAAGGTAATTCGGCAAAATCTCATTTCGGCCTACCTTCGATCGTAAGTCTTTCAACAAGTCTAAGACATCTGTTTTTTCAGCGAAATCTGAAGCTGCTTCCACTTTTGAAATCATCGAATTTACAGCTACCATTTTCTCAGTTTCAACTGCGGTTGGAGCTGCTATTGTTTCAATCTTTTGCTCTGTCTTAAATTGCAGGCAGCTGTTGTAGCGATCGATAATTTGATCCATATCTCGCTTTCCCAAATCACCGTTTTTGATTCTCTCAGTAACCTCTGCGCAGTCTGCTAAAAAGTTGCCCATACTCTTTTTAAATGTGAGGTTGGGCACTTCCATGCTTTTGCCATTCTTCATCACCAAGAACTGCCCATCGTAAGCTGACTGATTAGGCTGCCTAAATCCATATAGACTCAAAAAGCCGGCTTTGATCAGCTTCATATACCTAAATCCTTTGTCATACTTGACTGTGTGATAGATTACCCCATCAATAAAAACAGCCTTTACCTCGAGTGCGGTATAAACCTTTTTCTTCTTGTTTATTTTCACCTGCACCCGATCGAGCAAGTCGTAGGTTAGTATTTTGGTCGCGCCTCTTAGGGTATCTCCCTTTGAAGTAACCGCATAATCTGCTTGAGCAAGCACGTCAGCAGCGCAAAAAACAAAGAATAATAGGAATAAATATCTCATTGGATTAAAATAAAACCGTGTAAAAGTAAGAAATGATGTGTGATAATGGTAAAAAAAGAGGCTGTTTCAAAAGACCATCCTGTTTTTACTTTCTAAAATGTAAATAACATTAAGTCAATTAAAATTTCAACCTGCAGCTAGTGTCCAAATAGCATAAATAATAATCATCAAAATCATGACGGTATACATGATCAAATCTACGCGAACGTAGTCTTTGTATTTCTGATACATAGCCACCCATCTCTTGAATATAGATTCCATTCTTCGTCCCCAAAAGTAGCCATTTGCTTTCAATCGGTTATCAAGCTATTTTTACAGACAAAAGGGGAAATGAAACTGATTATTGAAGTGGCCGATAAAAGAGCCGATTTTGTAAAAGAATTACTTGATAGTCTTCCGTTCGTCAAAACAAAAACAATCACGCCTCAAAAGGCACAGTTCTTAGAGGAGCTGAAAAAATCCGTGGCCGAAGTGTCTCTCGCAAAAAAAGGAAAGCTAAAGCTCCAATCGGCTCGAGAATTCTTAAATGAACTTTGAGGTTGAAGTAACACTTTGTTTCAAAAAGCAAGCCAAAAGACTCGCTAAGAAATTCCCATCGCTCCCTAGTGAACTCAGAGAACTCATTTCCTCTCTAGAAAAATCTCCGACTCAGGGAACCATGATCGGGAGAGGCTGCTATAAAATTCGTCTTTCCATTGCTTCTAAATCAAAAGGGAAATCGGGAGGCGGCAGAGTGATCACACATGTGCAAGTTTCCAAGAATACGGTTTATTTGGTTTCTATTTATGACAAGTCAGAAATGGAGAGCATCCAGCCTTCTGATCTGAGTGGTCTACTCAATCTTATACCCTAATCATGAGAGTATTTTATCTGTTCGTAGTTTTTGTCAGTTTTACTTCTCTCGCACAAGAAACACTCGTCAACGATAATAACCCTCCTTCGCTAAAATGGTATCAACTCAACACGAAGCATTTTCGTGTATTGTACCCTACTGGATTCGATGCTCAGGCGCAACGGATGGCCAACACGCTAGAACATATTCATGAACCCGAGTCGCGCACGATGGGTGGAAGAGCCAAAAAAATTTCTGTCATTCTGCAGAACCAATCCTCGGTATCTAATGGCTTTGTCTCGATCACGCCACGCAGGTCTGAGTTTTACGGGATGCCTTCGCAGAATTATAACTTTCAGGGAAACAACGATTGGCTGGATCTGCTGGCTACGCATGAATATCGACACATGGTGCAGTTTCAGCACGCTACCAGAGGCTTCAATCGCCTGTTTTACTATGCCTTTGGCAACAATGTGCTTGCCGCTATGAGTTATGTGGCAGCGCCTCAGTGGTTTTGGGAGGGCGATGCGGTGGCCACCGAAACGGCTTTTACGCAGAGCGGAAGAGGGCGCATACCCAATTTTGACTTGGTGTTTCGCACCAACCTGATGGAAGGGCGCACCTTCAATTACCACAAACAATACTTGCGTTCGTATAAACACAATATGCCTGATCACTATGTACTAGGCTATCACATGATTTCGCATTTGCGAAAAAAAACCGGTAACCCTGAAGTATGGGAAAATATTACGAAGCGCGCCTGGAACGTGCCTTTTATACCATTCACCTTCTCTACTTCTTTGAAAAAAGAAAGCGGCATGTATTTAATGAGTTATTACCGTGATATGGCCGCTCAACTAAAGAAAGATTGGCAAGCCCAGTTAGACACTCTTCAATTAACATCTTTTGAACGAGTCAACCCACGAACCACCAATGCCTACACCGATTATAAATTTCCACAAGTGCTGGAAGGCGGCAGCCTATTGGCTCAAAAATCTGGCATCGGAGATATCGAGACACTAGTGGTGATAAAAAATGGCCGGGAGAAAAAAGCCTTTGTTCAAGGCCCCATGAATTCCACAGGAATGATGTCAGTTGCACATAACAGGGTGGTGTGGAATGAATACCGTTTTGATCCACGTTGGAGAGTAAAAAATTATTCTGCCATAGTAGGTTATGATGTTGATTCCAAGATCAAATTGGTGGTCGCCAACAAAGGTAGATATGCCTCCGCGGCTCTCTCGCCAGATGGGTATCAAGTGGCTACTATTGAGACAACCACCGAGTATCAAACAAAACTAGTCGTACTCGATTATTTCAGTGGAAAAGTACTGCAAGAATTCAGCAATCCTGGCAACGATTTTATCTCTATGCCCCGCTGGTCAACCGATGGAAAATCCATAGTCGCCCTCAAAACAAATAAGCAAGGCAAAGCCATCAGTCAATTCGATGTTTCATCTGGGCAATCCAACGATCTTACTGATTTTTCCAATGAGAATTATGGTCACCCTGTTCCGTTTGGGAAATATGTTTTATACAACTCGCCTACAAGTGGTATTGATAACATTTATGCATTAGATGTTGAAACCAAAATGCGCTACCAAATTACCTGTAGTAAATATGCTGCTTACAACCCGTGCGTTTCAGCCGATGGAAAAACAATTTACTATAATAACCAAGGCAAAAACGGACTCGACATTGTGAAAATCAACTTTGACCCCTCGCAGTGGAAGCCTTGGACCAAGGGGGAACAACCCGGTTATTCGTTTGCCCACTTGGTAGAGCAAGAAGGTGTGCCTGATTTATTAAAGACCATCCCGGAAGAAACACTGAAAATAAAAAAATACTCGCGGCTGAAAGGAATCATTAACCCGTATAGTTGGGGAACCTATTTTAGTAATAGCCTGTCGCAGGCAAATATTGGTGTTTCGTCCAAGGACATTTTAAGCACCACCAATATCAACGCAGGATATACGTATGATTTAAATGAACGTACTGGCTCTTGGACAGCGGGTGTGAGCTACCAAGGTTTTTATCCGATTATCGATGCACAAGTTTTCACCGGAACCAGAGAAGTCAAAACAAGTGTGTTTAGTAGAGATGTAAAATTCAATTGGTCAGAGACTGGCTTCGTAGGGGGTTTGCGCTTACCATTTCTTTTGACCCGGTCGAAATATTTTTCTGAAATCGATATTTCCAATTCGATTGGATTAACACAAGTTTCCTCGTTTAAAAATGAAGTGAGTCAAAATGGAACGATCATTTCTACTGGCACCAGTCGGTTTGTGCCGGCTAACGATTCTCTCTTTTTTGGCTTTAACGACCGAGTTAGCAGCGGGCAATTGATCTCCAATCAATTTACAATCTCCTATTCACATTCGTTGAAAACCAGTAGGAGAGATTTCAATCCGAAATGGGCACAGTTTCTAACCTTCGAAAATTATTCAACTCCATTTGGCGGAGACCTTCGCGGAGGATTGACTGCTATTCGTGCAGCTCTGTATTTTCCTGGCCTATTCAAACACCATTCACTCTACTTTCGAGGTGGCTATCAAAGTTCTATCAACAGCACAGACTTAAATATTTATCAGTTTAGAAATCGAATATTCAAACCACGTGGTTATGCTTACCCTCGCGATAATGAGTTTATAATGTTTTCAGCCAATTACGCACTTCCACTTGTTTACCCGGATTTGGCCATTGGTCCACTGTTGAATATTCAGCGTATCAAAACCAATCTGTTTTTGGATGGCGGAAATGGAAAAGGTCGCTCCTATTTTTATCAACCACTGAACAACAATACAACAAGAATCTATTTCTCCGATGCCACAGCCAACTATCTTTCTCTAGGAGCAGAGCTGACTTTTGACGTCAATATAATGCGATTCTTACCACAATTTGAGTTGGGAGTACGAGCCACTTATATCACGGGAAATCGCTTTAATAACAGCGGCTCCGTCATTGAATTTCTTATCGGGAACATACCTTTTTAATGCGACCATCCTTGTTGCATTGACAATTTGCGCATGGCAATTGGCGCAGATTAATGCCATATTGTCTTAATTTATTGCTAAATACTGTAAAAAAAAGACAATATGGCTACTTATCTTGATCGGCATGTTTTTTCACGGACGGGTTAGCATGGATTTAAAATCAATGTCAAACCAAAAACAAACAAATACTATGAGCATCATCCGTTACAATGCGAATGATTTCGTACCGACTTCATTCAGCAACTTAGTAGACCGCTTCTTCAGTGAATCAATAGCACGCAGTGGCGGTAGTTCGTTCGTCCCCAAAGTGGATATTATTGAAAACGAGAATTCGTTTGAAATTCATTTTGCTGTACCCGGTCTTAACAAAGAAGATTTCAACATCGAATTGAAAGACAATTATCTAACAGTAAGTGGCGAGCGTAAGCTTTCCAACGAGAAAAAGGAAAAGAATTTTCACTCTATCGAAACCAGCTATGGCGACAAAGGCATTTTGGAATTAACGATTCCAAAAGACGAAAAGAAAACACTAAAACAAACCATTAAAGTAAATTAATCAGTTTAGGTGGTGGGGTAAGGCGTCCTCGAAAGGGGACGCCTTTTTGTTTTTTATTATTCGCGGAACGCAGTAACTTCCAGAAAATATATTTTATGAAGCGCTCTTTGCTGGTTCTATTGGTTATTACGTCTGCATTTGTCGGTGCAATCGTAGGAACGCTTTTTACGATAAACTACATTGATCGAGACCCTTCTTATAAATCGATCGAGCAACGACAAAACGTGAAATCAGTACATTTTTCGAAAGATACTTCTTACCGAATTCCATCGGCATTGAATTTTGAATCAGCGGCCAAATCTGTGATTCCTGCTGTGGTTCATATTCGAACTTCTTATGGATTAACCGGTTTCAGCTTGAATGCGTTAGACAATTATTTGAATCCAATCGAAGTGGTGATGAGTAACAACCAGCGCTTCTTCGCGAAATTGATTGGCCAGGATCCCAGTACTGATCTGGCCTTACTAAAAATAAAGGCTAAAAATCTTCTCTTCGTGAAATATGGAAATTCCGATCAGATTAAATTAGGCGAGTGGGTACTTGCTATTGGCAACCCATTCGATTTGAATTCAACCGTAACAGCCGGAATTGTAAGTGCACGCGCCAGAAACATTGGTATTCTCCGCGACAAAAACAATCTGCAAATCGAATCATTCATTCAGACCGATGCGGCAGTCAACCCGGGAAACAGTGGTGGTGCCCTAGTCAACCTCCAAGGTGAGTTGATCGGAATCAATTCTGCCATTGCGACTGCAACCGGGAGTTATTCCGGATATTCATTCGCCATTCCTGTCAGTCTTGTAAAAAAGATCATGGATGATTTGTTAGAATTCGGACAGGTACAGCGTGGCTTATTGGGAGTGCAGATCGCAGATGTCACGGCCGATCTTGCGGAAAATGAAAAACTGGATTTGTTGCAGGGTGTATTTGTTCGATCTGTGAACAAAGGCAGTGCCGCAGAAAAATCAGGCATCAAAGAGGGAGATGTGATCACCGCGATCAACGGTCACGAGGTGGCTGGTGTTTCTGAGATGCAAGAATGGGTGGCGAGAAACCGTCCAGGACAATCTATTCAAGTTACCTATCGTAGAAAAGGAGAGAACCATCTGGTAGATGCAATTCTAAAAAAGATGGATGGCTCTCAAGAGATGAATAAGCGAGAGGTGAGCTACCAACTCGAAGGGGCAGAGTTTGAAGATGTACCCTACCCAAAACTTACTTTGCTCGGGTTAGAGGGAGGCGTTAAATTAAAAAAACTGAGCAATGGAAAATGGAAGAAATCAGGTGCAGAAGAAGAACTGATTATCACACACATTGACAAACTCTCCATCGATAACGTAGCCGACCTCAACCGAATACTTGAAATGAAGAAAGGTGGCATTTTGGTGGAAGGCGTAAACCAACACGGAGAAAAGAAGATTTTTGGCATGGACTGGTAGCACGCTTGCCTATTCGCCTACCAAAAAAACTGTTTAGCTTTGCGCCACTACAAATACGACTATGCAAAATTTCGGCATTCAGGAAGCCCTTACCAAATTAGGGGTCAATTCAACTAATCTAGGCGCGTCTACCGGAAAGAAATGGTTGCGATCTGCTGGGTCGTCCATTATCTCTTATTCGCCCGTTGATGGAAAAATTATCGGTCGTGTGCAGGCAACGGACGAAAAAACCTTTCATAAAATAGTAACGCAGGCACAAAGTGCATTCAAGGCCTGGCGGCAGATACCCGCCCCGAAACGTGGTGAAGTGGTACGGCAAATTGGAGACGCACTTCGAAAAAACAAAGAGGATCTTGGAAAATTAGTTTCCTACGAAATGGGAAAATCCTATCAAGAGGGATTGGGTGAAGTACAAGAGATGATTGACATCTGCGATTTTGCTGTTGGCCTATCTCGTCAACTCAATGGATTGACTATGCATTCTGAACGGCCGTTGCACCGTATGTACGAGCAATACCATCCATTGGGAATTGTGGGGATTATTTCCGCATTTAATTTTCCGGTAGCCGTCTGGGCATGGAACTCAATGCTTGCCTGGGTTTGTGGTGATGTGTGTATTTGGAAGCCCTCTGAAAAAACACCACTGTGTAGCATCGCTTGTCAAAACATCGTTGCAAAAGTTTTTGCGAAAAACAATGTGCCTGAAGGCGTTTCATGCATTGTAAACGGAGACTATAAAATTGGCCAGGTAATGTGTGCGAACGAAAACATCGCACTGGTTTCTGCCACTGGATCTGTTCGAATGGGTAAAGCGGTTGGTAAAACGGTAAGTGAACGTTTGGGGCGGGCGTTGCTAGAGCTTGGCGGCAACAATGCGATCATCATTACTGCCAATGCTAATCTGGATATCGCTATCCGGGGGGCCCTGTTTGGTGCAGTAGGAACAGCCGGACAACGTTGCACGTCTACTCGCAGGTTGATTATTGATGAGACGATCTATGAGGAAGTGAAGGTTCGTCTCAAAAAAGCATATGCACAACTTCAAATTGGCAATCCACTTGATTCATCCAATCATGTCGGTCCATTGATCGATCAATTGGCCGTTGAGACTTACAGAAGTGCGCTGCGAAAAGTGAAAGACGAAGGTGGCAGTTTCGTGGTCGATGGTGGTGTTTTAACTGGCAAAGGCTTTACATCCGGGTGTTATGTAAAGCCGGCTATCGCAGAAGTAAAAAATCATTTTACTATTGTGCAGCAAGAGACTTTTGCTCCCATACTCTACTTGATCAAATATAAAACGATAGAAGAAGCGATTGAGCTTCAGAACGGGGTGAAGCAGGGATTGTCCTCATCCATTATGACAAACCACATGCAAGAGATGGAAAAATTTCTTTCTCATGGCGGCTCGGACTGCGGCATTGCTAACGTCAACATTGGCACATCTGGAGCTGAAATTGGAGGCGCTTTTGGTGGCGAAAAAGAAACTGGAGGAGGTCGCGAATCGGGTTCGGACTCATGGAAAGTCTATATGAGACGCCAAACCAATACAATTAATTTTGGAGAGACGCTCCCCTTGGCTCAGGGAATCAAATTTGATATCTAACCATTTTTGGAAAACTTCCACAATACCCTTAATTTCACCTGACTAAAACCAACGTATGGCTGCTCCGAAATACAAAACCATTATGTTAATCGATGATAATGAAATCGATAACCTGATCAACCAAAAAATGATTGAGGCCGCCTCCATCACCGAAAACATTTACACGCACACGGGAGCAAAAAGTGCTATTGAATTCTTGAAAAATATGGAAAAGATAGACGAGGCCGCTAAGGTGCTTCCTGATATCATTTTTCTTGACATCGACATGCCGCTGATGGATGGGTTTCAATTTTTAGATGAGTTTGAAAAATTGACGAACGTTACCAAGACGAAGTGCAAAATCATTATGCTCACTTCGTCCATCAATCCACAAGATTTCAGTAGATCAAAAAAGTATACCAACGTACGGCTCTACTTAAACAAGCCATTGTCTCACGACAGCATCATTAACCTAGCGGTCTAATCCGTTTCGATTGCCGTCAGTTTCTTAACAAACTCCTCGTCCATATTGATGAGGGAGGTGGGCGCAAAATAAGCCACTTTGATTTCCTTAAGTTTTGGAATAAGGGCAGCAATCTTCTTTGGCTTATCTTTTTTAGCCTCGCTCGTTGCAATTTTTAAAATCTTTAAGAACAGGAGTACATTCTCGCATTCGTCCTTGCCGAACAGTCGAATCTGTCTTTGAATACTATTTGAATGCTGGTTAAACAACTCGAAATCCCGAAGCAAACAATACTGCAAGGCCAACAATGCCTTAACCTCCATTTGTGCAAACGGGTACTTTTTCAAACTCACATCATTGATCAGACTATTGATCAGCTTCGCAGCTTCTTCATATTTTTCTACATAATAGCAACTTAATGCACGATACGTAATGTAAATCAAATGCTTTGGAATGTCCATCGTGTCTGGCTCGATATCTGAAAATATCCGCTCATTTTCGGAATACAGTTCCTTTTCCGTTCCCAGCCGAAGGTTTCGCTCCAACTTAGAGACAAAAAACTGGACTGAAAAAGTAAGCGTTGGGTAGTTGACTAACAAATTGGCGGCAGCATCATTTACCTCCTCAAAATACTTCTCTGCCTGCCGATATACTTTGTAATGATTGTAGTATTCCAGTCTCAAAAACTCAAACACCAAATTGAGATGGAAATAAAGGGGATCGAGGTTATAGGTTTCAAATATCTTCTGTGTGTGCGCAAAAATATCTTCAATCGATTCTCCCTCCTGATGTAGGTTATCATCCGTCTCTACAAAAAGACGATGATAAATCACCATCAAGCTTTGATAAGTGTATAGTCGGTGCGACTCGTAAAGTTTTGCTACATTTTGCATCTCCTTGAGCAATAATGTCAGTCCCAATTTCTCTGTTTCGTCAGCAGTCAAGTAAAAACTTCCATACTTTCTAAAGTAGTCTGCTAACAGATCCTCCGCTTTGTCTACTGCCAGCATATATGCTACGTGCCTGTTGTAAAGCTGCGAATAGGTGAAATAGTCGGGCGTGTTGATATGCAACTTCTTCAAAGACTTATAAACCACAGTCAACTCGTTGGCCAAATCGTAGTCCAACAGCTCCTTCTCTAGCTTTTTTAGTGTCGCAATGGAGATGGTTCTTTTTTTAGAGAACAGCATCTCATTTAAATTGGCCACTTTTCGCAGAATATCCGTTCTGGGACTCTCCATTTGTTGAAGAAGATGTTCTTCAATTTTTTGATTCAAACGAGATCGAAGTGTGTAGTAGGCATTGGCATTTACGTCCAATTCTACCATGATCTTGCTATCGGACAATTGCCGTTCGCGCAAGGCCTTTAATAGGTAAGCTGACTTTTCAGCATTACTTTCCATTAGAGAATCGTAAATCTCTTTGAAATCCTTTTCAGAAAGCTGTTTAATGATGTTTTTTAACTTAGCCATACACAGACATTAACTTATAAAGATTATGAATTTATCAAATCAAAGCAATAAAACCCTAGCAGGCAAACCGAATTGGCAGGGAAAAATTGTCAATTTTTCCGAATTTCAGCCTCGGAGGGATTTTTGATTACATATGGTAAAAGTAAGTTATGGACTCGTTCTCGCAAATGATTATTGATGCTGTTGGATCGATTAAGAATTCGGTTGTCAAAATTGACGTTTACAAAACCACCAACGGAAAGCTTCGTGCTGCAGGGTCAGGGTCTGGCTTCATTTTTTCCTCGGATGGCCTGATTTTCACCAACTGTCATGTAATCAATGGTGCCGAAAAAATCATGGTCTCATTGCTGAACGAAAACGAAATTGAGGCCACCTTGCTCGGCAAAGACCCAGATACAGATCTCGCGATTCTTAAAATTTACGCAGATGGGTACTCGACATCAAAATTGGGGGATTCTGAGCAACTACAAATTGGCCAATTCGTCATTGCCATCGGCAATCCGCTAGGCTATCAACATACCGTTACCACCGGAGTTGTGAGCGCGCTGGGTAGAACCCTAAGATCACAAAATGGGATGCTGGTTGATAACGTCATTCAATCGGATGCTGCACTAAATCCTGGGAACTCGGGTGGGCCACTGATCAACACCGAGGGGGAAGTGGTGGGTGTAAATACAGCCATCATTCAAGGGGCCAATGGCCTCAGTTTTTCGGTAGACATCAACACCGCCAAAGAAATTGGAAGTCAATTGGTAAAAAACGGAAAAGTATTTAAGGCCTATTTGGGTTTTCAACTACAAGAGGTGACCATCAACCCAAAAGTGAAGAGGCACTACCACCTGCCTAATGAAAAAGCTCTTTTCGTTGTCAGTATTGAGGAAAATTCACCCGGCTCGAGATCACAAATAAAAGCAGGCGATTTAATTGTTTCGTTCAACAATAAACCAGTTACCACGCTCAATCAACTTTTTAAGGAACTGACCAAGAAAGAGATATTAACGATGATTGATATATCGGTAGTCAGGCATACTGAGTTATTGAATGTCGGGATTTTCCCCGTGGAAAGAACAAGGTAAAATAAAAAAGTCTGCACAAAGCAGACTGGAGGTTGGTGGAGAATATCGGAGTCGAACCGATGACCTCTTCCATGCCATGGAAGCGCTCTAGCCAGCTGAGCTAATCCCCCAAAGGGACTGCAAATATATTTCAATTTAAGAAACGCGCAAACCTTCAGCACTTTCGGCCAACTTACGCATAATCCTCACACGTTGCGGATCAACCGTTCGCAATTTAAACTCACTCCCCTCGTCCGATCCCATTCCAGCTATTTGCTGATTCTTGAATGCCATGCCGCTTTCCCTAAAAGCTGTGGCAGAGAAATGGATCTCCTTTGCACCGGATTTTTTGATGATCTCTTCAACCGTTTCTTCATTGACACCCGATCCGGGCATTATAGCAATCCGTCC
>VYLZ01000527.1_pt1 | contig 13746 bp, 14 predicted proteins | sample 5115361 | NCBI WGS metagenome assembly VYLZ01 (sample SAMN12291805, study PRJNA351875) | freshwater metagenome | isolation source: freshwater lake | place: USA: Michigan, Sixteen Lake | collected 2013-08-07 | reverse complement strand
TGCCGGTTGTGGTTGCAAAATTTCCCCAGCAATCCTGGATGCTATGCTTCACTCCGATTTACCAAAAGCAAAGTTTCCATCCCTGCTTGTAGGCAACGAATCGAAAGACGATGCAGCCGTGTATGATATTGGAGATGGAACATGTATTGTTAGTACGACCGATTTTTTCATGCCGATTGTTGATGATCCTTTTACATTTGGATCTATTGCTTCTGTCAATGCCATAAGTGACGTGTATGCGATGGGTGGAGAGCCGTTCATGGCTATTGCCATTCTAGGCTGGCCAATCAACAAAATTCCTGCGGAAGTGGCCAAAGAAGTTTTGGAAGGAAGTCGGAAAATTTGCGCTCAGGCTGGAATTCCATTGGCGGGTGGACATAGCATTGATTGCCCTGAACCTGTGTTTGGGCTGGCTGTTACTGGTAAGTTGAAGAAAGAACATTTAAAGAGAAATGATACCGCTAGGGAGGGATCAATCCTATACCTCACAAAACCGCTGGGGGTGGGAATTATAACGACTGCACAGAAAAAGGGAATTGTAAAAGAAGAGCATTTGAAAATAGCTATAGATTCAATGCTAACATTAAACAAACTTGGCGCTGACTTCGCCAAGCTGCCTTATGTGAATGCCATGACAGATGTTACCGGCTTTGGGCTGTTGGGACATCTCACCGAAGTTTGTGAGGGCAGTAATCTTTCAGCAGAAATTGAATTTGAAAAAGTACCAAGGTTTGAGTTTCTATTAGAATACCTCAATCAAAAGTCAACACCTGGAGGGACGCAACGCAATTGGGACAGCTATGGAGCCAAAATAGCTCCGCTGGGTGATGAGCAACGCGCTATTCTTGCCGATCCGCAAACGAGCGGTGGGTTATTGGTTTCGGTAAATGAGACTCATGCGGCAGAATTTGAACGTTTTGCGGGGGAGAAAGGCAGTCTATTGAAACCTTTTGGCAAATTGGTTAGTAAGGTTGAAAACGTGGTAAACATAAAATAGGAAAAAAATGAAATCAACATCCATTTTTCTAGCCGGTTTGGTTCTTCTTGTTATTGGATGCAAAACCAAGGAGAAAAAAGAAGCCACTTCGCAAGATCTAATTCCCTATTCGATTGTTAAAGTCAGGGGCTTGTTGTTGAGCAAGGCAGGCTTTTTGAAAGCACCGGCCAATACGGCACCTCTTGGATTGCCGAAGTAGATATCGCCACGGGCCAGCAGGACAAAAAGGTGATTCTTGATAAAAAGTACTTTGGTGAAGGTATTGCCATTCTAAACAATAAAATTTACCAGCTCACCTGGCAAACAAAAATCGGTTTTGTGTATGACTTACGGACGTTTGAAAAAATTAGAGAATTCGAATACGATCGCGAGGGATGGGGCATCACTCACAATGGCAACAATCTGATTGTTAGTGATGGCACCAACCAACTTTTTTTTCTTGACACGCTAACACTTGAGCCCGTAACCATTTTGAAAGTCACTGATGGAGATAAACCCTCTGAAAAACTGAATGAGTTGGAGTTCATCGATGGATTCATTTACGCCAACCAATGGCAGACTAATTTTATTTTGAAAATTGATCCATCCAACGGTAAAGTGGTTGGTCGCATGGACATGACCGAACTCGCTGAAAGGGTATTTCCACTCAATCCGAACGCTGATGTACTAAATGGAATTGCCTATGAAAAGAAAAGTAAACTACTGTTGATCACCGGCAAGTTGTGGCCTGCGATGGTAGCCGTTAGATTCAATTAAAGTAGATACTTTGTCGCTCGAAGAACTAACACAGCAACTCTGGAAGGCATCTGAAGATAAAAAGGCGTGTCGTATCTCGCTTAGCCGTGAGCTATTACCTCGCACCGTCTGCCCGTAAGGCGTGTGTACTACTTCCCGAAATCAAATTGTACTGGTCTGCTGGCAAACAGGTGGCTTCACGAAAGTCGGAAGTAAAGAAGGCTATCGCAATCTTCAACTCGATCGAATTATATCCATCGAAGCTTTAGATTGGCATTTTCAAAAGCGAACAGATTTTAACTCTACCGATGGCCAATACAAAAACTGGGTATATCACATCTAAATGCAACTGAAAAATTTCTTAGATAGCCTCATTTTGCTCGGAGCCATCCAGGGCTTTATTATTAGTTCGTTGCTTTATCTAAAAAAAGAGAAGGTGTATGCAAACAAGTTGCTGGCTGTAATGCTTTTTCTAATCTCTCTTGCTTGTTTGAATCTCTACTTGTTAAACCAAAACATATTAAATGGATCTACCATCTGGACCATCATTTCGCTGATTATCCCTCTGGTCATCATCATGCCTATTGGACCGCTGGTCTATTTTTATATCGAATCTCTTTACGTACCCGGATTCAAGCTTCATCGCTCACATCGGGTACATTTTTATGGATCTATCATTGACATCTTTCCCAGTTTGGTTGGTTTGATTTTTGTCTTGGGGGCTATTCTACAAATCATAACTAAAAATGAATTCAAGATTTGGGATAATTTTATCTATCAATACAATGTCTATGCCGATTTCCCCCGATGGTTATCTGTTACTGTTTATACCACTCTGGCTTGGAGAAAATGGATTTCCAACCGTCAACAGGAGGTGATTTCATGGCCCAAACAATTTTTGATCAGCTTTGCTATTTTTCAAAGCATTTGGTTGCTTCACTTAGTGCCCTACCTCATTCCTTCATTGTCTGATGCTTTGCTCGATTGGGTGGGATGGTACCCGGTTTACATTCCTCTCACGGTGATGGTATACTGGCTTGGATTCAATGGATATTTGAAAGCGCGAACTTCGGTTTCTGCAAAAAACATAGACACAGAAACTATCCAAAAAACGCTGGCTGCATTGGAAAAAGCCATACACCACGATCGAATGTTTCTAGACCCAGAATTGACGCTGAGCCATGTAGTGAAGGCAACGGGCATTCCACAAAAAACAATTTCAGCAGTATTAAATCAGCATGCCGGAAAAAGCTTTAATGAATTCGTGAACCAATATCGGATTGAAGAATTAAAAAAGCGATTGCTGAAATCTCAATCGCATCTCACCATCACAGGCATCGCTTTTGAGTGTGGCTTTAATTCGCAGGCTACTTTCCAGCGCACATTCAAGCAATTTACGGGCGTATCGCCAACCGAATTTTTGGCCCAACAACAAAAAAAGAGTTAAATCAACGCTCAAATCTAGATTTGAGCAGAAAAGGAGGCCACTGCTGCGTTTCTTTACCTCAAAAAAACTATGAAGCAGCCTCGTCATCTTTTTCTGATCCTTTTACTTTCTCCATTGATCGGTCTTACACAACCGGATTCGCTCGCCACGAAAATACTTTCGCCCGAGCAGATGCAGAAAGATTTTAATTACCTGCGAAAAATACTTACCGAAACTCATCCGGGATTCTATCGCTATTTGCCCAAGGAAAAAATGGATGCTAAGCTGGACAGTGTATATCAATCATTTGATAAGCCATTGCCTTTCTATTCGTTTTACAAAAGTGTTCTATATGTTATTGCGAATGTGCGCTGTGCTCACACCAATGCACTACCCACTGCCGACTTCAATCGCTACATCGGAAGTATTCGCACATTTCCATTTTTCTTATTTCCAATTGACAACCAGCTGTATGTTATTTTTAATGGCAGCACCGATCCACAGATTACCTTAGGCTATGAATTGGTACAACTCAATGGCCGCTCTTCAGAGAGCATCATGCAGACTATCAAAAAACACTATTGGTCGGATGGCTACATTGAGGTATCGAAGAACACGGCCTTGCAAGGCGGATTATTTTGTTTGTTCTATTACACGCTGATCGAACACCCCGATCAGTTTGATGTTGAATTTAAAGACCCGAATGGAAACCTCTATCTCACAACGGTGCCTGCTCAGAAATACGGAGTTACCGAAAGAGCTTACACGAAAAATAAAATCAATCAGAAAGCGAATCAATTGTACAACCAACGACACAAACAACCTTGGCGGTTGTCCTTTCCGGCAGATGCTCCTAGTACCGCTCTCCTCCGATTCGATGGGTTTGGTGGCAATGGAATGACGACTAGCGAAAAAGCGAGATTAGGAATGAAAAACTTCATGGACGTTGCCATGAAAAAAATAGAATCTAAAAAGTGTACGAATCTGATTATTGATGTGCGGAGCAATCCGGGCGGGTGGGACAGTCAAGGCATTGAACTATTCACCTATTTGATGAAGCAAGACACGGCTGTGCGGTACTATCGGAAGATGCATGCCATAGGTGACAGTTCTGAATTCCTGGCCTATTCTGACCTTTCGGTGGAGGATAAAAAAAATGTAAAAAAGCAGTTGAAGAAAGAACCAGATGGTACTTTTTCATTGCTAGAAGAATTCTCTCCTGACTTGCAGCCTCAGCAACCAAAGCCCAATCGATTTAAAGGCACTGTTTACATCTTACAAAATGAGCGCTCGTTTTCCACGACATCTGAGTTCCTCGCGGCCTGCAGAACGTATCAAGTAGGCTCATTAGTAGGTATGGAGTGTGGTGGTGCCTATGAAGGAGGCAACGGAGCCAGCTTCATTCATGTAGAACTTCCTTGCTCAAAAATTCAAATTGGTAGTCCGTTGGTATTTTACTCAAATGCCACACGTGGCGAATTCGAACAGGGGCGCGGCACAATACCCGATCACATCGTGACCATTGAACCACAAGATTTATTAAACAACTACGACAGGCAGTTGGAGTTTGTAAAAAAAATGATCAACAAAAAATAAGGTCATCGCTCTTCTCTTAAATACTTCTCCAGCCAATTGAACGTTTCTTCTGTTCGGGTGTACTGCGCTACGAATTGCTTTATTTGACCTTGGCTCGCGGGCAAGCAAATGGCAATCGAACTGACATAATTCACCACAATCTTATAAAACTAGCATGAAACGACTCTTAATTTTACTACTGGCTTTACCCCTCGTGGGCATGAGCTTGCCTGCCGAACGAATCCTTCCAAAAACATTGGAAATAAAGACATTAGCGTGGTATGGCGATCAGGCAAAAGCCTGGGAAATGGAAACAGCCACATCTGTTGCCAACGCATCGGCTTGGCTCAATTATTACACGGCATCCGTATTTGCGCAACAGCCTCCTCAAAAGCTCACTGAAATTATTCACCAAATGGAAATGTCCGTTCCCAATTCATTTGAACTTCTGGTAGTGAAAGGTTGGAACAAAGGGTTAACATCGGAGGCACAAACACTTTTAAAAACAGCCTATGCACGAAATCCGGAAAGACCGGAAAAGGTACTCAGGTGTCTTCTTCGCTTCTCAACTACAGCTACAACGTGCTTCAATCTGTAGAACCATCTTCCATTTTAATTACGGAAGGAGAAAACACCACTATTCCTTTGTATATCTTGCAAGATGCGTATGGAATCCGCAAAGATGTTTGCATTATCAATTTAGAAATGCTGAATGACGCCAACTATCTTCAACGAAAGTTCAAAGCAGCCAATATCACTTACACCAATAGCGGACCGTGGAATGTTTCTGCGCTTTGCGCCATGCTGCCAAAAGAAAATGCTGGTAAAAAATTCTATTATGCATTAACCATCCCAAAAGAAAATGTTCACTCCATCAAAGAATACCTTTACGTAGTGGGGCTGGCATCGCTGCACAGTTTAACCAACGTGGATAACATTTCACAAATTCGAAAAAATCTTGAAAAAGAATTTTTGATGGACTACGTGTTGGTCGACTTCAATGGGAAAACAAGTCACGATGCCGGAAAACAATTCAGCCCCAATTATTTGCTGCCCATGATTCTGTTATATGAATCGTACCTAAAGGATGGAATGTCTGAAAAAGCGCGTGACCTAAAAAAAGTTATGGAAAAAATCGCGCAAGATACCGGCAATGAAAGCATCATGGCTCGCTTCCTAGAGAGTGCTCCGGAAGAGATTCCTTATTTCCCCTCAAAACTCAACATCAAATCACTGGACGATGGTATGCGGCAAGCAATACAATCTTTTTCTGAATTACCTGAAGGATCACAATCTGACAGATCTCTATGAAAAATACAAATTCGATTATTCAGAGTATAGCGAGCCGACTCTTTCGCTTATGAAAGGCTACTCGTCAAATCATATCCCAACAAAAAAGAACAAAGGATTCTCAACCTATCCGGCCGTCAACCTTTCGTACGAGGCCGCAGTTGCGTATTGCGATTGGCTTACCGAACAATACAACCGTTCGACTGAACATAAGTTTAAAAAAGTAAAGTTCCGCTTACCTTCATTGAACGAATGGCAGCTGGCTGCGGCTGCAATAAAAAACCCAACCTCCTTGAATCCGAATGAGCAAAAAGTGGAAGTGCGAATCACGCCTCCCGGAAAAGAATTTGACAAAAATCACGAAAAGAGAATGGTCTCGTTGAGTGATCCTGATATTCTTTATCCTTGGTTCCGTTATTACGGCTTACGCAATAGCCCAATCAACAGTAGAGGTTGCTACTTGGGAAATTTTAAAGTATCTGATCAGATTACCTGCCCCGGAATACAGAAGGTCGGATTAGGTGCAGCCGATGGTTTCTTTGCCATGAGTGCCACCAAAGCGTACTTTCCGAATGATATTGGATTATACGATGTAGTGGGCAACGTAGCCGAAATGATACAGGAAAAAGGAAAAGCGTGTGGCGGAAGTTGGAATCACGTTCCGGAAGAATCAACCATCAAAAGTATCAACAGCTATACCAAACCGGATGCCGCTGTTGGATTCAGAATTTTCATGGAAGTAATTGAGAAATAAACTTCATGCAATTTTTTAATCATGATTTAAAAAAACTGTCAGACGAAGCGCTGATGGAGAAAGCAAGCCAGGGAAGTGAGCGGGCATTGGAGGTGATCTATCATCGCTATAGCCAGCCACTTCTTAGGTATTTCTATCGCCTGCTGTGGCAGGACAAACCGAAGGCAGAAGATTTTTTACACGACCTTTTCATTCGTATCTTAGATAACAGGACTGCCTTTGATTCTAGTCGGAAATTTTCCACGTGGTTGTATTCGATAGCGCACAACATGTGCAAGAATGAATACCGCAGGCAAGCATTTCGAAAGCAGGCAAATAGTCTGATAGTCATTTCTGATCACACACATGAGTCTGTCAGCAATCATCTGGATCAGCTCGCCTTCCAACAAAAGTTAGATCAGGTATTATGCGAAGAAGATGAAGATGTGCGCGCCATGTTCTCTTTGCGTTTCGAATTGGAAATGGATGTGAGTGAAATCGCGCGAGTCCTTCAGTGTCCGGAGGGAACAGTCAAATCAAGATTGTTCTATTTAAAAAAACGCCTGGCCAGTCGCTTGCAACATTATAAGTTAGTCTTAGAAAAATAATAAGTATGGAAAACATCGATCAAATCGAAAAACTTCTTCATTCGCACACTTATCAGGAATTAACAGCCGCTGAAAGAGAGTTGGTAAACACTGTCATCGATTCAGAAAAGGAATACGAAGAAATTCGAAAAGTGAATTTATCATTGAGCAAATTAAAGCATCAGTCACCAGTCTTTCAGTCTTCAACTGTGTGGCGCAAAATTAATGGTACCCGTCAGTCGGCTCGCGCTGTGTCAAATTATCCATGGTATGCAAAGCCAATCCCTTCCTATGCGGCAGTGGTTTTAGTCATGATAGTCGGTGGCATCGCTTGGTTCTCTGGCTCACTGAATCGTCAGCCTCTGATTGTGGAGAAAACTACACTTCAAATAGACACTGTTTTCCTTGCAGCCAAACCGGATACTATTGTCGAAGAAAAAATTGTTTACCGAACGATTGTAGAACGAGTAAATGAAAATCAGCCTTCAGTCAATCAAACCAATTCCACTGACAAAACCATGTCTGTGCAAAAGGGTGTAACCATGTTGGACAAAGAAGAGCTGGGCAAGTTATTAGTTTCCGGTTCGCGCTAGTTATAAATTTATGCGCTTGTTATTTTCTACTTTCTCGGTTAACTATGACAGAACTTCGTCAATAGCCCACAATAGATTGATTAGTTCCAAAGATATCTATCTTTTTTTACTTTTTAATTGTTGCGTGTTATCATTGACTGCACAAGAAAAGTCGGTAAAAATTCGTCCGCTGCAATTCTCGATTGCTCCATCTGTGGGTACCAATGGACTGCAGCCAGGTAGTTTTACCAATCAGTTTTCCTTCAACCTTACCTCTGGTTACTCCGCTAAAAATTTAGCTTTTGAAATCGCTGGGATTTCAAATTTAAACACCAATGGCACAAGCGGTTTGCAAATCGCGGGGCTTGCCAATGTAACTGGTGGAAATGCTTTTGCAGGCTTATCAAAAAAAGAAGCCAATCAAAAATTAAAGAGTGGATTTAACTCGCATCTATCGGGTATTCAGGTTTCAGGACTTACCAATATTGTTGTAGACGAAGTCTTTGGCTTGCAGCTAACAGGTGGTATAAATCTGGGTAAAAATTCGATGTTCGGTACGCAGGTCGCAGGCATTTCTAATATCATTTACAAATTCTCATTTGGCTTGCAAGTAGCTGGCATTTCAAATGTTTCGGTGACATCTATGGATGGAGTACAGATTGCAGCGCTGATCAACCGGACCGAGGGTGGTTTGTATGGTTTTCAACTCGGGGCATTTAATCATGCAGGGTCAACGGAAGGAATAAACTCCTTTGAAAATAAAAACCCTTGGGGCGTACAGCTGGGTCTGTTCAATTTCGCTGAACGCATGAATGGATTTCAAGTCGGGTTGATAAACTGGGCCAAGCGCTCTCAAGGAACGCAAATAGGATTAATTAACATCTACCGACAAGGAGGGCAAGTCAATAGTCGAGATGGCACCGCATTCGGGTTATTGAATATTGGTCAACTAGGTTATTTGTCTGTCTATTCAACAGAACTATTTGCGCTTAACTACGAGTTTGCCACGGGAAACGCCAAGAACAAACGTATCAACTTAGCAAATAGAAATACCTATTGGGTCAATTCGGTAACTTATTCTCGATCACCATTTTCAAAAGGTGCATGGTCCATGGGGTACGGTGTAAAGAAAATGTTTTTCAACCGATCAACAGTGCCGGGGATGATGGAGTTTCGATTTTTGAGTTGCGGGATGGATTTTCAACATGTGAGTTTTGATAGCGACAATCTCACCAAATCACTGAGTTTACTATCGCGAGCTAAAGTTGAAATCGGTACACGATTAAAACCCAAATTGTACGGCATTTACATTTTTGGGGGACTCACCTACAATTGTTTTTGGACTGATACGGATCGTACCCTTGCCCCTTCTTTATTGAAATGGCAAATTGAAAACAATAATCAAACCTTTGAATTTTGGCCAGGTTTTGTTTTTGGCGTTATGATTCACGGCTAGCCTCTTTACTCATCGGTAAGATAAATTTGTTTACCTCCCCATTTATTTTATCTCTAGGCTTGCACTAACTACACATCCGTACGCTTGGTTGTGTTCACTTCCATAATCAACTCTGCCCCATAAGCCATAGCCGGAGTCTGATAGCCCGGCCTAAAATTTCCAGCTAATATCTTTTGTGCGATATTCACAGCGGTATGTGCGGTGAGCGAATATCCACTCAATGTCTCCAACCGACTCACACACTCTTTGCCGGAAGCATCCCACACTCTTCCCCACAAAAAACTTCTTCCACTCTCTCGCTTTTCATCGCTGGGACCAGCCGGCTTTTTGTCAATTTGCTTGAGCATAAAATTCTTTACCCAACGCATTCTCAACAGCCAATTGAAATAGTTGCTTCTTTTTGCATTTGCAATCATACTATCGGTTGCTCCGGTATAGACTTCAATGTTGGGTATCCCTGTACTTCTCCATGCTGTTGAAATATCTCCCCAAGGAATGCACAGTGTCTTTGACTTGAATGATCCAAAATCGATTTCCATTACTTTTGACCCCATAGCACAATAGGTCAGCTTTCCATCTGTGCGAATCAACCCGCCATAACCGAGACCTTCGGTCATGCTTTTTGCTGTGCCTCGCGAAAGTCCACCTTTGCTCATCGTAAATGCCAATTGCAAATGAGTAGCTGAGGGCAGTCTGTTTTTCAAATGAAGTGCTAAGCAATCGGAGGGAACTACATCAAAGCCAGTACCAGGCATGATAGTGATGTTTAGCTCCTTCGCCTTCTGATCCAAATCCGGCAACGACTCAAAAACCTGATATTCTCCAGTGATATCCGTATAATGTGTGTTTGTCGCGATACAAGCCTCGCTCATTGTTTTTGCTGTGTAGCGAAAAGGGCCACCGCAGTGAATCACTAACGCGGCAGGATTGAGAAGTCGCTTCAAACCTGCCAGATCGTTACTCTCCACCACTTGGTAGGCGTAGCCTGTCTTTTCGCTTTGCAGCTTTAAGGACTGTTCATTGCGGCCAGCCAACACGACTTCCATGTTATTGGCTTTACAAAGATCAACGATCAGTTTGCCAGTATAGCCATAAGAACCATACACAACAATTTGAGATGAATTTTTCACAGGCATTATTTTTGTCTTTCTACTTCCGTAACAAAATACTTAGTGTCACCCCGCCAAAAAAAAGCCATGTAACGTTTCTCAAACTTCAGATTTACCCGCTCTCCGGTCAACGCCACTTCTTGTAATTGCTTTATCACGTCCACTTCGCTATTCTCTACCGAAAAATCAAACGTTTCCGCTATAGGGTTGGTGCCCTTTAGCGCACCGAAAGATTCTAAGTTGATTTTACCTTCATGTGTTTTGAAAATAACCCCCTTTTCAGTAATCCTCAAAACCTTACCAGCTAGTACGCCACTTTCATAAGTACCGAAATAAAAAAAAGAAAAGATGGCCAACCCTATTAACAAAGAAAAAATGAGCAGGCGTCTTACGATTTTATAAGTCGATTGTTTTAGTCGTTGTCCAAAACTTTGATTTTCCATAACTATTATTTTTTTCGATGGATCAAGGTAGCTTTTCTATTCAACTTTACATAAAAATAAATGCTCAATCCGATAACCAAGATTGAAATGAACTGCGAATTAGAAAGCCAGTCTTGAATTACAAACCCCCGCTCCAAATCGCCTCTCAGCGTTTCCAGCACGCTTCGCCCAGAAGCATAAATGATCAAATACAGAATAAACAATTGCCCATCAAACTTTTTATGGCTCTTATAAATCAACAAAAAAGTAAGAATGCTAAAAATTAACGTTGCTTCGTAAAGTTGAGTCGGATGTAGCACAACGTTTAAAGGGCGCGCTTGACAAACCGGATCAGAAAATACAACTCCGAAAATGCTATCTGTAGGAATTCCGTAGCAGCAGCCTGCATTGTAGCAGCCTATTCTACCTAAACCGTGTACAATACAAGTGACCACCGCCATCACATCCAACATCGCCAGCGTTGGAATCTTATTCTTTTTAAAGTACCAAAGCATAACGGGAATGGCCGTAAGCAGCGAGCCATAAAAAACAAAGCCACTTCCGGAAAACAGTTTGGTGAGATTTTTTAGATAAAAAGATGGCTGTTCAAAAAGAACAAACAGTTTCCCACCTACTACTCCGGCAATGATCAACAACACAAAAAGTGTATTTGCTTGGTCAAACGTTAGACCGAATTGTTTACTTCCTTGCCACCACATGTAAAGGCCACCAAGAACAGCCCCGAGCGCAATAAAAAATCCGTAGGTGTAAACGGTAACTGACCCCGCCTCAAATAGTATTGGATGCATTCTTTCTAAAATGATTCAGCAAGTACCACGTAGTAATTTAGTGCCCCACCAGCTCCGGCAGCGATATCAAATCTTAAATTTAATTTTTCTTTGCGCAACACTGCTGCCCGGACGCCAGTTCCGATCGATGGCTTGATTTTATCAAACGCAAAATCTCCAAAGCTATTCGCCACCTGGCCAAAACCAGCAAACGCCACCCCACCAAATCTCCCTTTTATTGGAAAACGATACTCCGCTTGCACACCGGCAAATTTCTGATCTCTGAATCTTCCGGCAAAGTAGCCTCTCATCATACCATTGCCGCCAAGGATCGCCAGGTTACGATAGGGTGTATCTCCAAAATTGAATGTGCTTAAACTTTGCACCGCAAAAATGCTTTTTTTTGTTACTCGAAAAAACTTCCGAAAGTCAATCTCTAAGGTTCGAAAATCATAGTCACTGCCAATTCTCTTGTCAAAGTTTGAAAGGCGCACTCTAAACAAACTTCCGCGATCTGGAACGTATGCATGGTTGCGCGAATCATAATTGATAAACAAGCTGTAGCCAAAAACGGCATAAGAAGAACGATCGAAAACCCCCAGCACTTTATCTTGATCAAAATACCCTCCACTGTCATACTTGATATCAAAAACTCGCTGAAAGTCAAGTCCTCCTCCTAAAAAAAGACTACCATAAACCTTTCGATAAAGTTGAGGATTAATATAAAACTGCGTGAACGTGTAACTTTCTGAAGTCTTATCATCCGTGTTGTTGCCAAGTCCCCAAAACTTATCTGGAAATTTGCTAAAAGAATTTTCAAAGCGAATGATGTACCGTTCCTTGGGCAAAAAGATATTAGCACCCAACGCAATCAGAATTTGATTATTTAGTGTGTATAAAATTCCAGAGGGGATAGTTGAAACTCTCAGCACCGAATCGCTTTTGGCGGTTTTGAATATAAAGGCGTTGGCAACACCAAAAACCCAACTTGTCTCAGGGGATGAAGCAACAAGAGGAAAAACTAATAATTTGTTTTTGTAGCTCGCCTTTGCTGAATCCTTTTTAGTAAAAAAGTTAGATCCCTGATTCTGCGCAAACGTGCTATTGAGTACCAGCGATGACATTAACACTACCACAAGCCACACACGGAACAAAAACTGCATTCTGTTTAAATGGATTAAAAGCCCGCGAAATTACTTCATTTTAGAGATGACACCACGTAAATGATGGCGTAAAGGGAAATAAAAAAAGCCTCGAACGAGGCCTTATTTAAGGTTAGGCATTGTTTTATAATTTTTCCTTGTACTTTTTTAATTGATTACGCAACGCTTCGGTGGCAAGGTCCGTGGCCGCCTCGAATGATCGAGCTTGCTCTTTCGCAAAAAGTTGGCTTCCCGGCACCTTTACCTTTATCTCGACCGTCTTGTTGTCAACTCCCTCATTATTGATTCTCAAAAAAACTTCCCCATCCACTACGCGATCATAAAACGTTTCTAGTTTGTCAACTTTCTTTTGAATGAACTCAACCAATTTGCTGTCAGCATTAAAATGAATGGAATGAACTTGCAGTTTCATAAATTATAAAAATTAAAGTTAAACATATAAACAATCAAAAAAATTACGCTTTCGGGTGGGCTTGCTCGAATACCTTTTTCAACTTTTCCATCGAATTATGAGTATAAACCTGCGTAGCCGCCAAACTACTATGCCCTAGCAGCTCTTTCACCGCGTTAATCTCAGCGCCCTTGTTTAAAAGATGAGTGGCATAAGTATGGCGCAACACATGGGGGCTTTTTTTCTCCACTGTGGTGAAAAGTCTCATATATTTTTTTACAACCCGATTCACTAAAACAGGGTAGAGTTGCTCACCAGCATCTGTCACAAATAGATACCCGTGAGTTGGGCTTCCAATTTCCTTGTTCCGGATTTTTAAATAAGACTCAATCAACGAAACCAGCTGTGCAGAAAATGGGATGACGCGCTCCTTGTTTCGCTTTCCTACGACTCGCAACGTTCTATCTCTAAGGTTAATTCTAGATTCCTTTAGATTGATCAG
>VYLZ01000131.1_pt1 | contig 13763 bp, 5 predicted proteins | sample 5115361 | NCBI WGS metagenome assembly VYLZ01 (sample SAMN12291805, study PRJNA351875) | freshwater metagenome | isolation source: freshwater lake | place: USA: Michigan, Sixteen Lake | collected 2013-08-07 | reverse complement strand
ACTGCGCGATGCCGAAGCGACGCACGACGGAGAGGGGCTCGGCCTCGTGACGATCTCGCGCGAGCCGCAGCGTCGCGGGCTCACTGGGGAACTCATACCCCGGGAGGATCCCGAACTCGGCGAAGCGCCGCATGGGATGTCCCTCGCCGCGGTCATCGGCCTCGCCCTCGGCGCCTCCCTCCGAGGGAAGCCCGAGGATCTTGCGCACCAGCTCCGAGGCGCTCCACGCCTGGTGTCGCCCCGTGCCGTGCTCCTGAAAGTTCGTCAGGGGCTCGTGCAGTCGGCGGACCTGAAATTGTACGCGCTCGAACAACTCGACGATGCGCGCGGGCTGTTCGCGCAGCACCTCGCGCAGCGCGTCGGCGTCGTCGAAGCCCGCCGCGCGCAGGATCTCGTCGCCCCAGGCGTCACGCGCCACCTCCACGGCGTGCTCCGCGCCGAGGCGAAACGCGTCGATGAACGCATCGATGGCCTCCGGGCGCAGCTCTCCCTTCCAGGTGAGGTAGGCCGCCATGCGCCCGGCGAGACCGGGCTCCGACGCGCCGAGGGCGATGGCGTTGAGGTGTCGCACGAGCACGTCGCGGTTGCCGAGGTTCACCAGCGGCGCGGCGACCTCGCCCGCGATCATCTCCTCGGGACGATCGTAGAAATACTGATCGTGCGGGGTGTTGCGCGCGTAGCCCACGACCACGCCGACGCGGCTGCGACGCCCGGCACGACCGCCGCGCTGCGCGTAGTTGTCGGGGCGGGGCGGCACGTTGCGCATGAGCACCGCGTCGAGGCCGCCCACGTCGATGCCCATCTCCAGGGTCGGGGAGCACGCGAGCACGTTCACGGGCGACTGCGTGGCCGGGGCCTTGAAGTCCGCTTCGAGCTGGAGGCGTGATTCGGTGGTGACCTGCGCGGTGTGCTCGCCGGCCACCAGCGGGAGCTCGTCGGCGCGGAGGATGCGCTGCACGTAGCGGTTGCGGCGCACGTCGTCGGGGTCCCACGCGCGAAAGACGCCGTGGCAGACCCAGCAGGCGCTGCCCTCCTTCACCCAGAAGCCGCGCACGTTGCAGACGTTGCAGCGCATGCGGTCGGCGTCGCCGAGTCGCACGAGCTCGACGTTGTCGGCGTTGACCTGCAGGAGCGTGTGCGCCTTGCGCGCGCCGTGAAGCTCCTCGGCCGAGAGGAACGTCATCTCGACCAGCTCGGAGAGGATCGCCTGGAGATCCTCCCACGTGGCCGCGCGTCCGCTGAGCCGCTGAAGAAAGTGCCGCACCACCCGCTGGAGGCGCGGCACGCCGCCGGAGCCGCCTTCGCGCCAGACGTTGTAGACGCCAATCCCCTCGGGGACCTTCGCGGTGTCGAGGTTCGCGACGGGCCTGTGCGTCTCGTCACAGGCGAAGCCGTGCGGTCGCTTGACCCGCCGCTCCCACTGCGCCGACTCGGCCGACTCGGGACACAGCGCGCTCATGGGGTGATAGCGCAGCATCGGCCGCGAGAGCGCCTGCCGCGTGCGCATCTCGTCGAGGATGACCCGACACAGGGTCTCGAGTCCGTCGGCGTCGACGCCGAGGCGCGCACGCAGGATGTCCCCGCCCACGCGAAGTCGCTCGGAGAGTTCGGCGTAGCGGACCCCGACGAGGCCGAGGTTCGAGAGCGTCGCGCGATATCCCGCGCTCACCGAGATGTCGTCGAGCAGCGGCGCCTCTTCCCACGCCGTCGCCCGCTCCATCACGGGCTTCGGAACAAACTTCGTGCGCGTCGACGCGGTGAGGGGGTTGTCGTTGCGGGTGATGCCCTGCTGCACCAGCTCCCCCAGGAGCGTCGGGATCGACTTCGCATCACCAACCTTTGGGAGCGCCTCCACCACGCGGCGGCGCATGCGGTCGTAGCGCCCCGCGTACGAGATGAAGCGGGCCTGGTGCGCGGCGTCCTGACGGCTGTCGGCGAAGATCAGCAGGCGCTCCTTGCCGTCGTGGTCCTTTGCGCCGCGGTGCTGCGCCGAGAGTGACTCGAGCACGCCCTCGGCCAGCACCCGCAGGGCGGCCGAGGTGCCGAGGGCCACCGGGGTGAGCATGGCGCCCGAGCCGGCGCTGCTGCCGCATGCGAGGCAGCGGTTGCGGCGCCCCCCCAGGGTCACCCGCACGGGGTACGCGTCGCGGTCCACGCTGAACCCGCAGGAGACCGGATCGAAGGACCCGGCGCGCACGATCCCCTTGCGCCGCACGTCGTCACGCGTGTCGTCGGCGCTGTCGTCGGGGTCGTCGTCGTCGGTCTGCGCGTCGCGGTAGAGCAGCCATTCCTGGGCGTCCGAAGGGCCCACGCGGGGGCGGAGCCGACCGCTGGCCGGGTCCTCGTCGCCCGTGAAGTACAGCGCGTCGGCGCCGCACGCGCGGCAGAGGAGCAGCGGGGCAGTGGCGCGCCCGCAGGTGCACGCGTCCTCCCCCATGGGGTGGAGCATGCCGCACGCGGGGTCGACGCAGCGGTGGAAGCGCCATCCACCGCGCAAGAAGCGATGGGCGCGGAGGCGCAGCACGGCGGGGTGATCCCCGAGGCACGCGCCGAGATACAGCGCCGCGCGGACCTCGTGGGCGATGGCATCCTCGGGCGTCTCACGCCGCGCAGGGACCTCGTCGCGAACGGCGCGGACGATGCCCGACACCGACATCGGGCGACGGGCGAGGAGGCGATGGAGCGTCCACAGGGGCCCGCAGCGGGCGACGACCTCGTCGAGCGGGGCGCGCGGATCGAGGCCCGAGAGCACCGCGAGCGCGCGGGTGACGCCCGGGAGATCCGTGGCGGCGGGGAGAGCGACCTGCACGGGCGTGGCGGACCAGCTCGCCCCCTCGGGGATCACGAGCGGTTGGAACTCTTCGCCGAGCACACGCAGCGCGCGGGGGGATGCGCCCGTGAGCGCGTGCACGAAGGTCTTCACCGCGTCGTCGCGGAGCCGCGTGACCTCCTCGGGCGCGCGCCCCTTCTCGTCCACGCTGCGAATGGTCGCCGAGGTCGCGACGAAGCGCAGCGACGGGGTGCGACGCGGATCGGGCACGGGAGGAAGGTCGTCTTGCGACGCCCGACGGAGGTGCGCCCCGAGGCGACGGATGAGCAGCGCGAGGTTGGTCCCGAGGGAGCCCCGGTAGGTGTGGACCTCGTCGAGGACGACGTAGCGACAGCGATGGTTCGCGAAGAGCGCGTCGCGGTCGGCCGGGCGCACCAGGAGGTACTCCAGCATCATGTAGTTGGTGAGCAGGATGTTCGGCGGCGCCTTGCGCATCGCCGCGCGCTGGTCCTGCGTGGTGGAGCGGTCGTAGCGCGCGACCCGCACGTAGGTGTGCCCCGACGCGTCGAGGTACTTCCGAATGCGCTCCTCCTGGTCGTTGGCCAGCGCGTTCATCGGGTACACCAGGATCGCGGTGATCCCCGGGCGCTCGCGGAAGCGCACCGCGTCCTCGATGGCGTTCTGGATCACCGGGACGAGGAAGCACTCGCTCTTTCCCGAGCCAGTCCCAGTGGTGACCGCGAGGGCGCCGTCGCCGTCGCCGAGGAGGTAGCGCACCGCCTCGCTCTGGTGAAGAAACGCACGGGGACCGGTGCGTCCGATGAGTGCCGCCGCGAGCCGCGCGTCGAGCCCGAGCTCGTCCCACCGCGCGCCGTCTTTGAACGGGCGATGGGACTGAAAGAAGGGCTCCTGCGCGAGGAAGCGCGGGCGGTCGAGGGCGTCTTCGAGCGCCTTGCGCAGCCCCGGATCGCGCGCGCGAAACTTGGTCTCGAGGTAGCGGCGGTACTCGTCGATCACCTGGTCGACGACGGCGATGGGGTGGATGGTCATGGAATACCCGCGACTTCAAAGAGACAACCTTCAAGCCGATCGTGGCGGAGGAATTCAGTCATCGTCTTCCTGCATCGCTCCGCTGGTAAACCGATTCGGAGAAGGATAGGATGATCGACGAACAGGTACTTCGGCGTCCTCGATTGTGTGGGGCTTGTCGATCCTGGCAATGTTCGGAGCCTCGTAGCTGAGACCGCAGGCGACGACGAGTCGTCGGAACAGCTCAGCGCTGACCACAGGACGAAGGCCGAGTCCGCCTTGGGAGTCGACCTCGATGAACCGCAGGTCCTTCCACGAGAGGCCATTCTTACGGCTGGGGAGGGCCAGCCGATACTCAGGGATACTTCTACCGCCACCGGCCATGAAGAAACGCAGTCCCTCGGTCCACTCACACGCTCCTGGATCGCGTCTCGTCTTCGTCGTCCAAAGGAGTTGCCGGATAGCCATCCCAGCGCTCTGCCAGACGAGGTGGGGATCTTTCTGGTGGGCGATCACGCCTAGTGGTTCGACGCATGCCTGAAAGATGCTAACCCGGTCACCTGTATCGTCATGAAGCCTGAAAATGCAGGCGTCCAGGGTCCCAGCCCCGACATCGATCAGCAAGTGCAGTCCGTCCCGACGTTGCCTCGACCGGGCGTATGCGGTCACCGCCGCCGCGACCTCCGGGATGACTTCAATCATGACATCCCTCGTAACATCGTCATCAGCAAACTCTCTGATCAGCCCGTCTGTGACGGGGCCCACGCGGGTAGACACGCTCCACGCCATCTGAGCGATCTCACGGTAGAGCCTCTCAAGGTCGTCACAATCATGGCTAGCCGCTGGAAGGCCGAGGTTCAATGACCAACGCACTCGTCGGTCACCCAAGAAGGACCGCTCGTTCTCCAGCATCCAGCGACGTGTCCGCCTCAACGTCAGCGCGAGGTAGGCGACAATGTGGGCCCGCTCCGAAGGCAGGCTTGCACCCTGAAAAATCAAGGGAGACTTGAGTTCGTCAATCAGCGTTGCACCCTCGACGGGGACGAGTGCGTACTCGCCATCCGCGCCCCGGTAGAGCTTAGAGGGAAGCAGGTACCGCGCCTCGTTCGTCCCGCTCCCAAGCGGAATGATGAAAGCAGGGGATCCAGGCCGCGACGGCGCCCGCACGACACACTTCGTGAAGGCCGTTCCAAAATCCAGGCCGATGACGAGGTCGAGCGGAGGCCCCGGGACCGAGGCGCGCGGCTGGGGCCTTTGGTCCGGAAGTGTCGTGAACACCTTCCTCATACCGATTCCCCACCGCGTCGATCCACTTCGCGAAATACCCCACCACCGACCTTGCGACATCTCATGACCCACCATCCACCTGAATGACTCCGAGGAGGATCTCATCGTGACGAAAGCGTGTCACCCGTTTGGACTCGATCTCGTGCAGCCGCTGCCGGAGCTTCTCTTCGATGCGGCGAAGGTTCTCCTCATCCGCACGTTGGAGGCCCTTTCGTCCGGCGGCGCGGTGGCGTCCGATGCGCTCGGTGAAAAGCTGCTGCTGCCGACTCAAGTGCTCATCGATGGACCGAGAGGCGATGTCTGCGCGGTCCTGGTTCTGGGCGTCGATGGTGCGCCTGAAACTCTCGTAGCGTCTCTCCATCTCGCGCAGAACGCACACCGCGAGGTCACGGGTCGAGCCGAGGTCGAGTAGCCCTGAGGCGTCGTGCCAATGCTCGCCGCGGGCAATACACGCCGTTACGAGGCGCTCGGTCATGGAGTCGTCGACGAAACCATCGCAATCAGTGCGAACTGCGACGTAGACCAGACGCTCGACGACCTGAACGCCCTCCGCCGACCAGGTCCAGGCCGCGAGGACGTAGCGCGCGGGAGGAATCGCCGGCGCGTCTACGCTGCGAACACGAACCGCGACCGCGGGCCGGATCCGTCCACGGTCTTCGCTGACCTTTGTCGTCGCGAACCGGATGAGCGGATGCAACTGGGAGATCACCTCATATTCCCCCCGTAGCGGGTCGACGACGTTCGTCGAGAACACGATCTTCGAGGGATTGTCGACGACCACACGGGGTCGTGCCGAGCGCGCCGAGGCCTCGCAGAAGCTAGAGAGCTCGTATCGAAGTTGCCGCGGAAGATCGAGTTCGTAGCAGTCGTCAACGACGTGCGAGAGCTTGTAGCCCGTCGCGAACTCATCGAGAAACTCACGAACGTAGACGTACAGGTCGTCAGGGGTGATCCAGCGCCGAAGCTCCCTCGCGGCCTGAATCTTGTTGACGACATAGTCGCCGTACGCTGCAAGGGTGTGTGCCTTCTCCTCGAGGTCGAGCTCATGGCGCCGCTTGTTCTCGATGGCGACGCGAGTCTGCTCGATCCTCGCGATTTCCTGCTCGGGTGACAGGCGCTGGGTGAGGAGATCGAGCCCGAGGGACTGAAACGCCTCTCCAAGCAGTTCCTCAAAGTCGCCGAGCGCCGTGGTGCAGAGGTTCAGCTTTTCGTACAGCCGCTGATAGATCCGCGCGTCGATGGTCTCGTCGTAGAAGAGGTTCCAGACCGCGACCTTCGGCCGCTTCTGCCCCAATCGATCGATGCGCCCGATGCGCTGCTCGACCTTCATGGGATTCCAGGGAAGGTCGTAGTTGATCACCACCCAACAAAACTGAAGGTCCACACCCTCGCCGCCGACCTCAGACGATAGCAGCACCTTGACCGTCTTGCTCTGCTCGAACTCCCTGATGACCTCGTCCTTCGGTCGGTCACCTCCTCCCCAGAGTATCGATGAGCCGATCCCGTCATCTCGAAGGCGATCGGCAAGGTAGCCGAGGGTTTGGCGGAACGACGAGAATAGCACGACCTTGTCGTCGGGGTGTTCTCGAAGAAACTCCTTCAAGACCGATCGGAGGCGAGCGTACTTGCTGTCTGATCGCACGAGCGAGTCGATATCAATTCGCCCTCGAATCTGAATCGCAATCTCTTCGGTCAACGGCCCCAGAAGCTTTCCGTGGGGCGTGGTCGTCGGACGCCAGGCGATCGTGTCACCATCCTCGTCCGGCGCCAGTCCGCGGAGCCATCCCATAACTGCTGCGGGCATACAACTCGAAACGAGCCGCTGCGGCATCACGAGCAGGAACTTCTCGTTGACCAGGCGCCCCTCGCTGTACTTCCGCACGATCTCTGTGACCCGGTCGTAGCATTCGCGCTCCGCGTCGGTCATCGGAACGAACTCCGCCTTCGGCTCACGAATCACCCGGTGCTCGGTGACGTCGCGCTTTCGCGTGCGGGTCAGGACGGAACCCAGTAGATGCGCGGAATCGAGCTGCCAGGCCAATTCGCTGCGGCGGTGCTCATCAAGCCCCACCGAGGTGTCGAGGAGCGTCTCGCGAATACTCGTAAGCTGTCGATTCTCTCTTAGCAGGCGATGGCTCATGGCCTCCGAGAGCGTTGCGGCGAGGAGCGCTCGGTCGGGCGTGGCGCGCTTCAGGAGGTGGTCCCGCGCATGAATCAGCGGCCGGTTGGCGAGGAGGATTTCCTCAAAGCTCGAGTTCGCCGCGACGATGTTTTCATCGATCAGCTTCAAGAGCGTAAGGAGGTCGTTGTTTTTGTTGTGGATTGGCGTCGCGGAGAGAAGGATCACATGCGCCGCGACGTGCCGCAGGAGTTGACCCAACTCGTTGGTCTGCGTCTCAGGGTTCCTGAGATGGTGCGCCTCGTCAATCACCAGCAGATCGACGAGCGGGTCGGTGTTTGCGTGTGCCTGAAGGAGATGAGCGAGCTTGATCGTTCCTCTCGCACGTCGAGGGTCTTCCTCGTCCCAGTCCCTCGGCGGCCGGAGCCCCTGAATGCTCGCGATCATGGCGAAACCCTCACGGGTGCCTACCGTGGCGGCGAGGCGGTCGCCGACGCCCGCGGCGTCCTCAATGCTCGCGCTCACACCGAAGCGGCGTCGTAGCTCCTGCTGCCACTTCTCTCGCAGCGGTGCTGGGCAGACCACGAGGAGACGGGAGAGGTCCAGACGGCTGCGAAGCTCGGTCCAGATCAACCCCGCTTCGATGGTCTTGCCGAGGCCGACCTCATCCGCGATGAGGAGACCTCCCACCGGCGACTGAAGCAGTTTTAATACTGGCTTGAACTGGTATGCGTAGAACTCCGTGTTCGTCGCCTCCATGCTGTAGATCACGTCTGAAAGACGCCCGGTCAATCGGACATGCGTGAGCGCGCGACGAAGCGCGGCGATGTCGGCGAACTGCCCCTGCTCCAAGAACGTCAGCGGGTCCTCGGGCTTGTCAGGGATGAGTTCCAGGTTCGAGCCACGGCAGTTCGTGACGCCGTCAGCGAACTGGACCCGGTACCAGACCTCATCCCCTCGCATCTGGGTCCCCTTGCGGATGACACCCACGCGCGTGGGGTCCTCCACCAACCGCACCTGATCACCCGCTTCAAACATCACGCGCCCCCTTCGACTCTGTATGATTCGCGACGACGCTACCGTCGTTCAGCCCAACGCCTCCAACCGCGTCACCCACCCATCGAACCGTGGGCACACCGCCCGCAACGCGGCCAGCCCCGCGCTCTCGCACGCGTACACCCCGTGGAGTGTCTTGCGATACCCCGGCACCGACGCCAGCAGTCGCTTCGAGGGCGCGGTCTCGGGACCGTCGTTGACCTCCTCGGGCGCGAGGCTTCCCAGCGTCGCCCGCAGCGCATCCACGGTCGGGCGGTCGCCTGGTTCGAGAAACTCCGCGAGCTGTGGCAGGCAGGCCAACACCAGCGCCTCGAACTCGTGCCGCTGCAGATACGGAATGAAGCGGTGGTCGTCCACCGCCTGGGCCATCGCGGCCTCCAGCGATGCCGCGCGGCGCAGGGTGTCGCGGTCGGTGCCGTGCTGTTCCAGCCCAGGAAAGTCACCGGGCAACCCGTAGAGATCAAAGAGCGTGGTGAACCGGGCCTCGGCCCGCCGTTGCGTCGCCGTGAGCCGGTGAAGGTCCGCGTGCCAGTGCTTCCAGCGTCCACCCCCACGACGCTTCTGCCCGGTGACGGGATCCACGCTGGTCTTCACGATCATCGGCGTGACCGCCACCGCGAATCGCTCCAGGTGGGGACCCAGCACGCTCTTCGCGAATGCCTCCTCGGTCTGCCCCTCCACCAGCAGATAGAGGTCGATCACGGACGCCCTCCGAGGACATTCTTGTCGTACAGCTCCGACAGCCGGTAGTCCTCCAGCCAACCCTCCAACGCGGCTGAATCGAGGCGACGCAAGGAGGTCTCGCCGTCGTGCTGCTCGACGACCACGACCTCCTCGGGCGCGAAGTGATCGAGCAGTGCGGGGGACTGCGTCGCGAGCAGCACCTGGCAGCGGTCCGACACCGATCGGATGAGCTCAACGAGGAGGTTGATCGCCGCGGGGTGCAGCCCAAGCTCAGGCTCGTCGATGCACAGGAAGGCCGGGAGACTGCTCGCGGGCTGCGCGAGCGCCGTGAAGAGCGCGAGCGCGCGGAGCGTGCCGTCGGAGAGATCCGCCACGTCGAAGCGGTGGTCACGCTGGTCGGTCCAGCGCAGGCGCACCGCGGAACTCTCCGGGGCCTCGGGGGTGAGGAGCTCGGGTTCGAGCGCCTTCACGTAGGGGGCGACACGTTGCATCAGGGACTCGATCCGCCGCCACGCCGCGCGTGCGTCAGGGGCAGCACTCGTCGCGAGGTGGTAGAGCACCGCGGCGAGGTTGCCGCCGTCGGGACGGAGGTGAGTCGTGTCGGCTACGTGTCCGTTCTGCCGCAACGCGGAGCGTGCGGACGTGTCGTGCACGTGAAGAAGCCCGATCCGCGAGACGCACTGAAAGGCACGATATGCGGAGTCCTCGTCAGGTCGCCCGAAAAAGAACATCAGACGCGCCTCGGGTTCACCCGAGGCCAGTGACGTAGTTGTGGTGGTATCCGTATCGGTCGCCATGGCGGCGATCTCGTCACGCACGTAGAGGCTGTCGGTCGCGTCGTGGCCGAGCGTTACGGCGTACGAGCCCGCTCGCTCATCGCTGACGAACCCCAACTCGATCTTCATCGAGGGCGTGGACTTCGGACCAAAGTGCAGCACGCGAGAGGCTCCACCCGCATCGGCGACGTAGCGGCGAAGTGAGCGCCGGACCAGCGCGTGAAGCAGGTGCAGTGCGCCCACAAGGTTCGACTTCCCCGCGCCGTTCGGTCCGATGAGCACGGTCACCCGACCCGGCGTGAGGGTGACATCTCGGAGGGAACGGAATCCCTCGATGTGAACATCTGTAACAGACCGCATCGAACGTCTCCGGCGCGATGTTCCTCGGCGCGGGGTTGAGCCTTCGTCAGTCAGACCGTGAACTCGGCATACAGCACTTCCACGAGGCCCGGCACGTGGACCGGCGTCGACTTCCGCCAGCGCTTTCCACCCCGGAATCGGCAGACGGCCGCCCGCTTCTGCCAGTCCTGGTCGGGCTCCCACGGTCCCGCGTGAATCACGTTCGTCGGCGCATGGGTCCCATCTACTGCGCGAGCAGCGGACGAAGTCACCTCCTCGAAGATCCCCCTTTGATACCCCTTGGTACGTCCGAGGAGATCCCATCCACGGCGCGCGCGCCGATAGTGGTGCGGTCGGTGCGATGGGTGAAGGACGCCCCATGAACTCTTCATGACCGCGGGGATGCCCTTACTCGGACGTGTCACGGCCGACGCGACCGCGGAGGTACGGGGATCACGTGACAGCAGTCGACCCTCATTGCAGATCAGGAGCACGAGGGGGTCCGCGGTTCCGATCTGAATCACCCCGTAGCCATCGTGGATTTCCTCAAGGACTCGACGCCCACCCGCGCCGACCTGGTTTGCCGTGACGATGTGCTGCGAGTGACGAACCAGTGACCATTGATCTCCACTGGCCAGCCACCACTCGTTTCGTTCGTCGTCACTCGGCCATTCCATCAACACGGGTCGGTTGCCCGCAGCCGTGGTGATCAGCCGTGCGGTGGTCGCATCCGTCTCGGTGTGAGCCTCAGAGAAGATGTGGATCCCACTGCACAACACGAGGTCTGCGGTCATGGGACGCGCGGCGTTCACCGTCGTGAGCGCGGCGATCAAGTCACGGTCCGACCACCAACAGGATTCCTTGGCGAACCTCTGTGACAGGGAGATGGCCCCGATGATTGGCCGTTCCCGCCCCTCCTTCAGCGGAAGCCTGAAGGGACCCTGTCCCTTCGGCCGATTGAGGTCCGCGCCACGTCCACGCTTCGTCGGTGCCTTGTCACCCATGGTCTCGTCACTCCTTCTTCTTCCGCACCCGCCGCCCGCCCGTCTCGCCGCCCGCGATCCCCGCGAGCCCGAGCTGCGTCCCGCTCTCCGCCGCGTCCCCCGCGACCGCCCTGGGCACGCGCAGCTCAATCACCGGCTTCGGCAGAGTCTCCACCAGCGGCACATCCCAGTACGGATCCCACCGCCGCACGAACGCGTCCATGCCGTCCCGTGCGAGCTCGTCGAAGCGTTCCAGACAAAGCGCGGGCGCCTTCGGGTAGCTCTTGTGATTGAACCCCCCGAGCACATGCGCGTACTGCGCGTGCGTGAGCCCGTACGCCTGCGCCACTACCGCGTCGATCGCCGCGCGCACCGCCCACCGTGCGTCATCCCCCGCGAGCACCGGCCAGGTCTCGCGCGTCGTGGACTCGCGCCACAGGTCACCAAACTGCTCGCGCCACAGCGGGGCGTAGCCTGCGTGGTTGCACGTCAGACGGAGAGCGGCGTGCGCTAAAATGTTCCGCCCTGCGCCTTCGAAAAGACTAGTCGGCATGGGACATTCGTCAAGAATGAACTCGTTCACGTTAGCTGCGCTTCTTGCGCGTAGCCCCCAGTCAAAGCAAAAAGAGTTCATTGCGGCGCAAACGGTAAGCATTGCCCACGATGCCCGATCTTGTGGTGCCCTTTCCGTAGGTGCTCCGTCCCCGAATAAGCATCCCGGCGGAACGACACAGCCGATTGATGTTCTTTCGTCGGTAGAGCGCGCAATTTTTCGGTATGTGCTCCGGAAATGATGAGTGGCCTTTCGCCACTGATGCCTGTCGGTGATGCTGGAGGCTCTCACGAGATAGCGAGGGGGGTCTTCCCAGTGATCAGAGTACTGGTGGAACGTCTTCCCTTCGTGCAGGAGAAGAAGACCTTCTTCGATGAGCCTTGCGTGGATAGATGGGTTTCGTGGGTCCTCTGTAGTGACCCTTGACGATGCCGGCAAGAAGAGGTCGGAATTCTTTGCCATGTCGAGCTCTCTCGCATGCCAAACGCCGACCAATTTACGCACTTCTGAGAACGGAGCGGATCGGGTCCCAAGTGCCGAGAATATTTCTACATCTGACGGGGTGCGAAGCTCGGGCAAGGTTAGGCAAGAGCCGCCATGGCGACTAATGAAGCTGGCGCTTACTCTGATCGGTTCGTGTTCCTTCTGGAAGAGCCATTCCGGGTCATGCAGATAGAACCCGCACTCGGTTTCTTTCGCCGCCCCTGCTCCGCGTTGTGCGACCACCAACGCGAACTTGAACCTTGAATCGATCTCGAAGAGCTTTTGCCGGTTCTCGAAAGAGAAGCAGCAGCGCAGTCCACCCTCATCGAAGTAGAGCGTGCGAATCCCCGTGGCGCTCTGGTTCGCGTGAAAGGCTGACGGCACCACCAGACCCACCTGTCCGCCGTGGCGCAGTACGCGAAATCCCCGTTCGGCGAAGGGTTGCCAGAGGTCGGTCACGGCTCCGCTCGGCGCGTTGCCCGCGGAACGGTTGACACGGAGGAAGCTCCGTTCGACGAGCCGCTTGGTCTGCTCGAAGCCCGCGATGAATCGCGTGTACTGCGTCTGCACGGCCGGGTCCTTCGTGAGACGGGCCTCGACCTCGCTGCGCTCCTTGCGGGTGGGCGCGTCGAGGATGCGGAGGTCGAAGGCCGCGAAGAACTCCTTGGCGAGCGGTTGCAGCGCGTCCCACGGTGGGTTCCCCAGCACCGCGTCGAAGCCCGCGCGCTCCCCCACGTAGCCCTTCGGCCAGAACACCTCGGGGAAGGTGAGGTCATACGACACCGCGTCGCGCCCCAGCGTGTGCATCTCGCGCAGCGTCGCGCGATCCGCGAGCAGCGCCTCCATTGCGCGCAGCAAGTCACCCTCGGACTGCACCGCCAGCGCCACGAGGCTCGTGTACCCGAGGTCGTCGCTCACCTCCGCCCCGAGCATCACCCCGCCAGACCACACCGACGCGAGCATCCGGAACGGCGCCAGCGCCGCGTCGAGGCGATCCTTCGCAGCGCGCTTGCGTTCGACCTCTGCGAGGTCCTTGCCCACGCCTGCCTGCAGGGCGGTGATCTCCGCGAGCGCGTCGGCCATGCGCCCTGCGAGCAGCCGCTCGGTGAGCGGACCGACGAGGGCGATGTCCATGGGCACCGCGCCGCCGGGCATCGTCGCGAGCTGCGCCACGAAGGGACCGGTGAGCGAGTCTCCGCACACCAGCCGGTGGTCGAGGAAGGTGAGAGGCAACCCTTCGGCGTAGCTCTCCAGCCAGAGCGCGAGCCGCGCGAGCTCCACCGCCAGGGGGTTCTTGTCGACGCCGTAGAGCCCGTGCACCGCGACGAGCCTCCGGCACATCGCCTCGGCCTTCGACTGCGAGAGCGCCGACTCCGCGCCCTCGGCCACGCGGCTCGGGAGGTACGCGAGGAGCTCGTCGTTGGGGTCGGGCAGGTCCGCCACGCGTTGCAGCAGGGCGTCGGCCTCGGCGACGAGCCTCGCCTTCTCGGCCTCGTCCCGCGTGGCGTCGGCCTTCTCGCGCAGCGCCCGCGCGCGCTCATCACAGAGGCGACAGGCCTCGTAGAGCTTCTCGGCGAGAAAGCGGCACGCGCCCACGAGAAAGTGCCCGCTGCCCATCGCGGGGTCGAGCACCTTGATCCCGAGCAGCGCCAGGGGCTGCGGATCGTCCACCGGCGAACGCTCG
>VYLZ01000129.1_pt1 | contig 13915 bp, 14 predicted proteins | sample 5115361 | NCBI WGS metagenome assembly VYLZ01 (sample SAMN12291805, study PRJNA351875) | freshwater metagenome | isolation source: freshwater lake | place: USA: Michigan, Sixteen Lake | collected 2013-08-07 | reverse complement strand
GGGCGTGATCCACGCCGGGGCGGCGGGGCTGCGGCGGGCGGGGGCTGCGGCGGGGGCGACGCGGGTTTTGCGCCCCCGCGCAGGCGGGCGAGGTGGCTGAGGGGGGACTCGGGCGGCACAGACATGTTCATGATATAGCCCAAAATATGCCACGCTCGCACGCGAAAAACGGTCAGGGCTGCACCTGTGTGGGTTGGTGCAGGGCGGCGGAGGCTCTATATCGTGAAGGGTAAAAGGAGATGTTCATGTCGGTGTCGCTCAAATCCTCTGCTGATCTGCCAACCTGGGATCTGTCGGATCTCTATTCCGGGCCAACGGACCCGGCGCTTGATGCCGATTTCGCTTGGGCGCGCGATCAGGCCGACGCGCTGGCGTCAGCGGCGGAGGGTAAGCTCGCCGGGCTCACCTCGCTCGAGTTTGCCGCCGTGCTGAAGCGCTATGAGGCGTTGGACGAGCGGTTAGGCAAAATCGGCTCCTACGCGCAGCTTCTCTACGCCCAAGACATGAGCAATCCCGATGTCGGGCGGTTTTACCAGTCCGTGCAGGAACGGATCACCGATATTGCCAGCCGGATGCTGTTTTTCGGGCTGGAACTCAATCAGATCGATGAAGCGGTTGTCGATGGGCTGCTGAGTGATCCCGCCGCCGGGCGCTACCGCCCCTGGGTGGCGGCGACGCGCGCCTTCCGACCGCATCAACTGCCCGACGCGCAGGAAAAGCTGCTGCTGGAAAAATCGCTCACCGGGCGCTCCGCCTGGACACGGTTATTCGATGAAACCATGGCGGCGCTGCGGGTGCCGCTCGACGGGCGCGAGCTAACCTCGACCGAAGTGCTGGCGCTGATGGTGTCGCCGGACCGCAAAACGCGCCAAGAGGCCACGCAAGCCTTCGGCAAGGCGTTGGGCGAACAGGCGCGGGTGTTCTCGCTCATCACCAATACGCTCGCCAAAGATAAGGAAGTGGAAGACCGCTGGCGCAAATATCCGCGCCCGATTTCCAGCCGCAATCTCGGCAACCGGGTGGAAGACGAGGTGGTGGCCGCGCTGATTTCCGCCGTCCGCGCCGCCTATCCGCGCCTCTCCCACCGCTATTACACGCTGAAAGCCGGGTGGTTGGGGCTCAAGCAGCTCGAAGTCTGGGACCGCAACGCCCCGCTGCCGGGCGCGCCCGATCGGCAGATCCCCTGGCGGGAAGCCACGCAAACCGTGCTGTCGGCCTACACCAAGTTTTCGCCTGCTCTCGGCAAGGTCGCAGAGCAGTTCTTCGAGAAGCCGTGGATCGACGCGGGGTTACGGCCCGGCAAAGCGCCTGGGGCCTTCGCTCACCCCACGGTGCCCTCGGCTCATCCCTATTTGCTGGTGAACTATCAAGGCAAAGTGCGCGATGTGATGACCCTCGCTCACGAACTCGGCCACGGCGTTCATCAAGTGCTGGCGGGCAAAGAACAGGGGCATCTGCTGGCGGACACACCGCTGACCCTGGCTGAAACCGCCTCGGTGTTCGGGGAAATGCTTACCTTCCGCGCGCTGCTGGCGGCGGAAACCGATCCTGTGCAACGGCGCTTTCTGCTGGCCTCGAAGGTCGAGGACATGCTGAACACCGTGGTTCGGCAAATCGCGCTGCATTCGTTTGAAGAGGCGGTGCATGATCGCCGCCGCGAGGGCGAGTTGCTGCCCGATGATCTGTCGGAAATCTGGCTGCAAACCCAGCGCGATTGCCTGGGCGATGCGGTTCGGTTCGACGACAGTTATAAGAACTTTTGGGCCTATATTCCGCACTTCATCCACTCGCCGTTTTATGTGTATGCCTATGCCTATGGCGACTGTCTGGTGAACTCGCTCTATGCCGTCTATGCCAAGGCGGAAGACGGGTTTGCCGAGCGCTATTTGACCCTGCTGAAAGCGGGGGGCTCGCAGCATCACTCGGCGCTGCTGGCCCCGTTTGGGCTCGATGCGCGTGACCCGGCGTTTTGGGATCGCGGCCTGCAAATGATCGCGGATTTTATCGACGAGCTAGAAGGGCTGCCCACGCATGTCTGAGGAAAACAGCTTCGGCGGGCGGATGCGCCGTTACGCCACCGTGACCACCAAGATGAGCGGCGTCGCAGCGCGCCTCGCGGGCGAACGGTTCCTGGGCATTGGGATCGACCGCGATAAGCACGCCGCCGAACTCACTGCGATTCTGGGCGGCATTAAAGGCCCGCTGATGAAGGTGGGGCAGTTGATCGCCGTGCTGCCCGATGTTCTGCCAGAAGAATATGCGCGCGAGCTTCGCCAGCTTCAGTCCGACGCGCCGGCGATGGGTTGGCCGTTTGTGAAGCGCCGGATGCAGGGCGAGCTTGGGCCGGGCTGGCAAAGCCGGTTCGCCGAGTTCGGGCAGGAAGCGGCTGCGGCGGCCTCTCTCGGTCAAGTCCATAAAGCAAAGCTGCACGATGGCCGGGCGGTAGCGGTAAAGCTGCAATATCCCGACATGGCGTCGGCAGTGGAAGCGGACCTCAAGCAATTGAAGCTGTTGCTGTCGCTCTATGAGCGGGCGGATAAGGCCATTTCGACCGGCGATATTCACATCGAAATCGGCGACCGGCTGCGCGAGGAGTTGGATTACGACCGCGAGCGCCGCCATATCCACCTCTATCGGGAAATCTTGGCGGGGGAGGCGGGGGTTTCCGTGCCTGAACCCATCGATGAGCTTTCGACCAATCGCCTGCTGACGATGACCTGGCTCGACGGCGTGCCGCTGCTGTCGCTGAAAGATGCGCCGCTGGAGCAGCGCAATCGCCTCGCCTATAACCTCTTCCGCGCCTGGTACGTGCCCTTCTACCGCTACGGCATCATCCACGGCGACCCGCACCCCGGCAATTACGCCGCGCGCGCCGACGATGGTATCAACCTGCTCGATTTCGGCTGCATCCGCGTGTTCCAGCCGCGCTTTGTGAATGGCGTGATCGAGCTTTACCACGCGCTCGACACCGGCGACCGCGACCGCGCTATTGCCGCTTACGAAACCTGGGGCTTCACCAACCTCTCGAAAGAGTTGGTGGACGTGCTGAACCAATGGGCGAGCTTCCTCTACGGCCCTATCTTGGAAAACCGCACCCGGCTGATCCAAGAGGCGGGCGGGACGGAGTACGGCAAGGAAGTCGCCGCCAAGGTTCACGCCGAACTGCGCCGCCTGGGCGGGGTGAAGCCGCCGCGCGAGTTCGTGTTCATGGACCGCGCCGCCATTGGCTTAGGCTCGGTCTTCACCCACTTGCAGGCAGAGATTAACTGGTACGACCTGTTCCACGATCTCGCCGCCGATTTCGACGCGGATGCTCTCGCGGCTCGGCAAAGCGCAGCCCTGGCGGCGGCGGGGGTGCCGGAGGGGGTTTAGCATGACCATGATGCACACCCACCCCCACCCCGGCGAAATCCTCAAGGAAACCGTGTTTGCGCCGCTCAACCTGTCGGTCACGGAAGCGGCTCGTCGGCTGTCGCTGTCGCGGGTGCTGAATGGCAAGGCTGGGATTAGTGCGGATTTGGCGATTCGCTTGGAAAAGGCGGGTGTGAGCACGGCGCGGTTCTGGGTCACGCTTCAGGCCAATTATGATCTTTGGGTGGCAATGCAGCGCGAACAACCGCTGGTGCGGGCGTTGCAGGAGGTTGCGGCGTAGGCTCCAGGAACAACGTCGATGGCCGATTTTCTGCTCTACGCGCTTCTTGCGCTGGCCCTGGCCTGGGTCGTTTGCTTCATCGTCTTTGCTGGAGACCATGATAGATAGCACGGCCCAGTAAGGCAAAATTGCTGATCGTCGATTTACGGAAACTTTGGTCGGTTGCCTTGATCGGCGTTTTTGCGGCTCTGTCGGATATTGAGGCGTTTCTCAAGACCGATGCGGCGTTAGGCTTTATCTTTATCGGGTTATCGGCCTTCTGCGGCGGGCTGACGTGGCTTTTCTATCGAAAATAGCCGAACGCCATGCCGCGCCGCAGGAGGCCGGAAAGCTTACCCCGCCGCGATTTGTTCCTTCGCAACAGCCAACAGCCGCTCCATCTCGGCCCGCAACTCATTCGCGCCGATGCTGATACCCTTGGCGGCAAAATCACCGGCGACTTTTTCCAGCACGTCGTCGTCGCCGGGGCGGTCGAAGTCGGCGGCGACGACGGATTTGGCGTAAGCGTCGGCATCGGTCTCGCCGAGCTTTTCGGCGGCCCACAGGCCGAACAGCTTATTGCGTCGGGCCATCACTTTGAAGCGGAGGCTGTCATCTTGGGCGAACTGGGTCTCGAATGCTTTTTCTCGATCGCTAAAGCCGCTCATGGCGCTCCCCTGGCCTGGTTGTCCTGCGAGGACACATAGGGTTCCCAGCAGGGCAACACAAGCGGGAAGCGGCTTTACGTTTCGAGAATTTCCGCTTTGGCGATGGCGTGCAGGCGGATCAATTCTTCGCGCAAATTGGCGGGTTCGGCGTGAACGCCGCGCGAGGCGAGGTCATCGGCCACGCGCTCTAGAATATCGTCGTCGCCGGGGTGCTCGATGTCGTAATCGATCAGGCCCTTGGCGTACATATCGGCTTCTGCTGTCGGCAGGCCCATGCGCTCGGCCGCCCAAAGGCCAAACAGTTTGTCGCGGCGCACGACAGCCCGGAAGGCTTGATCTTGCTCCAGCGCAAAATGCGCCTCGAAAGCCCGTTCCCGATCTTCAAACTTGGTCATGTGTGCTGTACTCCTTGGGGTACGGCCCGTAATGCCGGGTCTTGCAACGCGCTCTCTAAGAGAACAGCTTAGCCTAGTCTTTGATCTGGCTCAAAGCTGGGAAATCATCCACGGCGTTACGGGAGCGTGTGAAATGTGTGTCGTGCTCGTGCTGCGGCGTCCGGGGCATCGCTGGCCGCTCCTAATGGCGGCGAACCGGGAAGAGATGGCCGATCGTCCGTCGCGCCCGCCGGGGCGGCACTGGCCGGATCGGCCCGAAGTGCGCGCGGGCTATGATGAAAGCTCCGGCGGCTCCTGGCTTGGGATCAATGATTATGGCGTCACGGCAGCGCTGCTCAATCGCCACGGCACGCTAGGGCCGCTGCCGGGAAAGCGCAGCCGGGGGGAGTTGGTGCTGGACGCGCTCGACCATGCCGACGCTTCCGTTGCGGCAAAGGCGCTGATGGACCTCGACCCAAGCGCCTATCGCGGCTTCAATCTGGTGCTGGCCGACGATCAAGACGCCTATTGGCTGCGCTCGGATGAGGAAAAGCTGACCGTGACGGAAATCCCGGAAGGGTTTTCGATGTTCGGCGCGTGGGAGCGCAATGATGCGGGCGATCCGCGCGTAAAGCGGCACCTCACCCGCTTCATCGCCGCCCCGGTGCCCGATCCCGACGGGGGCGATTGGGGGGCGTGGCAGGCGTTGCTCGCACAAGACGATAAGATCGATCCGCGCCAGGGCCTTACCCTGCATCTGCCCAATGGCTACGGCACGCGCGCGTCCAGTTTGATCGCTTTGCCGGTGTTGGGGGAGGGGCGGTTGCCGGTGTTTTTGCACGCCGATGGGCCGCCCGCGACGCACCCCTATGAGGCGGTCGCATAGGCGGGTCGAGCCCTGGGCACCCTTGCTGCCGTAAGGGTAGATTGTATCCCCCTCCCCCCGCTGCTATAGAGACCCAACCGGATCGCCGCCGCTGGGGTTGGCGCGACCGGCATGGCCCCCGAAGGATGGTTTGATGGCGCGACGCAGGAAGATTTACGAAGGCAAAGCCAAAGTTCTGTTCGAAGGGCCGGAACCCGGCACCATCGTGCAGTATTTCAAGGATGATGCGACGGCCTTCAATAATCAGAAGAAGGGGGTGATCAGCGGCAAAGGCGTGCTGAACAACCGCATCTCTGAGTATCTGATGACGCGCCTCACCGAAATCGGCATTCCCACGCACTTCATTCGCGCGCTCAACATGCGCGAACAGTTGGTGCGGCAGGTCGAAATCATTCCGATCGAAGTCGTTGTGCGGAACGTCGCCGCAGGCTCTATGTCCAAGCGCCTCGGCATTCCCGAAGGCACGCCGCTGCCGCGCGCCATCATCGAATATTATTATAAGAACGATGAGTTGGGTGACCCAATGGTTTCCGAAGAGCATATCACCGCCTTCGGTTGGGCCAGCACTCAAGATATCGACGATATGATTCACCTGACCCTGCGGGTGAACGATTATCTGTTGGGCCTCTTCCTCGGCGTCGGCCTGAAGCTGATCGACTTCAAGTTGGAGTTCGGTCGCCTGTGGGATGACGAGGAAATGCGGATCGTTCTGGCCGATGAAATCAGCCCAGACAACTGCCGCCTGTGGGACGTGAAATCGAACATGAAGCTGGATAAGGACCGCTTCCGCCAAGATCTGGGCGGGGTGCAGGAAGCCTATCAGGAAGTGGCCCGGCGCTTGGGCGTTCTGCCGGTCGAGGTTGAAGGCGAAAGCGGCGAGGGGGAAGACCCGCGCACGCCGCGCGTCGTGAACTAACAAAAGCCTTAGCCCGCCGGCCCCACCGGCGGGTTTCTGCTTCAAGACTGTGTTTTTTGGGATGCCGGTCATACGGCGGGAATTCTTTTTGGAAGGATGGTGCGATGAAGGCGCGCGTACACGTCACCTTGAAACATGGCGTTCTCGACCCCCAGGGCCGGGCGATCCATCAGGCGCTCGAAACCTTGGGTTTTGAAGGCGTAGAGGACGTGCGCCAAGGCAAGTATATCGAACTTGACCTTGCCGAAACCGATGCCACCAAGGCGGAAGCCCTGGTGCGCGAAATGTGCGCGACCCTGCTGGCCAATCCCGTCATCGAATCCTACACCGTCTCGTTGCAGGACTAAGCGCCATGAAAAGCGCGATTCTGGTCTTCCCCGGCACCAACCGGGAGCATGACGCGGCGGCAGCCCTGCGCCAAATCTGCGGCTCCGAGCCTACGTTCGTGTGGCATGGCGAAACGGACCTTCCGGCGGGGCTCGATCTCATCGTCGTTCCCGGTGGTTTTTCCTATGGCGACTACCTGCGTTCGGGCGCGATGGCGGCACAATCGCCGATCATGGGGGCAGTGAAGGCGGCGGCAGAGAAGGGCGTTCACGTGCTCGGCATCTGCAACGGCTTCCAGATCATCACCGAAGCCGGGCTGCTGCCGGGCGCTTTGATGCGGAATGCTTCGCTGAAGTTCGTGTGCCGGGATGTGTTTTTGGCGGTCGGAACGACAGAGTCGCCCTTCACCTCGGCGCTGCAAGTTGGGCAAGTCCTGCAAGTGCCGGTGGCCCATCACGATGGCAATTACTTCGCCGATGCCGCCACCTTGGACGAGCTTGAAGCCGAAGACCGCATTGCCTTTCGCTATGCGAGCCCCGACGGTGAGTTCGAGGAAGGCTGGAGCCCCAACGGTAGCCAGCGCGATATTGCGGGTATCCTGTCGGAAAACCGCCGCGTGCTCGGGCTGATGCCCCACCCTGAAAATGCCATTGATCCGCTGCTGGGATCGACCGATGGCGCGGGCCTGTTCCGCAGCCTCGTCCACTCCCTCGTCGGTTAAGGAGTTCGTCCCGTGACGGCAAATACGCTCGCCTTCGACACGCGCCCCGCGACCGAGGCTGACGCCACCGAATTCGGTCTGAAAAAAGACGAATATCAACGCATTCTGACCCGCCTAGGCCGCACGCCGACCCTCGTGGAGTTGGGCGTGTTCTCGGTGATGTGGTCGGAGCATTGCTCCTATAAATCTTCCCGGCTTCACCTGAAGAAACTCCCGACCACGGCCCCCTGGGTCATCTGCGGGCCGGGCGAAAACGCGGGCGTGATCGACATCGGCGATGGCGATGCGGCTATCTTCAAGATCGAAAGTCACAACCACCCGAGCTTCATCGAACCCTATCAGGGCGCGGCGACCGGCGTTGGCGGCATCATGCGCGACGTCTTCACCATGGGCGCGCGCCCGATTGCCAACCTTAATGCGTTGCGTTTTGGCGATCCCGCCCACCCTAAAACCCGGCATTTGCTGGCGGGCGTGGTGGCCGGGATCGGCGGCTACGGCAACTGCATGGGCGTGCCCACGGTCGGCGGTGAGACGCAGTTCCACCCGGCCTATAACGGCAATATTCTGGTGAATGCCATGACGGTCGGCATCGCCAAGCAGGATAAGATTTTCTACTCGGCGGCAGCCGGTGTCGGCAATCAGGTGATTTACCTCGGGGCTAAAACGGGCCGCGACGGCATTCACGGGGCCACCATGGCCTCGGCGGAGTTCACTGAGGAAGCCGAAAGCAAGCGCCCGACCGTGCAGGTGGGTGATCCGTTCACCGAAAAGCTGCTGCTGGAAGCCTGCCTGGAGTTGATGGCGACCGACGCGATTGTTGCCATTCAAGACATGGGGGCTGCGGGTCTCACCTCTTCTTCCGTCGAAATGGCGGGCAAGGGCAACCTTGGCATCGAGCTTGATCTCGATTTGGTTCCGACGCGCGAAACCGGCATGAGCGGTTATGAAATCATGCTCTCGGAGAGCCAAGAGCGCATGTTGATGATCCTGAAGCCGGGGTCCGAAGGCATCGCGCGGGCGATTTTCGAGAAATGGGGCCTCGATTTCGCTCCCATCGGCGTTCTGACCGACTCGGGCCATATCGTGCTGAAAAAGTCTGGCGGCGTGGTCTGTGATCTGCCGTTGTCGCCTTTGGTCGATGATGCACCGCTCTATGACCGTCCCTACGAGCTAACGCCGCTGCAAGATGAAGTGCTGGCGGGCGAGGTTGAAGCGCCGGATTCGCTCACCGACGCGCTGGTGACGCTGATGGGCACGCCGGATATGGCTTCCAAACGCTGGATCTGGGAACAGTATGATCACCTCGTCGGCGGTCACACGGTTCAGCGCCCCGGCGGTGATGCCGCAGTGGTGCGTCTGCCCGGCCAGAAGAAGGCGTTGGCGATGGTCACCGACTGCACGCCGCGCTACTGCTTCGCCGATCCGCACTTGGGTGGCAAGCAAGCCGTGGTCGAAAGCTGGCGCAATCTGACAGCGGTGGGCGCAACGCCGCTGGCGGTGACCAACAATCTCAACTTCGGCAATCCCGAGCGCCCTGAGATCATGGGCCAACTCGTCGGCTGCTTAGAAGGTATGGGCGAAGCCTGCCGGGCGCTCAACTACCCGATCATCTCGGGCAATGTGTCGCTCTATAACGAAACCAACGGCCAAGGGATTCTGCCGACCCCGGTGATTGGCGGCGTCGGGCTGCTCGCCGATGCGTCGCAGGCGATGGATATAGCCTTCAAGGCCGAAGACGAAACGATCTTCGTCATCGGCGAAACCAAAGGCTGGCTTGGCAACTCGATCTATCTGCGCGAGCTGTGCGGGGCCGAAGCGGGGGCTCCTCCGCCGGTCGATTTAGCGCTGGAAAAACGCCACGGTGATTTCGTGCGGGCGTTGATCCTTGAGAAGCTGGTGACTGCCTGCCATGACGTCAGCGACGGCGGCTTGCTGGTGGCGGTAACGGAAATGGCGCTCGCGGGCGATATGGGAGCAGAAATCGATCTGCCCGATACCGCTCCGCCGCACGCAATTGCGTTCGGGGAAGATCAGGGCCGCTATATCGTCACCACCAAAGAGGCCGACGTTATCCGTCGTAGAGCCGCCGAAGCCAAGATCCCGCTGCTGGAGTTGGGCATAACCGGCGGCGATGCCATCATCGTGAACGGCGACGACGGCATCGATCTTGAAGATTTGATGATCGTTCATGAAAGCTGGTTGCCGGACTATATGGAAAATGGTCTTGGCAGCGACGATGAAGATGACAATCTGTATGCGGACGACGATTCGTCGGACGAGGATTAGGAGAGCGCTGCAATGGCCATGGATGCCGCTACTATCGAAACCATGATCCGCGAGGCGCTGCCCGATGCTCAGGTGAGCATTCAGGATCTGCGCGGCGATGGCGATCATTATGCCGCCCACGTGGTCTCGGCGCAGTTCCGGGGCAAGAGCCGCGTGCAGCAGCACCAAATGGTCTATGCGGCGTTGCGCGGCAAAATGGGCGGTGAACTCCACGCTCTCGCCTTGCAAACCGCAACGCCCGACGCCTGATCTTACTGGAGAGGACAAAACTATGACTGACGCAACCGTTCGGGACCGTATCCACCAGGAAGTGACTGGCAGTGATGTGGTGTTGTTTATGAAGGGCACGCCCGTGTTCCCGATGTGCGGTTTCTCCGCCGCCGTGGTACAGGTACTGAACCATTTGAACGTGCCGTTCAAAGGTATTGATGTCCTGCAAGATCCGGGTATCCGCCAGGGTATCAAGGATTACAGCGAGTGGCCGACAATTCCGCAGCTTTATGTGAAGGGCGAATTTGTTGGCGGCTGCGACATTATCCGCGAAATGTTTGAGAGCGGCGAGTTGGTCGAGATGCTAAATACGCGCGGTATTAACGTTCAAGCTGCTTAATACGCGCTAAGGAGAGGGTGGTTATGAGACCGCCCTCTTTTTTATTTTGTTAATAGAATTTTATGTAATTTGATTCAGAATCATGGTGTCGATGCTGCAAACCAATATCTTTTGCAGCGCGATAGGTTTTTCCCATCTGGAATGCGGCTTTTAACTGGATTGCCCGCGTCCCTTCGCTACACTGAGACCCATGGTTGCCCAACCCTCCCTCTCGCAAGTGGCGGATTCAGGCCCGTCCGGCATTCTTGCCGCTGCCTATAATCGGCTGCCGGTTGCGGTGTTGTGCGTGCGTGACAAGGGCGTTCTGTATGCAAATTCCGCCGCGGCTGACCTATTGGGCGTGGGCCTGACGGGACTTGTCGGTACCGCTTGGATACCGCTCCTAACGCCCAACGAACTTGAACCGCTCGATCTGGTCCGGTTGGCGAAAAGCCAGCAAATCGAATCGCTCGTGATTCCGCACGCGGCTACAGAAATCTGTGGGGGCCTGTGCGAGGTCTCGGTTTCTGCCGCGCCGACGGGCCGGGCCGGCGATTGGTTGTTGTGTTTGCGCCCCAAGCGGCTCGCCAGTGGCGGTATCGGCACGCTTATAGATCAGCAGGCCATTCTCTCCCATCTCATCGATTCCGTTGGCGATGCGGTGTTGGTGGTGGCGGATGACGGGCGGATTATCGATCTCAATAAAGGCGCGCAGCGGGTGTTCGCGGTGGATCGGGAGCCCGCGCGCGGCATGTCCATCTGGCCGCTGCTGGCGCCAACGCTGTTCGAGGGGGAGGATACGCTTCCGGAAGCCTCGGTTGAGATGCTGCTCCGCGCGGTCCCGCGCAGCACGTTGGGTACCGGGCGCTCGATGATGCTCTCGCGCGCTGATGGCATCAGCTTTCCCGGTGAAATCGCGATTACGCCGCTGCCCCTGCCGGACTGTGCCGCGCATCTTGTAACTGTGCGCGACGTGTCGGACCGCAAACGTATCGAAAGCCGCTTGGAGCGCTTAGCCCTTTACGATCCGCTCACCCGCCTGCCCAACCGGGTGAAAGTGCTGCAGCATATCGAACGGCTGATTGCGGAGTCGCCGCTCGGCACGATTGTGGCCGTGGCGATTGACGTTGATCACTTTAAGTATGTAAACGATTTCTTCGGTCATGGGCCGGGCGACCGGCTGTTGCAGGCCGTTGGCGGGCGCTTGGGCGGCGATTTGGAAGAAGGCGATTTGCTCGGCCATCTTGGCGGCGACGATTTCCTGATCATTTCGGCCACCAGCGATCCCATCGCCACCATCGAGCGGTTGGCGCGGCGGGTGGAAGAAGCCTCGGCGCGCACGTTCCTGATTGATCAATCGGAACTGTTCATTTCGCTCTCTCAGGGCATCGCCCTGTATCCCGATCATGCGACCGACCCGTCGAACCTGCTTACGGCGGCCCAGGCCGCGACCTATGAGGCGAAGGAAGCCGGGCGCGCCACAACGGTAATCTATTCCGAACGGGTGCGCGACCGCCGCGCCGGGCGGCTGGCGATTGAAACCGACCTGCGCCGCGCCGTGGAGCGGGGCGAGCTTTCGATTGAATATCAGCCGCGCCTCAGCGTCGAAGGACATCGGCTGCTGGGCATGGAGGCCCTGCTGCGCTGGGATCACCCGGAGATGGGGCGCATTCCGCCATCGCACTTCATTCCGATTGCCGAAGAATCCGGCCTGATCGTGCCGATTGGCCATTGGGTGCTCGAAACCGCCTGCAAACAGGCGCGGGTGTGGACGCAGACTGGGTTCCCTAACTTGAAGGTCGCCATCAACCTCTCGGTACGTCAGTTCCGCGACGCGGGCTTGCTGTCCAAAGTGGTTGATGCGCTCGATGCCTCTGGGCTTCCCGCGGAGAATCTGGAGTTGGAGATTACCGAAAGCGGTTTGATGAGCGACCTCGACCGCGCCATCGATCTGCTGGAAGACCTGAAGCGGCTGGGAATTACCATTGCCATCGATGATTTCGGCACCGGCTATTCATCGTTGTCCTATCTCAAGCGCCTGCCCATTGACCTGCTGAAGATCGACCGCAGCTTTATCGCGGGTCTGTCGGAAAATGCCGATGACCGGGCGATTTGCCAGGCGATTGTGTCGATGGCCTTCAGCCTTGGGCTCGAAACGGTGGCCGAAGGGGTGGAAACCGAAGGCCAGCTTGAGTGCTTGCGCGAGATTGGTTGCCATGAAGTGCAGGGCTATCTCTTCGCGCGGCCTTTGACGGTTGCCGATTTCTCCGCCTATCTGCCGCAACAGCACGTCTGATCTGGACAGCAAATCCCGAGCAAACGTCCTCGTTTGCGACGACGCATTTGCCTATAAAACAAAGTCTAGAGCGTTTGCAGGGAGCCTAAGCGACCGGAAAACGCTCGACCCACGTAAGCCCCTCGCCAGCGGCGTTAATTTGCGCTATCCCTGACATAAGCAGAATAAAATTCGGCAGGGTCATCCTATGGGCAAATCGCCACGCAAGCTGGATCGGACCGATCTCAAAATCCTCAGTCTGCTGCAGACCGAGGGACGGATTACCAATCTCAAGTTGGCGGATAAGGTCGGCCTGTCACCGAGCCCCTGTTTAGAGCGGGTGAAGCGCTTGGAAGCGGCGGGGTTCATCAGCCGCTATTCCGCCGAAATCAACCTCGACATGCTCTGTCGCAACGTTCTGGTGTTCGCGGAAGTGACGCTTAAAAATCAGCGTAGTGAGGATTATGAGCGATTTGAGACTATAATCGCCAAAATTCCTGAAATCATCGAAGCCTATTCAATCGGTGGCGGGTACGATTATTTGCTAAAATTTGTGTGCGGTGACGTAAAAGATTATCAAATTCTAAGTGAAAAAATGATCAATTCTGATATGGGTATCGATAAGTTCTTCAGCCACATCGTGATCAAGCCGGTAAAATCCTACAATGGGATGCCTTTGGCGCATTTAATCGATAAAGATACCGATCCCTCGATCATTCTCTCGTGATCGGCCGCATTTGTAGTCAGGCTACGGTTTTGGGCTTGGGATAGGCATTACTGCGACCTTATTGACCCAGTATCAAAATAAGATGACAGGGTAATGTAGCGATGATACATTTGGGCCAAGTCAATCGGTTGACACCTCCCCTCCCCGTCGGCCGATTGCGCGGGTGCTTTTGGGCAAAGGCATCTGCAAAATTTAAGACGGCTGAAACGTGGGCAACGTTTCAGCCGTTTTTTCTGGCTTTACGCCGCGACGCGTTGATCGCGATAGGTCGGCAGTAAGCCCGCCTGTTGCCCGAAATGCTCTAAATCTTGAAGCTCGCTGTCGAGCAGATCGCCGCTACGGCGGAACCAACTGGCAATCGCTTCCACGCGAATGCGCTGGGCGGCGTCGAGGCTGGGGGAGGCCAGAAGCCCATCGATTAACGGATGCCCGGTTTCCGCCTCAACCTCATTCTCTGCAACGGGGGCGGGCGCTACGCTGGACGGGGGGGCCTCAGGCGGCGTTTCCAGGCTCTT
>VYLZ01000504.1_pt1 | contig 13916 bp, 13 predicted proteins | sample 5115361 | NCBI WGS metagenome assembly VYLZ01 (sample SAMN12291805, study PRJNA351875) | freshwater metagenome | isolation source: freshwater lake | place: USA: Michigan, Sixteen Lake | collected 2013-08-07 | reverse complement strand
CAAAATTTCTTTCACTATCTACGTGCCAACCAAGAACGCAGGATAAAAAACCGTATCGAGCGGAGAAGGGTAAAAGGAAAAAATACGAAGTTCAATTATCGACTGTTGGTGCAGGAGTTGATTCCCTATAAAGATCAATTTGTGATGCTCGGTGAGGCTTTCTACCCTCGGTATATTTATCAGAGTCGGCCAGGGGGTTCATTTAATAACAACTTTGGCCAAAGTTATGCTGGTGGATCTGGCTATCGGACAGATTACATTTTCGATGGCTATCAGTATACCCATGCTGTTGTTATAGGTTTCGATGCGAGTGGAAAAGTGAGGTGGGATAATAGCTTTGAAATTAACGATGTGAAATCTTTTCAACTGGAACAGTTTGTGAAAATTGCCCCTGGTGACGACCACATCGATTTAATTTACCTGTTTGAAAACCTGATTCGCACCAAAGTGATCAAGGACAATCAAGTGCTTGAAGGAAAGGCTTCCAATGAACTGAAACTATTTAGCGATATGGGTGTATCGACCAAGGGAGATGCAAAAAGAAACCATTTGGACTACTGGTACCATAAGCACTTGATTGCCTCGGGCGTTCAAACCATCCGCAAGTCAAAAGAACGAGGGGAAGAGCCCTTTAAAAAAGTGTTCTTTATCAACAAGATCAGGTATCGCTAGCAGAGAAATCGCAAAATCGTACTTCAGAAGTCGTAATTCGTACTCTGTTTTTACTTACCTTCGCGCAGGCGTATGCAGAAAAAACTCGTACTCGATTCAAATCAACTGGATATCACCCTCGATCGCCTTTGCCAGCAACTCATTGAAGCCCATTCTCATTTTTCCGATTCCGTCATTTTAGGAATGCAGCCACGGGGCGTTTTTTTGGCGGAATTAATCCATGCAAAGCTCGAGAAACTAGTCAAGAAAAAGATTCCACTGGGATACTTGGATACTACTTTTCATCGCGATGATTTTAGGCGAAGGGAGATCCCGGCAAAGGCCAGTGAGACTCGGATCGATTTTGTAATTGAGGGCAAGAACGTGATCTTGATCGATGATGTACTTTTTACAGGTAGAACTGTGCGGGCCGCACTCGATGCGATGATCGCATTTGGTCGCCCGTCCAAAGTGGAATTGTTAGTACTGGTAGATCGAAAATATACCCGCGACTTACCTATTTCTGCAGATTATGTCGGCCGCTATGTCGATACGCTCGAATCTCAGCGTGTATTGGTAGAATTGGAAGCGCAAGGCCATCGCCAAAATAAAATCTGGTTGATCAACAAGGATAAATAATATGTCAAAGCTCAGTCAACGGCATCTGCTCGGAATCAAGAACCTTACTCGCCAAGACCTAGAGCTTATTTTTGAAACTGCCGACAACTTCAAGGACGTCATCAACCGACCCATCAAGAAAGTACCTTCACTACGGGACGTTACGATTGCTAATGTTTTTTTTGAAAATTCAACACGCACCAGGCTTTCTTTTGAACTGGCAGAAAAGCGCCTTTCTGCCGATGTCGTAAACTTTAGTACTTCCACAAGCTCTGTAAAAAAGGGAGAGACATTGTTGGATACGGTAAATAATATACTAGCCATGAAAGTAGACATGGTGGTGATGCGACATGCCAGCGTGGGCGCTCCTCATTTTCTAGCAAAACACATCAAGGCAAACATCATCAACGCGGGCGATGGAACCCACGAACACCCTACTCAGGCCTTGCTCGATAGTTTTTCAATCAGAGAAAAACTGGGTGCTGTGGAAGGAAAGAAAATTGCGATTATCGGTGACATTCTTCACTCACGAGTGGCACTGTCAAATATTTTTGCGCTGAAGAAACTGGGTGCAGAAGTTATGGCATGCGGCCCTCCTACCTTGCTGCCAAAATACATCGCATCGTTAGGAGTTATTGTGGAGTGGGATGTCAAGAAAGCATTAGCCTGGTGTGATGTAGCTAATGTACTTCGTATCCAGCTAGAACGGCAACAGATTAAATATTTCCCGTCCCTTCGTGAATACTCGCTTTACTACGGGATCAATAAAAAGATACTGGATGATTTAAAGAAAGAAATTGTGCTCATGCATCCGGGTCCTATCAATCGAGGCGTGGAGCTAACTAGTGACGCAGCCGATTCTCATCACTCGATTATCTTGGATCAGGTGGAGAACGGAGTAGCTATTCGAATGGCAGTGCTTTATCTTTTGGCAGGTGCTAACTAAGTAACTTTCACTGGTTTGATCCTACAGGATGATCTTTCTCAAATTCTTTTACGACTCGCCCACCCCAAGTGCCTTGGAATCGCTTCCAAAGCCCTTCTCGATCTTTAATTGAAAACAAAGAGCGCTTGAAAACCAAATACAAATAGTACGGGTGTACGACAGTTTTGCTTAGGGTGGATAGCTCAATGGTGTACTTTGTGCAACCTTTTAGCACTTAGTGGCTTGCATTTTTACCACAGGGAACTCAAAGAAACCACAAGGGTCACGGAGAAATGCAAAACTGTCGTACACCCAGTACCGTTCTTGTTTCGATCTTGCCAAGAACTAAGTATAGATAAAAAAACCGCCATTACACCAACGAAGATAAAATATCCTCGGTATGCTCGCCAAAATGCGGAGGTGGTGCCAAATCCGAAGTTGGCAGTTTGATGTTAGAAACTCTTCCAACAAAGCTTTTCACACCAGTTAGCTCTGTTGATCTAATCAGTATTTCATTTGCTTCTTGTGTGGAAAATGCCTCTGCCACGTCTTCAATTAATCCTGCTGGAATTTTTAAATGGTAAATTTTACTCATCAACTCTTTCGATTCAAATTGCACAATGGCTTTTTCTAGTAGTTCATTCAACTGTAATCGATTTTCAACGCGTTGCTGATTCGACAAAAATTTAATTTCCAACGCCCATGCTCCTAGATCAAGCACATGATCACTGATGCCAAGAGTTGCAATCAAATCTTTGAACTGTCTATCATTACCAATAGCTAGCAAAACTCGCTTGCCATCCTTGGTCAAAAATGAATCGCCATAAGGAGCTATGTTCGGGTGGGCCGAACCTTGGCGAGTGGGCAGCTTCTTTGCCACCAGCCAATTGGTGGCTTGATTAGCTAGAGAAGACAACGCAGATTGAATCAAAGACACCTCCACCAAACTTCCCACTCCAGATCTTTCTTTCTTCAACAAAGCAAGCAGCAATCCCTCTTTCAACTGATGCGCTGCCAAAACATCAATCAATGCTACGGGCATTTTCGTGGGTAGTCCATCTTTCTCCCCATTCAAGTCCATAAAACCAGACTCCGCCTGAATTACTGCATCGTAGCCGACACGATCATCATCGCTTCCGTAGCCAGTGATTTGGCCATAAATTAGTTGGTCGTTATCCATTGATAACTGTTGGTAGGAGACACCTAGTTTCTCGGCATCACCCGGCTTATAACTGGCAATAATGATATCGGATCGCTTTGCCAGTTTCTTTACTATTTGCTTACCCTCGTCCGTGGTTAGGTCAACTGCAACAGATTTCTTTCCCCAATTACAGGAACAAAAATAAGCGGAACGGTCGTCTGTCTGCTCCCCTGCCCCCTTCCAACTGCGTGTGACATCGCCACCAGTTTTTAGATTTTCTACCTTAATTACCTCTGAGCCTAACTCAGCGAAAAACTGTCCAACACTAGGGCCGGCAAGGACCGAGGCCAACTCGAGTACTTTCAAATTTTGAAACATGACTTGGATGTTAGTTAGTATTCGTTGGGTGTTCGAACAACCAACAACGAATCCATGTAAAGGTCAACGAAATTAGAATCATTTGTCGCATTTTTGTGTTGTAACTCAAAAATCAGCGGATCATGCGAATTTTAAGCCTTGTGGGGGTCGTTTTGTTGTGTATTTCGTGCCAGAAACAAGCAGAATTGAAAATCGGAAACTGGCGGGGCATTATAGAAATGCAGGGACAAGAGCTCCCGTTCAATTTTGAAGTCACTAAAGAATCCGGGAAGTACCAAGTATACCTGAAAAACGCGGAAGAAAAGCTGCCGCAAGATGAGGTGACCATTAACGGTGATTCCGTCAAAATAACAATGCTCATTTTTGACATTGACTTGATCGCAAAAATCAACGGAGACAAGCTGGAAGGTTACTACATCAAAAATTATGACCCCACCTTTAAACTCCCTTTCAAAGCCCAACATGGAGAGGACTTTCGGTTTCCTCATACCGAAAAATCAACGGTAGATTTTTCCGGCAAGTATCAACTCAACTTTTTCTCCGAGAAAGAATCTTATCCATCTATTGGCTTGATTAAACAAATTGGCCACGAAGCAACGGGAACCTTTTTAACGCCTACTGGTGACTATCGCTACTTACAAGGTAATGTTGCGGATGGTCAACTTAAGCTCAGTACGTTTGATGGCAACCACGCGTTTCTTTTCACTGCCTCTTTCGAAGGCGATTCACTGAAAGGCGATTTCTTCTCAGGCAAACTCTCCCATGAAGTTTTTAAAGGAATAAAAAATGAAAATGCGGAGATGCCAGATGCAGAGGCTCTTACGTTTTTGAAGGAAGGATATGATAGAATTGCTTTTAGTTTCCCAGATGAAAATAATAATCGGATAAGTCCGTCAGACGAAAAATATGCCAACAAGGTATTGATTCTTCAAATCTTCGGTACGTGGTGCCCCAATTGTATGGATGAGACAAAGTTCCTTTCGCAGTGGTACAAGCAAAATCACGAACGAGGGGTAGAAATACTTGGGCTCGCCTACGAGCGCAAAGATGATTTCGACTACGCCATCGGTCGCATAAGAAAAATGAAAGAGAAATTAAAAGTACCCTATGATTTTGTCATTGCCGGAACGAACGACAAAGAAAAGGCATCTCAAAGTTTACCGATGCTCAACAAAGTGATCGCCTTTCCTACCACCATTTTCATTGGCAAAGATGGAAAGGTGAAACACATTCGAACCGGCTTTGAAGGTCCTGGGACAGGAATCTATTATGAGAAATTCAAAGAGCGATTTAATGAAATCGTGAATGAACTTTTAAGTGAGAATTTAACTCCAAAGAATTGATAAAATAACTACATGCGCTGGGCTGTAGGTTGCAAGTGGAAGTTGCATCACCTGAGCCTTGGGGCATGTAGCCTGTGTCTTTTATGAAGAAAAGAGTTGTAGTCGGTCTATCCGGAGGCGTTGATTCCAGCGTAGCTGCCTACTTGTTAAAAGACCAAGGCTACGAAGTGATCGGCATGTTCATGAAAAACTGGCATGACGACACAGTGACAATCAGCAACGAATGTCCATGGCTGGATGACAGCAATGACGCCATGATCGTTGCACAGCAATTGGGCATCCCGTTTCAAACGATTGACCTAAGTAGTGAATACAAAGCCCGGATTGTTGACTACATGTTTGCCGAATACAAAGCCGGGAGAACTCCAAACCCGGATGTGCTCTGTAACCGTGAAATAAAATTCGATGTATTTCTGGACGCAGCATTAAAATTAGACGCTGACTTTGTGGCCACCGGGCATTATTGTCGAAAAGGGGTTTTAGAAAAAGAGGGGAAGCAAATTTTTCAATTACTGGCAGGAAAGGATCCGAATAAAGATCAGAGCTATTTTTTATGCCAGCTTAATCAATCACAACTTTCAAAAGCCTTGTTTCCTATTGGAGAATTACTAAAACCGGAAGTTAGAGCTATTGCGAAAAAGGCAGGACTCGATACGGCTGAAAAGAAAGATTCACAAGGATTATGTTTTATAGGCAAAGTTCATTTACCCGATTTTTTACAACAACGGCTTGAACCCAAAAAAGGGAAAGTAATTGAATTGCCATTTGACTCAAACGCATTCAGCAATGGTTTTGCGGAAAATGATCTCCTTAATATTTCTCAGCCCTATCAGTTAAGACCTGAATTAGGTGAAATAATAGGTGAACACAATGGGGCACACTATTATACAATTGGCCAGCGTAGAGGTTTAAACATTGGCGGGCATGAAAAGCCTTTGTTTGTGATTGGCACTGATACTGAAAAAAATATTATTTACACGGGCAGTGGTGACGATCAGCATTGGATTCGCACCGATTTGAAACTATCTATTGGAGAATCTAAAAATTATATGGCACGCATACGTTATCGCCAACCATTGGAAAAATGCACCCTGCATAAAAAAGAGGAAGGTCTCTATATCATTTTTGATCGACCTCAACGTGGAGTAACACCGGGCCAATTTGCGGCATGGTACGAAGGCGAGGAATTGATTGGATCAGGGGTTATTAGTTAGTCAGTGCTGGGACTGAACCCACTAACACCGCCAGATATAATAAACTTCATAGCAATCGGCCCGGGAATGTTCAATGGCTGCACATTCTCCCGAGGCACTACAAAATGATCTCCGGCTACCGCATAAGATTGAGGAAAATAAACAACAACCATATCTTTTAGCCCCAACTCACTTAAATCTTGTTGTGTAATAAAACCAATTCTGTGTAACTGATTTTCCTTATTAATTCGAACTAACACGGGGCGATCAAATTTTTTCTTATCGCCCACAAAAGCGGCCAACAAATCTTTGATGGATGAATAAATTAGTTTAACCAATGGAACGCGGTTCATGCCAAGGTCAAACCAATTTGAAAAAGTCTTGAAGGCAAAATTGGAGGTGAGGTAGCCGAATAACGTTATGACACTTAGAATAATCACAAAGCCAACACCCGGATACGGCAAATTCAATCGACTGTCCAGCCATTGAAAGGAAACAATGATGAAATAGACAGTTGCTACCAACGGAACAATAAAAAGAGTACCATTAAAAAAGTACCGAACGATCTTTCCAGCAAAGCCTTTCATACACGTTTTGTTAAATCAATTTACCTATCAAATGCCTACCAACAAAAAAGGCTTCTTGCGAAGCCTTTCTATTTATTGTTCGCCAATTTTTATAAAGAGAAGCCGAGGAAGCTCAAAAAACCGAGCGACATCAGCCCTACTAAAATAAATGTAATGCCCAGCCCTCTAAGCGGAGCAGGTACATTTGAATACTTCATCTTTTCTCTAACCCCTGCTAACGCAACGATAGCCAGCATCCAACCTATTCCTGAACCAAGTCCAAAAACAGTTGCTTCTGTCAAATTGTAGGGGCGACCCACCATAAACAATGCAGCACCTAATACTGAACAATTCACCGCAATCAAAGGAAGAAAAATTCCCAGCGTGCCATACAATGCAGGTGAAAATTTCTCAACCGCCATTTCGGTCAATTGGGTAATAGCAGCAATTACTGAAATGAATATAATGAACTGCAAAAAGCCCAAATCGATATTTTTAAAATCGTCACCCAGCCACGCCAAACTTCCCGGTACCAACACACGGTTTTGAATTAACCAATTGATAGGAACGGTTATTCCAATTACGAAAACAACCGCCACGCCAAGGCCAATGGCAGTTTTTACTTTTTTGGAAATGGCGAGGAACGAGCACATTCCCAGAAAGTAGGCGAATATCATGTTGTCGATAAAAATCGACCGGATACCAATATTTACTAAATTTTCCATATCAAATTAGTTTAATGCGTCTCGCGATGTCCGTTCAAGGTACGCTGTACCCAAATAATAATACCTACCAATATACAAGCACCCGCTGGTAACAACAGTAAGCCATTGCCGGTATAGTGAACGCCCATTGATTCAAATACTTTAAATCCAAAAAGGCTACCGCCACCAAACAACTCACGAACGAAGGCGACCATCATCAGGATAATGCCGTATCCTAAACCATTCCCAATTCCATCTAAAAATGAAGGCCAGGGCTTATTACCCATAGCGAACGCTTCCAACCTACCCATCACAATGCAATTGGTTATGATTAGCCCAACAAACACTGATAGTTGCTTAGAGACGTCATAGACATAAGCCTTCAAAATCTGATCTACTAAGATCACCCATAGCGATACAATAGCCAATTGAACAATGATTCGAATACGTGAAGGAATTGAATTTCGCATCATTGAGATCACCACGTTGGAGGAAGCCGTTACCACCATCAATCCGATGGACATAACAAAAGCAGGTTTCATCTGAGTCGTCACTGCCAAGGCAGAACAAACACCTAAGATCTGCACCGTGATTGGATTATCAATGTCAAGTGGATTTGTAATCAGCTTTTTGTTTTTCTTAGAGAAAAGCGGTTCTGCTTTTTTCTCCACCACATCTACTTCCGCTGTTGCTGTGCTCATAGGTTTAGCGATAAATTTTGTTGATTCTTCTTTAAATAATTTTTATAGCAAGAGAAATAATCCGCGAGCATATTGTTTACACCTTTTCCGGTAAGGGTTGCTCCTGACATTCCATCTACTTTATGCGGATCGGCAGAATAATCCATGCCCTCTCCTTTTTGCATTTGAACGGACATGATCTTGTCTCCTTCAAAAACCTTTTTCCCTTTGTATCGAACTTGTATATCATCAGAAGTAATTCGAGCACCCAAACCGGGCGTCTCACCGGCATGCTCAAACTTTACACCCTGCACGGTATTCAAATCAGATTGTAGCGCAACAAATCCCCAGATGTTATTCCATAATCCATATCCATAGACGGGCATTACCGCATTTTCAATTTTCGTTGAATCGGTCTCATTTCTAAATTCATAAATAGGCAATAGGCGTTCCTCCGGCTTCAGCTTGTATTGTTCAGCAATCACCACCTGACTTGCTTTCATGCCCACTTTTACATTACCCTGAAAATCAATAACACTTTCTTTCACCCGCGAAGCATACAGCTTTACAACATCATCTCCGTCTTTCAACTCCATTACTGTAGCGAGGATATTCTTCTTGCGTTCCAACTCGATGTTAGCATCTTGTAGGGGCTTTAAAGTTTGTGAAGCAATTGCCAATGCTCCGCCACAAACGATGGTGATGGCCGCAGCATATAAAACGATGTAAAGGTTAGACTGTCGCACGTTGTAATCTTCTTTTTTTGTTTGCACTAACTACAAAATAATCGATGAGAGGGGCGAACACGTTCATCAACAATATCGCCAACATGATGCCCTCAGGATAAGCTGGATTAAATACCCGGATCATAACGGTAAAGATACCAATCAGAGCCCCATAAATCCATTTCCCTGTTTCTGTTTGCGAGGCAGTTACCGGATCTGTCGCCATGAAGACAGCGCCAAAGGCTAATCCGCCAATTACTAAGTGATAATGTGCAGGCATAAGCATGAATTCATTACTTGCTCCAAAAGCATTTAGAATCAAAGTGAAACCCAAAATAAATAGCATCACCGCAGCAATCACTCCTAGTTCACCTTTAATGATTCTTCCAATCACGCCAGCAGAAATAAAAGCAATAACTGAAGCTAAAATCAGAACAATACTCCCTAACGCCCCAAATGTATTTGAAGCCGCTAAGTTTAGTGCAACAGCCATCGCATACGCTCCGCCAAAAACGCTAACGATTACTTTCCAACTTCCTGCACCCGTTGCAACCAAAATAAAGGCACCCACCAGACACATTAAGGTAGAGGTCTCTCCGATACAACCTGGCATAATACCCATGAACATATTCCAGAATGAAAAGACGCCCTCGTTCCATCCAGCTCCAAAAGAGTTAAGTGAAGTAACTACGTTGGTTCCTGTTGTGGCTGCATCTGCGGCTAAAGACAAAGGCGTTGCACCAGAGTATCCAGCGACTGTCTTTGCCTCACCAATATAAGTCCAAACGCTTCCCGAAATATCAGTAGGGTAAGCAAAGTACAAAAAGGCGCGAGCCGTCAAAGCAACATTCATCACATTCATGCCCGTTCCACCAAAAGCCTCTTTACCAATAATCACGGCAAAAGCAGTGGCCAAGCCAACTTGCCAAAGTGGTACGTCAGGAGGCATGACCAACGGAATGAGCATTCCCGTTACCAAAAATCCTTCGTTGACCGGATGTCTTCTGTATGTGGCAAACATAAACTCAATACCCAAGCCCACTCCGTATGAAACAACTACGATTGGCATTACTTGAACTACTCCAATCCAAAATTTATCCATGAATGAAGCGGCCTGACCAATAGCTAAAAAATGTTGGTGACCCACATTCCACATTCCAAACAATAAACATGGCACCATGGAGATGATCACCGTCATCATCAACCGTTTCAAATCAATGGCATCGCGAATTTGTGCTCCTTTTATTCCGTTCGTGGTTGCAGGCGCAAATAAGAATGTCTCTAATGCCTCGAAGGAATAATAGTGCTTTTCCCACTTTCCGCCCTTTTCAAAGTTGGGCTTTACTTTTTCTATCTGATGCTTAATAAACTCCATCTGATCGCTGTATTAACTTTGTTGAACCAATTCAAGACCTTCTCTCAAAATTTCCTGCACCTTGTGCTTAGATACATCTACAAACTCACAAAGCGCCAAGTCTTCTTCAATGACTTCGTAAATGCCCAATGCTTCCATTTCATCAATATCTTCGGCCAGAATGCTCTTTAGTAAATGGGTAGGTAAAATATCCATCGGAACCACCTGCTCAAAAATACCAGATTGTACAAAAGCGCGGGGTTCTCCGTGGGTGTTTGTATCCACCACTCTTTCCTTTGTAGGTGAAAGAAACGAAAACAACCCAATAGCTCGATGGAAACTCAGTTTGCGCTCACCAGGAGTAATCCAACCCACAAACTCCGCGTAATCACCTTCAGGTAAAACAGAAATTTGTTGATCGAAAAATCCGATGTGTCCTTCCTTTCCTACTGAAGTGCCCGTCAAAGGATTTCCAGCTATCACTCGCACGTGATCTTGTTTCAAGTTATCTTGAAGGAATTTTTTTACGGAGGCTCCTGTGTAGGTTTTATAATATTGAGGGTTCTTAACTTCAGAACCAGTCAGCGCCACCAGCTTTGATGCATCATAAATTCCGTTCAGGAATAGTTTACCAATCTGGATCACACCTGCTGGCGCAATTGTCCAAACGATTTGCCCTTTATTGATCGGATCTAAATGATGAATCTGAACACCGACACACCCGGCAGGATGTGGCCCTGAAAATTTATTAACTTCTGCTCCCTTCACTTGCGAGAAAACAGTTGAAATTTCGCTAGTAGCGTGCGTGTTGATATGAACGGCCCCAGATGTAAGCTTCTTCAAAATGTCCACACCCACTTGAAAGTACTGGTCTTGCCCTTTGTACAGCACACTGTAATCAGGTGCCAGCGGGTGGGTATCAAATGCAGAAATGTGAATCGCCTTTGGCGTCACTCCCGGATCGGCCACTACGCCAAAGGGGCGCTCGATCAAGTTAGGCCAAACTCCTGATGCCAGAAGTTGCTCCTTCAATGCCGCAGCTGATAGGTTTGAAATCTCGGAAATCGTATATTTTTTGAAAATCTCGTATTCCACCTTCTTATCGGCCAAGATTTTTATTTCTAGCAGCTTGCGCTTTTCGCCTCTCTTAATCTCGACCACTTCACCGCTGACGGGTGCCGAGTAGATAACATTTTCATGTCGCTTGTCGTGAAATAGCGGAGAGCCAGCTTTTACAGTATCCCCCTCCTTTATGACAGGTTTAGGCATATAAGTGCCGTGGAAGTCTGTGGGTTTTATGACAAATGTGTCAGGTTGATCTATTTCCACCACTTTGGAAGCAGCTTTGCCTGCCAGATTAATGGTAAAACCTTTTTTTAGTCGGATGAATTTGCCCATGAGGAGTTGGCAATAAGTTAAGTTTAGTATCCCTTCTCAATTCAACCAAAAAAGGCATTTTAGGAAGGAACGTGGCAAAATTAGCAATTAAATTCAAGCAGCAAAGGGGAGATAAATCAAAGAATTTTTGAGCCTTGCGCCAACTTGAAAATGGAGGTCAAGTCGAGGTGACTATTTTTGAAAAAGCCAGCCTAACTACCTCATCTACTTGTTCGTCAATAGTAATGTGGGTCGTATCAATCAAAATAGCATCTGGTGACTTTATCAAAGGGCTCTCCTTTCGGGTACTATCAATCTGGTCGCGTTTAGTCAGGTTTTCAACAATTGTATCAATATCGACTAGATCATCGCGTTGCAGAAGTTCCTTTTGCCTTCGGAAAGCCCGCACCAACATATCGGCAGTAAGAAAAAGTTTCAGCTCGGCCTGGGGAAAAACGACCGATCCAATATCTCTGCCATCCATGACGATACCTTTCTCTTTCCCCAACTTTCGTTGAATGGCCACCATGGCTTCGCGAACTTCTTTTAGGGCACTTACCGGACTTACATTCTCTGAAATTCGCATTTTTCGAATGTCCCTTTCCACGTTAACGCCATTCATAAACAATTCGGAAACCCCTTTTGCATTGACCCGAAAAGAAAGCTGGATTTCGCGTATTGCCTTTTCAACTTCCTTGGAGTTGGTGATCGCTACCAGATGATCTAAAAAATAAAGGGTGACGGCTCTGTACATCGCTCCAGAATCGATGTATCGATAGTTCAGCTCCTTGGCTACGTTCTTGGCTGTAGAACTTTTGCCGCAAGCGGAATACCCATCTATGGCGATCACAATTTTCCGCATGACTCAACAGTCTTTTTGTGGACAAGGCAACGGTTTATTAGGGTTGGGCTTTTTATGCCGCGGCCGATAGCCTGAGTTAGATTGTGCGCAGGCACTTAGCACTATAATAATAGCCAGGGCAAGTAAAATGAGGTTCGTTTTCAAACTGGGTCGGATTTAGAAATCAAATTTAAGCCAAAATTGCAAATAGTTGCCATCGACTCGGTGAACCATGGCCTGAAATAGTTAGTTGTTCAACTAATCAAATTTGGTCTTTTTAAAATTCCAACCTTGATTAATTCCAAGAGAATGGCAACAGTTTGCTAGATTTGTCGTCATTAAATGAAATGTCAAATGGAAGAATCAAATCAAGAAGGCTCAGCCGAAAAGTTTTTTAAGGACTTCGGGAAGAAATTAGATCAATTTTTGGTGGAAGCTAAAGATGCCGGCACTCGGGTGGAAGCAGACCTAAAGAAAAAATTTGAGGAACTGAAAGTGGCCGCTGACAAACTTAAAAATGACGCTGAAAATAAGGAGCGTTGGAAAGAGGTAGAAGCCAGTTTGAAAAAAGCAGGTGAAGAATTGAATAATGCTGTAAAGGCTGCGTTTAAGAAAGGTCAATAAGTCCATAGGCGATTGTCCATAGTCGATCGCAAATTGCCACCTTACTTACTGGCTATCGACCATGGACTATTCAACCGCGGACTGTCGACTATTGACCTAAATTTTAACTCCCTTCCATTTCCCCTGTCGGAAGATAACAATGGCGACAACCGCCATCACTGATTCCGCAATAGCAATCGCCCAAAAAACTGCGCTCGGCCCAAGGCCAAATTGCACAGCTAGCAAGTAAGCCAGCGGAATTTGAAAAAGCCAGTACCCACACAGATTTAGAATGGTTGGCGTACGCGTATCTCCTGCACCATTAAACGATTGCACAATCACCATTCCATATCCATAAAACACATACCCAAAAGCCACAATCTTGAGGCATTGCGCTCCATAGCGAATTACTTCTTCATTGGAGGAAAAGATTCGCATGATGGGATCCGACACAAAATAGAAAGTGATGGATATCAAGCCGAGGAAAACCATATTTAAAAAACCGGCCTTCCACACTGACTCTTCTGCTCTCTCTGGCTTTTCCGCACCCAAATTTTGACCGACTAAGGTTGCTGCTGCATTGGCCATGCCCCAAGAGGGCAAAATCGTAAATATGATTACTCGAATAGCAAACTGATAACCCGCAAAGGCAGCACTTCCAAAAGTTACAATAATCCGTGCCATAAAAAGCCAGCTGGCGGTGGAAATCAAAAACTGCCCGATGTTACCAGTTGATACTTTCACAAGGCGGGTGATAATACCCCAATCTATTTTTATATTTTCCTTATGAATTTTGATGACTCCCTTTTCGCCTGAG
>VYLZ01000127.1_pt1 | contig 13969 bp, 12 predicted proteins | sample 5115361 | NCBI WGS metagenome assembly VYLZ01 (sample SAMN12291805, study PRJNA351875) | freshwater metagenome | isolation source: freshwater lake | place: USA: Michigan, Sixteen Lake | collected 2013-08-07 | reverse complement strand
ACCGGAACTCACGCTTGGGGAGAGATTCCCTCTGGTTTGGTTGGATACGTCCTGTCAGATTAAGGAAACTCAGTGAACCAAGAATCCCTCGCATGAGAGCGACGGGAGTGTCAAGTTAGTAGTTTTCGAGTTTAGCTAATTGATTTGAATCATGATTAAATACGTTATTCTCAATTTAGAACGGAGCAATGATAAAATTCAATGTTCTCTGCAAATAAAATATTTATCAACTAACCCATTGCGAGCGTTAATCTTTGATCAGGCTATTCAAAAGTTGTATAATTTTTTTGGTCGAGAAAAATTTATACTTGATTATCCTACCGAACTGATTAATCAATATAATAACTGGAAAAATCAATACAAGGACTTGCAACAACTAGGACTTAATCCTAGTTCGGCAAATAGCGATTTAGATAGATCTGCAAAACAATTAGATCGTAACCTAGAAAATTTTAATCAAGAATTAAATACATGGTTAGAATCTGTTCCTAATAAAGTCAAAGAAAAAATAGAGAGAAATTTCTCAAGTAATCTTGAAAAAATTTTGGACTCTGATACTAAAGTAATCTTTGTCATTGAAACTGAAATTCTGGAAATTCAAAAGCTGTTTTGGCATCAGTGGAAATTACTCAAAAAGCATTCTGAAATTAGCCTTATATTTGGGATAACACAACCAAAAAATAAAGTTAAACAAGAATCGTATGTTCGACCGTATAATAGGGAATTGAAAGTTTTGATTATTTTCGGAGATATAACCGAAGAAAAGATGAAAGATGAAAAAAATATCTGGGAAAAATCAACTTCGATATGTCATAATCTGGGTATTAAGTTAGAGTTAGAGTATTTGAAAAAACTTAGTTCTACAAAGATAAGATCACTTATCGAAAGGGGGCATCAATTTGAAGTTATTTACTTCTTGGGACATAATCCAGACGAGGAAGAAGGCAATGGGCAAGAAGACAACAGGATAAAAATTAGTGAAAATGAATATTGGACAAATTATAAATTTTGCGAATGTATTAATATTCAAAAAATAAAAACTGTAAAGCTAGTTATTTTAAACTCTTGCTATTCCCTAAAGTTAGCAAAAGCTCTCATTAACGAGGCAGAAATTCCTCAAGTTATTGCGATGAGAGAGTCTATCTTTATGGATTTTTCTCGAGAATTTTTAGTGGTTTTGTTGATCGATTTACTGCGATATAAAATTTTACCTTTTGCCCTTAAAGAAGCTCAAGAAAAGATAGAAGATAATGACGATAATAAAGGATGGCAAAGTTCTGCTTCAGTCGTTGCTCTTTTACAAAATCTTAACAAAACTCCTTGGACATGGCCTAATAATAAAGAATCTCGCTTCAAAAAGAATCTATTTCCATATTGCTCAGGTTTTTTGTCTTGTTTATTCATAGGTATAGGTTTTTTACCGATAATTTCTGCTTTGAGCAAGAATAGATTGATTAATCTTCCCGGACAGATTAATAAAATATTCCCTCCGTCAGAAGCTGAAGTAGAAAATTTATTAAAAGAAAGTACGGTAACTATTAAAGTTTATGACCCCAACACAGAAAAATTTAGTTTTTTTGCGGGTATTATTTTTGCTTATGACAAGAAAGCAGACAAATCTCATCCTCAACAAGATACAACTTATTATATTCTAACCACCGCAAAATTATTAGAAAACAAAGAAAATCGTCAAATTGTTATATTCATTAATAAAGAACGAGAAGATTACAAATACGACAGATCTATTACAGAGGTGAGTCAGCACTTAGCTATAATGACTTTTAACAGCAATAAAACATACAAAATCGCTCAACTGAGCAAAGATAAGGCTGCATTAGAAGAAAAAGTTTATATGGCTGCTCAACAGTCTCCTGAAAATCCTCATTCAACTCCCGATTTAATTGATGGTAAAATTACCGATCTAAATCCAATGCAACGAAATCAAACTTATAATTTTTTCTACAACAGTTTTAATAGTACAATTAAACCAAAAGCTGAAGGAAATCCTATTATCAATCAATATGGCTGCTTAATTGGAATTGATTTAGGTATTTCTAAGTTGCCTAATCAGAATTTAGGAATTGGTATTCCTGAAGATACTCTTCTAGAGGTAAAAAAGCTTAAAAATCCCGAGGATACATCGATAAGTAACATAGAAGAATCAAAGTTTTCATTTTATACTGAATCTTGTCAGTATGAATAACAAGGCTATAAACATTCTTTTTCCAGCTTACGATATTGAAGCTTGAACAGCGATAAAAACCACTGCGATACCGTTTCTTTATTAGGATTGTATTGATCGATTTTATCAAATACTTGCTTCAAAGTTTGCTGCCATGCCATTCCAGAAATATCCGGGGAAGAACTATAGATATTTTGATTTTGTACTTGATTAGATTCTTGAATTTTATTAGTTAATTTCGTTAAACTTTTATATCTTTGCTGACTAATTTTTGGATAATTTTTAGCAGCCAAAGCTAAACTTTCTAACTGTTTATTTTCATATTCTGCAAGTTCTGTATTGATTCTCGCTAACAAAGTCCGTAAAGAATTTTCTCTTGCTTTTAAGATTCTTGAATCGATTTCAGGATGTTGAATTGCATAGTCAGAAAATTCTGCTATTGCTTTCTCAAACTCTTGAGCTTGAGCTTTTCTAAGTTCATATCCCTTTTCGTTCAAAACCATAGCTGTAAATCCACTAACTGTAACTCAACGCAAACAATACCTTTAGTAATTCCTCTTTCTATATCTATTGTATAATAACCATAAATCGTTTGACCATTTACGGCTCTCGTATCTGCGGTTAATAATTCTCCTCCATACTTTTTCTTTTGCTCTCCACATCCTTCTAAGGAAGTATCCAGCAGGATACTATCAAGCTTTTCTGGATTTACTTTCTCGCTTTCCCAAAAACCATCATAATCATTGGGTTTTCGCTTTTTAGTCACAAAACTACCATCAAGATAGACTTTTTGGCAACCTGCTTGTTGAAGATTTAGCAATACTTTTTTTAGTCCGACTAGAAGACGTTGTCTTCTTCGAGTTGTTCCAAATCTTTCTACAAGCTCTTTCCAGCTATCTAATTTATGTTCTCCCGGCGGCAAAAAGCCGTGTTTATTAAAAGGAGGAATTCCCATGTTTTTAATATTAGATAATTTATAAGCAAGCTAGGCATTGCCCAATAAAAACTAGGGTCGATTAGAGCCAATTGAATGACTATCTTGATAAGATTGGTTTAAGGGATCTCTGTAAGTTAGGTAAAGTTTTAGAGGAATCGGTGGACTCTGAATCAACGCTAGATGATAGTCCTCAACAACCTGCATAGCTTCAGAAGTAGATAAGGATTTATCGTAACGAAGATCGGCGCATTTTTGAAAAGTATTTTGAGCAGATAATTTCAGATCTGAATACTTTTTCCAAAGCAGTAATATATCCCCAGATAGGATAAAAGAAATAGCTGTTAATGCTGCCTTAACTGCCCACTTTACCACAGTCATATCTTGATTTTCTTGGCTGATTGTAGCTGGAGAAGTTGCAAAGTCTGCAAAATAAATAATTCCTGATAAAATTGAAATTGAAATAACTAAAAATACCAGTAAATAATTGACCACTTTTGTTGCTAAAAACTCAGTAAAGTAAGCAGATTCTGTTGTAATATCCATTAATCTTTGTGGACTATTAGATAGAGAAGATGAATAATAAGGAGAAGTAAAAGGAGCTTGTTGTAATTGAATTCCCGTTGTCCAAGCTCTAACCATAGCTAACTCATGGCTCGGAATATCTTCTCCTAAACTATCAGCATATAAAATCATTCTTCTACATTTATCAGCTTTTTGTGTCAAGTTATTAGCCCATTCTCGCAACCATGCTACTGCTATTGGAGTGATTAAAGCAAGAAAACCGGCAATAGCTAAAAGCCACAATTTATTGTTGACTGTCGCAATTAATGCTAAAACTTGAGCGCATAAAGATAACAACAAGCTGTACCACCATCTCACTTCAGCTTGATCGTAGAGATAATTGCGAATATCCGACAAATCTTTTTGGTTTGACATAGCTTACTTGAGAAGAGATATAAGATAAAATTTTTAACAATTTATCTAAATTTCTGATTAAAATTTAGATAAATTATCCCGTTAAAATAGGGTTTAGTCAAAAGAAAATTGTTCTGTGTGAATTTCCTCTGCTCGCTTCACTTGTATTTGAAAACTCTCTCCCAATTGAAGGGTATATTCCAAAGAGATATAATCACCTCCTTTTGTCAGATTTGCCTTCAAAGTTTGATCGGATAAAGATAGTAGCTTCAAATTCAAATCAGATGGAATTTTTTTAGATGATTCAACCTCCACGAGAAGTTGAAATTTTCCCTCTTTTGTAGGGGTTATCTCGACAGATAGGATAAATTTCTGTCCTCTCAGAGTAATGTATTTAGCTTTATAAAGAGGAGAAGTAATAGATTTATCGATTGTAGATAAAGCAGGACTATCTCTACGAACAAGCTTTTTAACAAGCTTTTTCTGTTTATCATTTAAAATTTTTGCTGATTCTTTCTCATCCCAATTCTTGGCAAAAATTCTTTCGAGAAATTGTTTGTTTTTAGCCAGAAGAAGTAAATCAACTAAATTGTCAATATCCGGTAATTGAGCTAATAGTAATTCGTCAGTTTCTATCTGCTCGACAAATCCAACTAAAATAGCTTTCTTCGCTTCTTCATCAATTTCTACCACCACATAACCCACTCTATCTGAGCATACCTCGGACGGGACATAACAGATATTTTCATTTGGCAAAACTGGACGACATTCTAATTTACCGAGAACATCGATCTTTAAATCAGCACTATCCATTAAAATTCGCTGATTATAATGCCCAATAGTGCTTTCCTCTAAATTTGTTTCTACTTTCAAACACTGGCAGTAAAAGTTAACAGCAAGCACGGCTAAAGTATTTAGAAAAACCTGTTGACTTTTATCGGAATTTTTCTGCTCGCTACTAAACTTTTGAGCTAATTTAAAATCAGCACCGCTCAAGGGGACTGTAAAAGTTAAACGTTCAGCTAGTGGCATCATGGTTTTTGTCTCCTATTTCTAAAAATATTCTTGAAAAATTGGTTGCAATTTATCAACGCTGCGTTGATAAAAGCTGCTTAAAGTTGCTAAGGAAATTCCCCATTCTGTTGACATTTCCTTCCAAGATTGTCCATTAAATCGCCTTATACAGATTGCTTGAAAATTAGCCTCCGGATGCTTTTCTATGTGAGTCTGTCGAAAACAATCTCTAGGATCTTTTTGGATAAAATCCCATAATCTCTCCCAATCTTTTTGGGGGGAGAGAGACTCAGGTTGCTGGATTATATCAAGCAAGGAAGTATCTGAGGCATTAGTCCAGCTTGATTGCTCCGACTGGAGAGGAACATCCAAAGATTGCTCATAAATTCTGACTCGTTTGCCGTTATTTTGTCTATGTCGCAGTTTTAAATGTTCCCTGACAGCATCGATAAACCGCTTATCGAGCAAAAAACTTACCCATGCCAAGACATTACCTTTACTTGGGTCGTACAGATCAATTTTTTCAAAAATCTCTAAAAAAGTCTGCTGTAGAGCTTCGTGAAAAATATCCTGATAGACAGACTTAGGAAAATTATAGATATTTTTACAGTACACTTTATTAGAGTTTTGAATCTCATTGGTTAGTTTTGTTAGCCATTTTTGTCTCTCCTTGCTGTTTGCAGGGGAGCTTTTAGCCAAAAGTGCTATTTCTTCAAGAAGCTTAAGTTTGCTGTCTGGGTTACTCATCGGAGAACTCTCCTTGCATTTTCTAGATCACTACCCCTTTCATCTACTCGTCAGGTTACTGGCATTTTATGCAAAAACCGATAATTAAAATTCTTTTTTGTGAGGAATTGTCGAGGGAATTGCGATCTCGCTCCCGGACTGCCTTCGGTATCGCAGCCAGAGTGGATGTGGCGCGGGGTACTATCGAGAATGTAAATTTATGTTAAGATAATCATAAATTTTGCATAAAAAGCAGCCATCGCTACGAGAAAGTAATGTAAAACCAAAACTAAACACGATCGCTGTTTGGTTGCTATCGATGAAAACTTATTCTCATTCATCAGGAGGTGAAGTGCTTGGGAGTTATTTATATTGGCGATCGCGAAACAGGTAAAACTCACTTAGTCTTGGAATTAGCTAACCCCAAGGGAAATTATGTCAAAGTTACTTATCCCGATTATCAGTATCTCAAAGGACTTTTTTTAGACCTAGAACTTGGCTCCCCAAAACCAACTGGTGGTCTCGCTCCCGAAGGAATTTTTAAGCAGTACATAGAAGTTAATGTCACCCTTCCCACAGGAGAGAAAATGATTGCCTTGGATTGGTTAGACACCCCCGGTGAAATCTGGCGAAAATCTTGGCAAGACAAACAACCCGATGAATGGAAAGGATTTCTCGAAACGATCAGAAAAGCTGAAGGAATTATGTTGATTTTACCGCCCTATCGGGACATCATTCAACCGACCGGCCAAGTCAACAAAGATGACTTTATCACCACAAAACAATGGTGTAATCGTTTTGACCGTTGGCTTGAATTTTTCCAGCAAGATTGTCCGAAAATTCGACATCTTCTCCTCTGTTTAAATAAAGCCGATTTACTCCAAATTGATCTCGAACAAGAAGCCAAAAAACTCGCTTTTAATCCTGACCGCCAACCCATGACATGGCAAGAGAGAGATAACTATGTTTTTCAGCGTTATTTTCGACCGATTCACCCCCAAATCAATCAACTAAATCGCAGTATTCAAGGGTTGACGGTTAGGTGTTTCATCACTAGCATATATAATCGAAAATTATTAGAATTACCCTGGATTTATTTAGGTAGTCATCTCGCAAAATAAAGTTAAAATAGGAGTAAAAATGACCAGTGGAAATATTGTTGTAATTGGACCGACAGCAGCAGGAAAAACCACCTATTTAGCTGCTTTGTCCTACTTTAAAGAACACAAACAAGGCAAAAAACTATTTACTGTCAATCCACAAAATCCTGCCACAAGAATACTTGCAGAAAAAGCTGAAAATATTCTCAAACAGGCGGCCGATCTAGATAGAACCGTCATCGGACAAGAGATTCAGTCAGTAGATGACTTACCGTTTTATTCCTTTGGTATCGAAGCCAAACCCTATTGGTATAGTTCCACTGAGACTTTTCAATTAACCGCTAGAGATTATCCCGGAGAAGTTTTTGAGGCAATTGCCAGTCCCAGTTCAAGGAAGCCTATCCATGAAGATTTTATTAATGAATGTTTTACAGATGTCATCGGCTGTCTAATTATGCTAACAGGATGGGAACCCGGAACTGATAACTTTTATAACAGAATCATGAAACAATTCCTTAAATTAATGGATGAGCGGGGTCGTTCTCGGGATTTGAAGTTAGCAATAGTTATGAGTAAATGTGAAAGAGGAGAAATTTGGCCCGGTAGGCTTGACCCAGAAATTGATTTGTTCGGTGTCCATTTACGAGAAACTACTAAAACCTTGCGAGAAAAAGTTATTCCCCAGAATCTGCGTTTTTTTGCCCTTTCTACCTTTGGCGTTTTAGGCAAAGATAATCCCCGTCCTAACCGAGAAGATCGGATGAAAGGAGAAGAACCGGCTTCGGTGATTAGAGAACCAGATTCATGGCAACCTTATAATCTAATTGAACCTCTCTATTGGCTCAGTAAAAAACAAAATCAAGGAGCAAAAAATGAAAGCATTTGACTGGTTAAAACCAAAAGCTCCTGAATTAAAAGATGCCAATGCGGAAATACGGGTTATTGGCGATCGCAGTGCTGGTAAAACGGCCTATATGGCTTCCCTCGCCTATTGGCCTAATGCTAAGGCCGATAGTCCAGTTCAATCGGTGACTCCCGTGGGGAACCAAGAAGCCAGCGCACAACTGATGAACATGGCACAGAACATCTTAGAACAGGGACTAGAATTAGAACCAACTCCCCTAGAAGCCACCGTTGATGAAGTCAAAGATTATGGATTAAGTATTGTTCTCAAAGAAGAATTTTCTTTGAAAAATCTGCAAAGAGGTCTATCCTCTAGTGCCATACGTCTCAATGTTAACTGTAAAGATTATTCCGGCGAGTTTCTTCGGGATCTCATTAACAAAACCGGTGATCCGCGCTTAGTTGACTATCTCGAAGACTGTGTGGTAGCCACAGGTCTTTTATTGTTAGTAGATGGAACCTCTCACCGCAAAGATAAAGACTATGCTATCGGACTAGAAAAGTTTTTAGCGGCTTTAGACAGGGTGGATATTAATCCCAAACAACGACGCATTGCTTTTGCTATCAGTAAATGTGAACTGAGTCAACTATGGGTGAGTCGTCATCAACCAAGAAAATTGACACAAAGACGCTTTCCTCTGATGCAAAATAAATTAGAAAACTGGGTAAAAAAAGGTGGTGGTGAAGTCGATTATTTTGCTACTTCTGCCTTTGGTACGTTGGGAACGAATTATCCTGAACCCAACTCGATCGAAAAACAACGCGATCGCCAAGGAACAACTTCTATTATCCGCGATCCGAAGCGGTGGCGACCTTTTGGTTTAGTTTCCCCGATTTACTGGCTTTGTACTGGTCAACATCACAAAGAATTAGATAAGGATTAAAACAATGACTATTATTCACATTCATGAATTTAGCACGGGTATTTTAGTGGATGGCACTGGCACTGCGGGTGAGTGGAAGTCGCGGGGTTTTTCGGGAGAGTACATGAACTCAACCCTTGCTAAAATTCCTACACCTGTACAGTTAGCCATTAGAAATCGAGAATTTGCGGTAGCTGAAGGCGCATCTAGCGAAAATCCCGCCATTATTGGACGGGAAGTCGAATGTAATAGAGAGGCTTGGTCAGTCATTGCTGTGGTCACACGGGGGATGGATGAACGGAAACGAGGTGCATCTCTCTATCGCTATTTCTTGTGTGAGGGATTGAATAAATTGCCCGATCTTTTATATTGGTACATGAGAAATGGAAAGCCAACTTTTAACCCCTCCGATTATAGACAAGTCGGTTATCCCACAGAATATGACGATACTGAGACTCAATTTAATGACTATATTCCAGATGAGTTGGAGAATCTTTTGCAACAAGAAACACCGATAATTATTCCTCAGCAACAGCAACAACAGACTGCTTTAATCATTCATAAAATTGCCTCTAAAACTGACTCAGCCAGAAATGATGAATTGATTTCTTGGGCCTGTAATGTGGAGGCTTTAGAGAAACCAAATCGCTTTTTAGTCATTCATCCCGCCAGTGCAAAAGCAGAGGAGACAATAAGAGCCACAATAAACAGTGTTCCTCAACTTCCCCCAGCTATACCCGAAGAACCCCTAATTAGAACTGCTATTAAAAATTCCTGCCGTACAGGGAAATTTCAACAGGACAATTTAGCTACCCTTGAAGATGCTTTGAATAATCCCAAAATTCAACAGGATTATACAACCTTTTGGAATTCCATATTTGAAGGTGAAGGCTCTAACTATGCTTATGAAAAGGAAATTTATAGTGAATATAATGTACGTCTCTTGACGCTACAAGCCATCATTTGCCCTGAAAAGCTGCCAGATTTTGTCGATTGGATAATGAAAAAAGAGAAGGATTATTATCCAATATCTCAGAGTTTTCAAAGAGAAATTGTACAAGCAATCAACCCACAAGGTGATGGTTCCATCACTTCGCAAACTATATTTAGTAAAATCACACAAGGTATTAATATACTTATTATTAATGTCATTGAGCCGCCATACTTGATAGATGCTACAGCTAGACTATTATCAGACAAAAAAGGACTCTGGGGCAGAATATACAACGATTATACCAGTAAAAAACTGAAAAAAAGTTTAAAAGAAAGAAAACTAGATGATGCACCTTGGCAAGAAATTAAAGATGACTTAAGTAGAGTTTGGGATTCTCTTTTTGATCCCAGTGAAAAAACTCAAAAATACATCCATCTTGCTCACCTATTTGATAAACTAGAGGAGGAACCAGATAAAGGAGATAGTTTAACCGTTTTCTTTTATCATCTCGCCCAGAAAAAGATTCCTAGTGACGTATATAAACGCCATAAATTGGAGGGAGATGAAGGTAATAATTTTGATATTAAAGTTCAAAGAGATATACCTTGGCAAGAACTGGTATTTATACAAACAAAAAAAATAGCAATGTTGCTTCTATCTTATCTGCTTAAAGTTAAAGGTGGAGCAGCTGGCTGTATTATTCCTATTATTTATTTTTTGCTTATATTCACTTTAGGAGGATTTTTCCTTCAAAGATTATTGAATTTAGCTAATTTATCTGTACCCGGTTTACCCGGAGGATCAAACACTTCAGAATCGCCGATTATTAAAAAAGCGTTCGTAAGCTTTTCAGCCACTAAAACATCATTAGAGCAAATTGAAAATGACTTGATGAAAACCGCTAGAGCAGACGGTTCCGAACCTAACAAGGATGAGATTGATCAAGCTATTTCAAAACTTCTCGACCCCAATAATTCTTTTAAGCTTAAGACTCTAAATAAACCAGAAGATAATAAAGATAAAGAAAAGTGGATTTTGTCTATATTGTCTTATCAATTATATAAAGTTACACCATCTAATTCTGATGATGTTGATGGCATTATTGATAAGGGTGGAAACACTTATCAATATCTAAAATGTAACCTACTTCAAAATATGGCACTGCAAGCAAGTAAAGAAACTGCTGACAATTGTAAAAAGATAGGGTTTTCCAAAGTTAAAGCCTCCTCAAATCAAGTTAAATCTCCTTCTTCATCTCCGTCTCCAACAGACGAAGAAAATAATGCAATCAAAGAGTTTGATAAACCAACAAAGACAAAAGTTAGTTTAGAAACTTTAGTAGAAGAATTAGATAAGGCTTTTTCTGTTTCATCTTCATATAGTGTAACTAATGTTCTTGATCCCAAGAATGAATTTGGAATTTACCTTAGTCGTATGACTGAAGTAGCAGATAAAGAAGCTTGGGTTAAAGCTATTTTAAAATATCAAGAAAGTCTTAAATCTAGAGTTAAACCAGGGCAATCTATTAATATTGCTGTTGATGGAGTGATTAACTATGAAAAAGACACCTATAAACTTTTGAAGTGTGATGTAGCTGCTCAACTTCGTGAAAAATTAAGTGAAACACCAGAAATTTGCGATAAAGTAAAACCAATTGATTCATCCTCATCATCAACTAATTCATCAGGACAATAATAATTTTTAAACCTATGAGAATTTGGCTTTACATACTAGCAGGAATAACCTCAGCTTTAATTGGCTGGAATATCGGTCAGATTTTCTTGACTGACTTAAAAATCCTGTCTCGGTTTCCAGAGGTGGTTCTTTTTCCCTGCATCGCCATATCCTTAGCGATTGGGATGGTAATGAATGAAATATTTATTAGTAATCCCACCCGTCCTAAACTCAACTTTCGGATTGCTTTAATTCCCCTATTAATTGCCACCTTAATCGGATTGATTGTCGGATTAGCAGCGGGTGGAATCTTTCAGCTATTAATTCAATCTGGAGTTGCTGAATTTCTCGGTAGATTTTTGGGTTGGCTTTTTGTCGGTGCAGCCGTCGGATTAGCCGAAGGACTAACTTGGCAATTTTACAGCATGGAGGCTGGCGATCGCGATCGTTTTCGACAACGGTTATATACTAGCATCATCGGTGCGGGTGTTGCCAGTTTCGTAGCGGTGGTAATCTTTGAATTCATTCGCCAATGGTTAGGCACTTCAGAAGCATTTATAAAAGCAGAAGATCCCCTCGGATTTGCCATTTTAGGCTTATTGCTTGGCCTAACCTTTACAATTACTAATTCTCCTAGCTACATGGCGGCACTGAGAGCCGGTAAAGGATTCGAGTACAGAAAAATCATTCCCGAACTCGAAAGCATCGATCCTCAATTTACATCCATTAATTCAGTCTTTCCTAACATCCATAAAACGCTCAAATTTGTCAGTGAATCGGATGCGGAAAAAATCGAAGAGGGACTGTCGATTCAACTTCCCGCCAAAGGAATCATCAAAATTGGTTCTGTCCCCAAAACTAAAGGTTCTGATGGTGTAGAAAGAGGATCGGATATTTATCTCCCCGGACTCCCCCCCCATATTGCTGACATCAAAATTACCCGCCGTGATGCCATTTTAGATCCTAACCCGAAATTTTACAACCTTATCGAACTCAACGGCAGACCTTTAACCAGCACCAAAGAAATTCTCCTTAAACACAATAACCTGATAACTTTCCATGTTAAAGATAATCACAACCCCGATGAACCCAAAATCTATCGTTTCGTCTTCTACAATCGCTTCCTTGACCCACAAGCTTAGTTTATCAATGATTATGTTAAGCGCTCTTATTACCCCAGCTTGGGGAATTAAACCTGAAATCACAGATATTGAGGACATCGACGATAAAGTGACTCTTCAAATTCAAGTGACAGGAGAAGAAAGTAAACCGATTATGGGTCTAGCTGAAAGCGATTTTCAGCTTAAAGTTCTTGATAAAAAAAACAACAAAACTTATCAAGGAAAACAACTGCCTTTTGACTGGAAGTCTCCCCGAGAAACGACTCCTCCTGATGCTTGGATTGTCGTTCTCATCGACTTTAGTGGCAGTATGAATTGTTCTCAGGCTCTCAATACAAAATGTGATGCCAAAGCGGTTGCTAAAGGAAAGCGAAAATTAGATGCAGCAATTAACGCACTGGGAACATTTATTAAATTCGCCTCAGAGCGCAAAGGCAACACCTATTTATCTATTGTTCCCTTTGGGGTAGAAGGTAAAAATGACAAGCCTGGAGCCTGTGATTATTACCCAAAAGTTACGTCAGAAACTCTCGATAATTTTAGTTTAGTGCAAGATGTTAAACTAACTAATTTTCTAGGTAGTCTTGCTGATAAAACTCCTTGTGCAACGACCAACTTCTATCAAGCTCTCAAAGAAACCGTCAATTTTTTTAAAAACGATAAAGAAGGTCGTTTTTATCCTAAAGATAAAGAAGGAAAACCTTTAAAACCTCAACCACGACTCTCAATTATTCTCCTTTCTGATGGCTTTGATAATAATAGTAATTATCAAGAAGTTCAGAAAACTTTAGCAGTTCTTCAGAACAATAAAGATATTGTTGTTCATACTCTAGGATATGGCTTAACCCCACAACAATTAGGCAAAAAATATTCCTTAGGTAAACCTGCTGTTCGTAGAGATATTAATAACCCAAAATTATCCCAAGAAACTAGAGAGCAACTAGAAAAAGAATTTGTAGATCAAAAACAGTTAGCGGAAATTGCGAAGTTAACAGGAGGAGTTACTGAATTTGCTGGTAATGCTGATGAAATTGCCGAGAAATTAGAAATTTTCCTTGATGCAATTCAAGGACGATACGAAATCAGTTATATACAACCCAACGTTCGACGAGGAGGCGAATATGTAGCCACAGTTTCTACTCAAAAAGTAGCATCACAATCTAAACCTTATACCCTTGATTTTTTTGGGCGTACACTTCCCTTAGAAACCAGAATATTAATGCTTATTTGTATTTTTCTTGCTCTTGGTTTGGGAGGAGTTATTCCTTTTTATTATTGGGGAAAATGGTTAAAAGAAAAACAAAACTAATACTAAATATTTTCGGCACTTGTAAAGTTATGAAACAAATCCTGATTTATTCATCTCTCTTTCTTCTCAGTAGTTGTAATTTTCAGTTTAATCAACCTCAAAAAACTTCAGAATGTCCTCAAAAAACCACAGCTATTCTCATTGCAGAAAATCTAGAAAATGTTAACCTAACAACTAAAACTATCACCAAATCTAATCAGGTTAGTTCTACTAAAGCTGTCGGATACACCTTTAAAGGAAAGTCAGGACAAACCCTTAGCTATAACACAGATGATGATATCTGTGTGTGGC
>VYLZ01000430.1_pt1 | contig 13992 bp, 12 predicted proteins | sample 5115361 | NCBI WGS metagenome assembly VYLZ01 (sample SAMN12291805, study PRJNA351875) | freshwater metagenome | isolation source: freshwater lake | place: USA: Michigan, Sixteen Lake | collected 2013-08-07 | reverse complement strand
TGGCTGCGGTTCACGACGACGATGTGCGTGTCGGGCAGGAAGTTGAGGCTGGTCGGCGAGTCCGGGCCGGAGGTGAGCACCAGCGTGCCGGTTTCTGCCACAGCGCCGATGACGGGGGTGACTGAGACGAGATCCTCGTTCACCGCTTTGCCAAAACGCACCTCCAGCGTCGGGCGGTCGGCCCAGGGCACGCTTTGCAACGCGGGCGCGACCACCAGTTGTGCGGGCAGATTTTGCTCGGCGAGATAGGTCGCCACCGCTTCGGGCACGGCCCCGCTATCGGGGATATGGGTCACGGTAGCGGCCAGCGCTGTCGCCATCTCCTCGAACAGGGTGACCAGTTCGGCGTGATCCTTATCGGTGCGGGCAAGGCCGATCTGGCGGCGGTGGGCGGTGAGGCGCTGGCGTAACCCCGCCTCGGTTGCGGCATCGAGCCCCGCCCGTCCCAGCGAGCGGCGGATGGAATCGAGAATATCGGCGCGGGCGGTGCTCATCAGCGGCTCCGGCGTTTGGCGTAGAGGGCTTGGAAGGTTTGGCCTTGGGGAGCGGGCATATCGCGCACCCGAGTCCAGCCGCCCGCGAGCGGCAAACTTGCGAAACGGCCCTTCTTGCGGGCGGCAAGGTTCAAGCCAAACGCCACTACGCGGGCAAAGAGCCGATACAGGCGCGGGCGGGTCGCCATAAAGGCCCAGGCCCCGATGCCCCAGCGCATCGCTTTCGGCGACAGTTTCGCTTCCGCCTGCCGCTCGCGCCAATGGCGCATCATTTTCGGCAGGGGTATCTTCATCGGGCACACCTGCTCGCACTTGCCGCAGAAGGTGGAGGCATTGGGCAGATGTCCCGCCTCATCAACACCGATCAGCGTCGGCGTCAGCACCGAGCCCATCGGGCCGGGATAGACCCAGCCATAGGCATGACCGCCGACTGCGCTATAGACCGGGCAATGGTTCATGCAGGCCGAACAGCGGATACAGCGGAGCATGTCTTGAAACTCGGACCCGAGCATCCCGGAGCGGCCGTTATCCAGCAGCACCACGTGATATTGTTCCGGCCCATCCGGGTCTTCCGCCCGGCGCGGGCCGGTGGAGAAGGTGGTGTAGGAGGAAAACTCTTGCCCTGTCGCCGAACGTGCCAAGAGGCGCAGCAAGGTGGTGGCGTCTTCCAGCGTTGGGACGATCTTCTCCAAGCTGGCGATGGCGATATGCACCTTCGGCAGAAGCTGGGTTAGGTCGCCATTGCCCTCGTTGGTCACGATCACGCTGGTGCCGGTTTCGGCGATGAGAAAATTTGCGCCGGTGATGCCCACGTCTGCCGCGAAATATTTCGCCCGCAACTCTGCCCGCGCCTCTTCCAGCAACTGCCGGTGTTCGCCCAAGGGGCGATCCGGGTCGAGGTGAGTGTGGGACTTGCGGAAGGTTTCGGCCACCTGACCGGCTGTGAGATGGATGGCGGGGGCGATGATGTGGCTGGGCGGTTCGTGCCGAAGCTGGATGATATATTCCCCCAGATCGGTTTCGATCGGGGTGATGCCCTTTTGCTCCAGATAATCATTGATGGCGATTTCCTCGCCGATCATCGATTTGCCCTTGGTCACGGTTTTGGCGTCCACCGAGCGGCAGATATCGAGAATGATCTGGCGGGCTTCTTCAGCCGTGCGCGCCCAATGCACCACACCGCCCGAGGCCGTTACTTTCGCCTCATAAGCCTCTAGATAGAAGTCTAGGTGAGCCAGCGTATGGTCTTTGATAGCGCGGCCCGTATCGCGCAACTGCTCCCATTCCGGCACTTTGGCGATGGTGGCGGCGCGCTTGTTGATAAAGCCGCCGCGCATATTGCCCAAGGCTTTGCGCAATGTGGCGTCGTTCAGCGACTTCTTCGAGTTCGCAACGAAAGCGTGACTGGTGGCGTGCATGATCGTTGCCCCCTTCTAGCGGGTTTCAGCTTCGGTTTTGTTGCGAGGATCGGCTTCGCCGATGGCGGGGGCTGACAGATCGCCCGCCAGCACTTCGGCGACATGGCGGGCTTCAATGCGCGAGCCCCGGCGCTTTAGTTTTCCGGCCATATTCAGCAGGCAGCCAAGATCGCCCGCCAGCAACAGATCGGCCCCGGTTTTCTCGATGGCGTCGGTCTTATTCGTCACCATCCGGTCGGAAATCTCGGGGTATTTGATGCAGAAGGTGCCACCGAAGCCGCAGCAGGTTTCGGCATCTTCGAGTTCAGTGATCGAGAGCCCCTCAACCGTTTTCAGCAGCGCGCGCGGCTGCGCCTTAATCTCCAACTCCCGCAAGCCCGAGCAGCTATCGTGATAGGTGATCTTCTTGGCGCAGGATGCTGGAACGGCGGTCACGCCTAGCACATCGGTGAGGAACGACACCAACTCGTAGGTGCGGTGAGCGACGCGTTCGGCGGCGAGTTTGGTTGCGGGATCGTCGGCAAACAGTTCCGGGTAATGGTGCCGGATCATCCCGGCGCAAGAGCCCGAGGGCGCGACGACATAATCGAGCCCATCGAAGGCTTCGATCACCTGCCGCGCAATCTGCTTCGTCGTCGCGCGCTCGCCGCTGTTATAGGCCGGTTGGCCGCAGCAGGTTTGCTCCGCCGGAACCACCACCGTACAGCCCGCCTGCTCCAACAGCTTCAGCGCGGCAAAGCCGACGCTCGGCCGATACAGATCGACCAAACAGGTCACAAAAAGCCCGACGCGCGCGCCCATTCCACACCCCTCCCCAAAACCCTGTGCCGCTGCCTGTTCCAGCAGCTTTGCGGCGAAGAGTTTGGGCGCGAAGGGCGGGCGCGGCAAGGGGGATTGTCGGCAATGGGCCCGCTGATGGCGGCGCGCGCCGGCTGGCCTCACCGCGACGCTCACGGGATCATGGGCAAATTAACGGAAAATTAGAGTTTCATGCGCCTTGTCAAGCTAAATAGGGGAAATGATTGGCAAAAATCTGTAAAAAGATGAAATGCGAATGTCTTAAACGACCGTTATGATTTCAGTTGCGGCGCTAAACTTACTTTGCACGCAGAGACGACCCTTTTACCGGGAGGCCTAGATGGCAGGCGTTAATAAATCGATTAAAATGACCGCAGCAAAAACCCAAGAGGTCGATGACTCGACGCCGTGGGTACCATTATGGCCGAATCCGGCCGATGTGGCTTATAGTTATTACAACCTTTTGAATTTAACTGCCCAACAGGGCATCGCCAATGTGGAAGGTACCGCAGCGGCAGGGCTACGGATTGCCATTATCGGCACCGGCTACGGCGGGCTGACGACGGCGCGCGAGCTGTTCCGCGCGGGCTACACGAATATCACCCTGTTTGAGGCCGATACCCGGCTCTCGGGGCGCGGTTACCCTGTTATGCCGACCAATACCAGCGGCCAAGCCGTTGGCATCACCCCGTTCGAGTTGGGGGCCATGCGGATTCCCTTCTTCGATCCGGCCGACAATTCCGGGCGCGGCAATAGCTGCGTGCGTTTTTATGCCGACCAATATCAAGTCCAACACCAGAATTTCCCCGATCCGGGTGTCGCTCCTGGCAATACCGGCATCTATATGAACGAAGGCTATGGGCCGGAACCCGATCCGAACGACTTCATTGGGATGCTGATTTGGCAGTATCAAACCGCTGAGCCTCCGACCGAGGCGCTACAGCAGGTTTACACCGCTTGGTCGAACTGGTCCTATAATGTCATTCAATGGGCGGCTGCGAATTACGCAACCTCCGGCTGGACGGCCTATTGGCAAAAAATCGTTCAAGTCTATGAATATCAGAACTTCCGGGATGTGGCATTGGCCCAACCGAAGATCTATTTCAATCAAGACGGCTCCACAAACCAGGCCTATTACGAAGATAACGTGAATGGCGATTTCGGCGGTCTGGGGCTTAACCAAGACCAAGCCGATCTGTTCTACACCATCGGCGCGGGCGATGGGAGTTGGGGGGCGTTTTTCGATATCGCCGCGCTCTATCCGATTCGCACCCTCTTGTTTGGCTACGGCACCAACCATCAACTGATGGGCTATGTGTATGAAGAGGCGCTCTCTCAGGTGCCGCTACCGTCCACAGCCAGCCAGGGTTATTTTACCGACTCGCTCGGCAATAGGGCGCAGCTGCCGTATTTCGCCGGCCTGTCGGCAATTCCGGCGATGCACTTCTTCCAGCCGGTGGTGTCCAGCAACAGCAACAATGGTAAATCGCTGTGGCAGGCCATGGTGCCCTTCTCGGTCACGAACCCCGGCGTGCAGCTGCTGACCGGCTCGCAGGTGGTGAGCGTGGATTGGCAGAACAATCAGTTCCAAGCCGATCAGTTCATTGTGACGACGGCGAGCGGTCAGATCGCCAACTTTGACCATATCGTCTTCACGCCGCCCGGCTGGTCGTTGCAGATGAATATCAACCTTACGCCGGAGTTTATGAAGCACGTCTTCATTACGCCCAGTTCGGGAGATAATTTCTGGCCGCCGCTGACGAGCTGGAAGGGGATTAAAATGTCCCACAACATCACGTCGGCCAAAATCTTCTTTAAACTGAAGCAGCGTTATTGGGAAGATACCAGTGTTTCTATGACAATTCCGCAAGATATCGTGACCGATACTTTCTTGCAGGATGCCTATGGCTATGCGCTGGATACCAATAGCTCCGGCAAAGCCCTGGATGATGCCGGGGTTCTGCTCTGCTCCTACACATGGGAAGATGATTCCAACAAGTTCGCGGCCGATCACAGCGCGGGCACCGATGCGTTCCTAGCCAGGGAATCGCTGGCGAAGCTCGATCAGATTCTCGCACAGTGCGGCTATCCGTTTATCTCCAACTATGTCGATTTCACGGTTCCGGCCTATGTGTGGCACTGGGAACAGCAGCCGCTGTACCGGAGCTGCGCTAAGCTCTATCGGGCCGGGAGCTTCGATTGGAACTATGCACAGCTCACGTGGAACCAGAATCACTCCAATTCAAAGCGGGTCTATTTCGCTGGGGAATTCGCCTCGCTGGAAGGCGGCTGGATCGAGCCTGCGATGCGCGGCGCACTTGATGCGGTCGTCAACATCATCAAAAACACGGTGCCCGAAGCCTCTTGGTCCACCGTGTTCTCTAACTACCCGATGATCCAAAACTATCCGGTTATCCCGGATTGGCGCCCGACGCCGAACGTATCCATCTAAGGCAAATCCTGAGCAGGTGGCACACCTGCGACGACGCATTTGCTAAACAAAACTAAAGGGGGGAGCCAGATGGCTCCCCCCAATTTCTTCTGGATATAACCTTAAGATTAAGCGGCGCTTTGGCGGCGCAGCTCCGTCAGCAGAGCGCCGACATCGCGCATCAGCTTTTGCGTGCGTTCCATCACGACCGTGGAGGCCTCCAGCACCGAGCCCGAATCACGCTCGGTCTCGGTCACGGTGCCGTTCAGGGCCGAGGTATCTTGCGCGATAATCGTCGCCGTCCGGTCGATCCCCAGCACGGTGGACGAAATCCCTTGAGTCACGGCCGTTTGCTCGGCGACGGATGAGGAGATGGCGCCTGCGGTTTCACTGATCTGGCCAATGGTACGGCTAATGCCGCGCACGGCATTGATTGGCGAGGCTTTTGACTTCGCTGGCGACGACGGCGAAACCCTTCCCGGCTTCCCCGGCGCGCGCGGCTTCGATGGTCGCATTCAGCGCGAGCAGATTTGTTTGCGCCGCAATCGCGCTGATGATGCCGACGACATCGTTAATCCGTTGCGCGGCGGCGCTGAGGCCGGTGATCGTGTGATCGGTGCGGTCGGCCTCTTGAACCGCGCGCTCGGCGACATTGAGGCTTTGGGCCGATTGCTGGCCCACTTCGGCGATCGATTGGGTCAACTCTTCAATCGAGGCCGCCACATCGGTAATCTGCGCCGAGGTTTTTTCCGACAAGCTCGCAACGTTGGTCGATTGGCTGCGCGCCCCGCCGAGGCGCTGCGCCATGTGGCCGGAGAGGTTCGTCATATCGCGCGAGGCGCTGGCGAGGCTCTGGACCATTTCTTCGACGGCCTGCTCGATCTTTTCGGCAATATCTTTTACAAGCGCGCGCTGACGTTCCTGGGCCTGCCGGTCTTTTTCTTCCTGCTCCAGCTTCAGCCGGGCGACTTCCCGCGCGTTAACGGCGAAGACTTCCAACGCGCGCATCATCTGGCCGATTTCATCGCGGCGATTGCCCGCATGAACATCGATATCCAGCTTGCCATCGGCCAAAGCGCTCATCTGTTCTTCGGTGCGGCGAATACCAACGGAGATATGGGAGCCGATCAACAGGCTAAGACCGACAGACATGACCATCGCAATAATCGACACGATAATGATCGACTGTTGCACGTCTGCCGAGAGCACGGCCACACGATCCGACTGCGCTTGAATATTCTGAACAGTGGTGCTGCGGAGGTTATCGAGCGGTTTGCGGAGCGCCTCATATTTGGCGGCAGCCGTGGTGATCAACGGTGTTGCCAGCGTTGGGTTGCGCTGCGCCATGTCCGAAGCGGCTTTGGCGCTCGAAATATAGGCTTCTACCAGCCCCGGGAGCGCTTGCAGAACCTCGCGCTCCGCCGCTGTTCGGGCTTCTACCGCCGTGCTGGCGCGGACGAGATCGTTTAACCTCGCAAGGTCGCGGGCAATCGCGGCCTGGATACTGCCGATTTCCTCTTCACTGCGGCCCAAACGCTTCCATACAACGATGCTGAACATGTTGGCCTGCGTATCGGCCACGGTTTGCAACATTTCGTCGCTGCGGATGACGGCGGGAACATCTACAGCAACGATCTGCTGCCCGAGCACCTTTTGATCGCTCAACCCAACGCCTACAGCAATGCCAATGATAACAAGCGCTGCGGCAAAAACCAGGGGAGCGAACAGGAGCTTCAGCCGGATGCCGAGGTTGCTGAGCATGGTTCCATCCAATCTAGCGGGGTAAAATCACAAGAAAAAAAGACGGCATAGTAAGGCCATGCCGTCTATCTGCTTTAGCGGCAGGCAGTAACCATTACGCGGGGTTTTTGAACCCACGACGAAAAGCAGTGATATTCATATTCTTTTTCATTGGTGTAGCCGGGCCAATAATTAAGCGAATAATCGCCGCCCTTATCCGCCGACGCAGTGAATTCTTTAATGATCAAGCGACCGCGCAGATCCTGCATCGTCGCAAAATCGATCCCCGAGAGGTCGGGGAACTTATTGTGGGCGGCCATTTTATTATCGACCCAAATCATCAAACCCGGCAGCGCGCTGCTGAATTTGCTATTCTTATCCTTTAAAGCGGCCGCCGCACTGGCTTCGCCATTAGCTTTCGTAAAGGCGATATATTCTGCTACAAGTTCGCGAACTTGTTGGTCCGTCCCGTATTCCGTCCCGGCGTGCGCGAGAGGGGATGCAAGGGATAAAGCGATTAGCGAGGCTGCCAGCATAGACTTCGTGACGTATTGGTACATTGTTTGACTCCCGCTCAACATCGAAGCCGATAAGCCCATTTGGCTACACGTAAATGTACGCAACGCAGCGCCTGCGTCACGTGAATTATCATACTTAGCCCAAAAATGTCAGGTGCTGTTTCTTTTTAGAACACCCTGGAATGCGCTTAACGCGTGATTCCGAGCAATCATGTACTAAGGGGTTGTGGGTGTTTGAGCCGCGCCAGCCGTGTCGTGTCGATATCTGCTTGCATTGCCCAATCACATCCGCTATCGGATATATCCGCCCTCGGATAATATCACCCCCTAAGCCGGGGGCGCTTTTTCCCCCTCCAACCGAAAGCCTCAACCATGATGTCCCTCTGGACCGTTTTATCGGGCCGGTGGTTGCGGGCCCGTTGGCCCGAGCCGTCGGCACCTGCTGTGCCGCTTCTGTCTGTGTCCGATCTGTCGCCTGCGCTGCGGCGGGATCTCAACCTTGGCGATGATTTGCCAGGCGAGACGGATTTTTCCTTGCGTCCATCCATCCGAGGACGGATGATATCCCCGTTTGCAGGCTTCTAACCCACTCTTTCCCTGCCAGCATCAGCTTCTCTTCGCGAGAAAGGATAAAACCCATGATTTACACGACCCGCGCCTGTCGATCGCCGCAGGCAACCCCCGCTTTCCACGGTGTCAACCGACATCACGCGATAGCCGACCTCTGTCATAGCTCTCTGATACCGCAGGTGTGTCATGCCGATATTCCTCTCAGTCCCCCTGGGGCCTAAGCTCTACATCGAAATTACCCGTTGGTCGGTGCCCGTCCGCGCGTTGCGCTGGGCCGAGGTGCGCCGCGAAAACCGGGAGGTCCTAATATGGTTCGGAAGACTTCACATCATTTATACGCCGTCGCGCTGGTTGCCGAGCGTTCCTGCTGGTCTGGGACGGGCCGCTGATGCGCCCGCAGGCTGCCCTGGATGACGTGGTACCCGTGAGCCGGGGGATGGATAGCGCCGACGCTGCCCTTCCCACGTTGATCCGGGTGCTGGAAGAATTCCGCACCCTCGATCCCGATCTTCCCATTCAATATGCCCTCTCGTTCCTCACCTTGGCGCAGAACGAGGGGCTTTCTATGGGCGAGTTGGCGCAGCGCCTCGCCATCGCCCAATCTTCCGCCTCGCGCAATATCGCCGCGCTATCGGACTGGCATTCCTTCGGTAAACCCGGCTTGGGGCTGGTGGATGCCCGCGAAGACCCGCGCGAGCGTCGCCGCAAGCTGGTGAGCCTGACCGCGAAAGGCCATGCGTTCCTGCATCGGCTGACAGCGTTGATGGCCGGGCATAATGTGCCGGAGGCGGCTCCGGCCCCCGCTGCACCCAGTTTAGCGCTGGAGGCTCACTCGGCAGCGATCACCGTTGGATGATCCCAATGTTTCACGCCCGCGCATAAGTCTCTTCCCCAAAAGGGGCGCTATGCTATAGTCGCCGCACCCTCCGACCGGGCTGCAAAGCCTTCGGGTGACTAAAGGATTGAAGACTCATCGCCATGAAACTGACGATTGATCGTGCCGCCCTGCTCAAAAGCCTCGCCCATGTGCAAAGTGTCGTTGAGCGGCGTAATACGATCCCAATCCTCTCCAACATCCTGATCGAAGCGCAGGACGGCGATAGCGTGTCTTTGACCGCGACCGATATGGATTTGGATATGGTCGAGCGGGTTTCCTGCCCCGTGGCGCTGCCCGGTTCGGTGACGGCCCCCGCCCATACGCTCTACGATATCGTCCGCAAGCTGCCCGATGGCGCGTCGGTCGAACTCACCTCCGAGCCGGAGAAAGAGCGGGTGACGGTGCGCGCCGGGCGCTCCACCTTCACGCTGCCCTCGCTGCCGACCGCCGATTTCCCGAGCCTTGCGTCCGACGATCTGCCGTTCAACTTCGCCCTGTCGTCGGCAGAGTTGAAGGCGTTGATTGACCGCACTAGCTTTGCGATTTCGACCGAAGAAACCCGCTATTACCTCAACGGGATTTATCTGCACGCGACGCAACAGCCGAGCGGCCCGGTGATGCGCGGTGTCGCAACCGATGGGCACCGCCTCGCCCGCGTGGAACTGCCGCTGCCGAAGGGCGCGGAAGGTATTCCCGGCGTTATCATGCCGCGCAAAGTGGTGCTGGAGCTTCGCAAGCTGCTCGATGAATCCGATGGCGCGGTCACGATTGGTCTGTCCGATACCCGCATTCGCTTGGCCTTCGGTGCGATTACCCTGTCGTCGAAACTGATCGACGGGACGTTCCCCGATTACGAGCGCGTCATTCCCACCGGCAATGACAAGGTGATGGAACTCAACCGCAATAGTTTTGCCGAAGCGGTGGACCGGGTTGCGACCATCTCGACCGAAAAAAGCCGCGCGGTGAAAATCGCTCTCGGCACCAATGGCCTAACGCTGACGGCCAATAGCCCGGAAGCGGGCAGTGCGTTGGAAGAGTTGGAAGTCTCTTATACCAGCAGCCCGTTCGAGATCGGTTTCAACTCGCGCTACCTGCTCGATATTCTGAAGCAGGTTCAGGGCGACGTGGCGCAGTTCATTATGGCCGACGCCGCCTCCCCCACAGTAGTGCGCGACCGCGCCGACGGCAGCGCGATTTACGTGCTGATGCCGATGCGGGTGTGAGCCCGGTTTCTGGAACGATCCCGGCGCTCAGCCGGGTTCGCTTGCATGATTTTCGCTCCCACGCGGCGCTCGACCTTACGGTCGAAGCGCCTTGTGTGATTCTAACGGGCGATAATGGGGTGGGGAAAACCAACCTGCTCGAAGCCCTGTCGTTCCTCGCGCCGGGGCGCGGGTTTCGCCGGGCGGCAATTAATGAGATCGACCGGCAAGACGGGCCAGGAGGCTGGTCGATGCAAGTCAGCCTCGATACCGCCCACGGCAGCGTCGACATCGCCACGGGCCGCGTCCCCGCCCAAGGCGACCGGCGGCAAATCCGCATTGATGGCGAACCCGTGAAAAGCCAAAGTGCGCTCTCGGACCTGCTCGTCGTCTCCTGGCTGACCCCCGTGATGGACCGACTGTTTCAAGACGGCGCTGCCGCGCGGCGGCGGTTTCTCGACCGCATCGTGCATGGCTTCCTGCCCGATCACCTCCAGCACCTCAGCCGCTACGAAGCCGCCCAGCGCGATCGGCTGCGGCTGTTGCGCGAGGGAGAAGGCGGCAAACGCCCCGATCCGCACTGGCTGGCCGCGCTCGAAGACACGATGGCGAGCGACGGCACCGCGATTGCCGCCGACCGGTGCGACATCACCCAGCGCCTTAGCCTCGCGGTGGCCGCTGGCGTCGGGCCATTTCCCGCCGCTGACCTTGCGATGTTGGGGGCGCTAGAGCAGGCGTTGGCCGGCAAACCCGCCCTCGAAGTCGAAGAGGATTTCCGCCGCACCCTGCGCCAAACCCGCCCGCGCGATGCCGCCGCCGGAACCACCACGGAAGGCCCGCCCCGCAGCGACTGGCAGGTGATCCACCGCGCCAAACAGATGCCCGCCGCACTCTGTTCGACCGGCGAGCAAAAGGCGCTCTTAATCGCCATTCTGCTGGCCAACGCCCGCCTGATCCGCACCGCGCGGGGGGCTCCAGCCCTGTTGCTATTGGACGAAGTGGCCGCCCATCTCGATCCAGGGCGGCGGCAAGCGCTGGCCGAGGAACTGTTCTCGCTCGGTGGGCAGTCGTGGCTGACCGGGACGGAGCCGGGGTTGTTCGAGGCGTTTGGGGCGGGGGCGCTGCGGGTGGGGCTGTAGCGCAATCAGTTTACTTTGCGCTTCTTCTTGTGCAGCGCAGGAACGATAAACCATCTCGAATAACTATGAAGATTTGAAGATAACGTGAATAACTAGAATTTCAAATGAGTTTGCGTTCTCGTTTTAGCCGGTTGGCGTGTAAAGTGGTGAATATAACGGGAGTTTTTATAATTTTAAAAATGACGATCAGAATTGAATATTATAAACTCATGTCTGAAGATACAGTTTCAATAATAAAACTATCATTTAACGGGCTTTGAACAAAAATATAAATGCACTCTTGAAAATTAAGCTAAGCTTAAATGGCCGCAATAGCGCGCGGTTGACGGGGGCGATAATCAGGCCCGGAGCCGTTGTAATGTTCCTCCAAGGAACATTTGCATTGTTTGGGCGCGACATGACTTGCCGCCCGCAAAAAATCCTCTGGACTTTCTCGGTCGGTTTGCATATTCGTGGAATTGGGCGTTCTGCTTACGTTTAAGCCCCGGTGCGGGAACACCGGGGCTTCGACAGGAGCGCTGCTTGCAGATCTCCAGAGACCAGCTGCAAGCCGCACATATTTAAACCTGTGCTGGAATTAGTTCTAGCACGCGAAAAATCTTGCGCGCAAACGGTTTCGTTATTCATGAGGCTTTACGCATTATGACGAAACGTTACACACCCAGCTATCGCATCCGTGAAGCCGACGTTCCGGTTATCAAGAAACGCATCCGTCAGGGTGAGTTTTTAAATCGGATTGCGGCGGATTATGACGTAAACCCAGGCCGGATTTCCGAAATTAAGACCGGCAAGCGGTTTCCTAATATCCCTCCTGCGCTCTAGCTTCGAGGTTGTTGGCGGAGGGGCTTAGGTCTCTCCGCCTTTTATATCTGCCCTGCAACCCGTTACAAACCGCGCCCAATAATCACGAGCCTCTCGCGCTGCACCTGCTAAACGGCTTCGCTTCCTAAAAATGCCTTGGATGTCAGAGTATACGCCCGCCCCGCGCCCTCAATTCCGCACCGCCAGCACCACCAGCAGCGCGCCTGCGATGGCAATCGCGTCTTCAATCAGAGCAGCAGGCAGGTCGCGGCCGAAGGTTTGCGCCAGCCGCGCGCGCGCCGCAGCCCCACCCAGGGTGCCGATCACCGCGCCGATGAGGCCTGCGCCCATGCCGCCGATCCAACTGCCTGCGGCAAAACCGAGCGCGGCCCCACAGAGCGCGCCGCTCACCAGCCGCCCGCCGAACTGTACGGGCACTTTCCGGCTGGGGGTACGCGGCAGTTGGTCGGAGATTAACTCGCCTATCGCGAGTACCGTAAAAATATACGGCGTATAGGCATAGCCTAGGAAAGCCAGCGGCGTTGCGGCCAGCGGCAGGAAGCCCAGGGCTGCGGCCCAACTGATAGCGGCAGGGGCCATCATCGTTCGCAGGCCAGCAATTACACCGATGCACGCCGCGAGAAAATAGAGGGTCATCGGCGGCTCCAGCAAAATAGGGCTTATAATGCCAGCGGGCGCAGCTTAAGCCGTTTCGTCGCGAATATCGGTCGTCGGGCCGTTTTTTTGGACCGATTCGATGCCGTTATCGCGGCCTTGCGTGTTCTTATAGGTCTCGCTGGTGCCGATAACCTGGCCATTTCCAGCCTTCAGATTGAAATAGAACTCGCCATTTTTTGCCGTCAAGCGCTCGTATTTCGTATCGTCGGGGGCGTTTTTTTGGACCGAGGCAATGCCATTTTCGGCAGAGCTTTTCGATTCATAATTTTCGCTGGCAAGAATAATCTCGTGGTTTCCTGCCTTCAGGGCAAACCGAAACGCGCCGCTGCTGGTTTTGCTCAAAACATAGTAACCGGCCATGTTTCTACTCCCTATGCAGGAAAATTCATCGAAAGAACGCGCCGAGGCCCGAAAGCCTCGGCGCATCTTCGCTTATTTTACAGTGATACGGTAGAGCGCCGTCGTACCGCTCACCTCGTTCCCGACGATCAGCAGCGGCTGGCCGGTGGGCGAATCCTTCGCCGCAACAAAGGTGAGGCCTTCCGGGCCTAGGTCACCGGCCTTCGCCAGGTCTTTCTTCGGGTCGGCGTCGAAGTCGCGGCTGTTCGTGTAACCGGCAAAGCGCGGCGCGCGCGGGTCGGTGATGTCGTAGACCATCACGCCGCCGATGCGCTCCAGCCCGATAAAGGCGTAGGTTTTATCGCCGATCTGGCCGAGCGCCAGCCCTTCCGGTTCCGGGCCTTTATTGTCCGAACGATCATCGACGGCGTTCTTATCGTGGGTCGAGTTGAACCATTTCGGGTTCAGCGCCGCGAGACGGGTTTCAAACGCGTCGCCCGAATCCCAAACCAGCGCGCCGTTTTCGTCGCGGATGGAGAAGGAGCGCGCGCCGTAGGTGTAGAGCGTGTCATAGACCAGCTTGCCGTCCGCCGAAAGTTTCGGGGTGCCGTCCGCATTGGTTTGATAGCCCTGGCCCCAGGAAATCGTGAGACGGCCCAGCGCCTCGTCCTTGGCGCAATCGCCCGGCCCTTCGGCGGTCGCCCCACAGTAGCCGAAGACTTGCGGCGAGAGCATCGCGCCTTTGGCCAAGGCGCGCAGCTGCGGTGGCAGATCATCGCCCGCGCGGCCATCGAAGCCTTTTGGGTTGACGAGATGCTTCACGCGGAACTCTTCGACAAAGCCCGGTGCGCCCTTAGCGTCGCCACCCTTCCACGCCTTATCGTCGCCGCGATTGAAATTCCAATAGGCCTTATTGCCTTCGCCCCAGGGGCGGCTGTCGCCTTCATTAGCGGTGACAATGTAGGTCTTGCCCCCTGCGGTATAGGC
>VYLZ01000125.1_pt1 | contig 14055 bp, 7 predicted proteins | sample 5115361 | NCBI WGS metagenome assembly VYLZ01 (sample SAMN12291805, study PRJNA351875) | freshwater metagenome | isolation source: freshwater lake | place: USA: Michigan, Sixteen Lake | collected 2013-08-07 | reverse complement strand
TCACCGGACTAGGAGAGTCTGAAGTTACAGCACTGAAGGGTGGACTCAGCAAGATCGTTCCGGCGCACATGGTGCCAACGTATTTTGTATTCATGGACGCGCTTCCGACAAACGCTAATGGAAAAGTTGATCGGAAGCTACTTCCGGATCCATCCGCAACGCATGCTCCGTTGAAAAGCGAAAGTCAGACGCCGACCGCAAAGCAAGAGAACCATTCGCTGACGAAGCACGAGGAATTAATTTTATCAGCATGGCGAAAAGTATTAGGCATCGCTGACATTGGCATTTACGATAACTTTTTCCAACTTGGAGGACATTCACTCAAAGCAATCAGATTGATGTCGGTGCTCCAAGGCATGTTCCCGGAAAAGCGGCTCACGCTTGACGAGATATTCAACTATCCGACTATTCACACTTTTATCAATCGCCCCGCAAATCTAAAAGCCCCTATAACATGGACCACCTTCAACGCTCGCGCCTCGAATCGTACTGAATATTACTTATTCCCTCCGGCGATGGGTGTCTCGGCGGTGTATCACCCACTGGCCGAGAGACTCAAGCACACGTCAAATGTATATAGCCTCGTTTATGATACACAATTTTCACCCGAGTCAGGTCACGATCTCCAGCGATTGATTGGGGAGTGTGTGGACGGTATCGTTGCACTCCATGAACCCGGAAACGAGATCAACATCCTCGGGTATTCCTTTGGAGGACTGCTGGCATTTGAGACGGTGCGGTTACTGGAATTGAAAGGCTATCATCCGAATCTCGTGATGCTTGATGCGACTACCCCAACACCCATGGAAGCAACGACCGAAGCCGATGACGAGGAATTCATCCGCGAAGAATTCGGGATGGTCCGAAGCTATCTCCCACAAGCAGACCTTCACGCTTTCGACGCGCGACTGAGAACCATTTCGCTGCTTACGCGTGCTTATCGTGCTAGCGGATCCGTAAAGGCAGACCTCACTGTATTTCCGATTGCTTCCAACCGCGACAACATGATGCAGTGGAAGACATTTACTCGGGGCGATTTCACGCTTCACGAACTTTCGGGCGACCACTGGAAAGCCTTACATCCGGCAAATCTTGATTTGATCATCAGCAAAATTTAACCCCAGACTTTCTATGCTTTCACTAGTGCAAATGCTTCAAAACAGATCGCGCTATTTCTTTGTTCTTCTTGCACTCCTGGGCGTGGCCAACGGTGCCTGCCAGGTGTGTATTCTTTATCTGATCAACAAGACAATATCGTTTCAGCCTTTGCCTTACTTTCAGGAGTATAACTATCTTTTGTTCTTCGGTGTTCTGGCCATCTCTTTTGTTTTGACACTGGTTTTCCAGCGTCACCTCATCCGGTTGGCCAACGAGCTGGCCTACGAATTTACGTTTCAGATCTTCGAAAAGATCAGAGAGGCTTCCGTTGAGCGCATCCGGAGCACGGGTAACGAAAAAATTTACACCGCGATGAGCGACATTGACGTGATTAGCGGATTTCCTGTTAATTTTATCTCCGTGTTAAATTCTTTCGTGGTGGTTATTTGCGGCATTTTATATCTGTTTTTCGAGTCCGTCGCGGGCACACTCATCCTGCTGGCCACCATGACGGTGCTCTCCGTCTTCTACATCGCGCGCAATGTCAAGATCGAGCGCGATATGAATGTTCTGCGGAACCTTGAAAACGACTTTTACAAGCAGGTCAACGATCTTCTGAGCGGGTTACGCGAATTGGCCATGAGTTCGGACCGGAAAGAGAATTTCTATTCCATGTATGTGCATGCCAACCGGAAAAAAGCACGAGATCTGCGCATTAGCACATCGATTCTTTATCTCTCCAATAATCTGTCGGGAACATATAGCTGGTACGTTGTTGTTGGCATTCTATTGTTTGGATTGTCGAGGATCTCCGAAGTAGGTGTCGCCGGCGCGGTCACATTTACGTTTATCTTGTTGTATATCATGGGGCCCATCGTCACGCTGATCCAATTGCTCCCGATCTTCACGCGTTCGAAAATCGCTCAGGAACGGCTGACTGACTTTCTTCAGCATCTGGGCACGATTGAAACCGTTGAACGCAAACACGAGCAAACCTTCCCCGAATTTCAATCGCTGACCTTCGAAGGTATCTCTTTTCGCTATTCCGATAACGCCGATAGTTTTAATGTCGGGCCGGTCGATATGACGATCGCTAAAAATGAAATGATCTTCGTTACCGGAGGCAACGGTAGCGGGAAAAGTACATTCATTCACTTGCTGTCAGGGCTGATCCAACCTCATGCGGGGCAGATCATGGTGAACGGTATGTCGGTCGATACCGCGTCCGCCAACTATCGCGATCAGTTCTCTATGATCTTTACCGATCCGCATTTGTTTTCCCGAAACTATGAAAACTACCGGTACGAAGAAGTGCGTGATGCGCTCGACGCTTCTTCCAGGATGCTGCGAATGGAGCAGGTATTGAAGGTGTCGTATGAGCAGGATACAATAGACGGAAATCTCTCGAAAGGACAGCAGAAGAGACTTGCGCTGATGCTGGCTATGTTAGAGCAACGGCCTATTATGGTAATGGATGAGTGGGCTGCCGAACAGGATCCTGAATTCCGCAGGTATTTTTACGAGGAAGTGTTGCCGGCGCTGAAAGCACAAGGGAAGACACTGATCGTGGTGACCCATGACGACCGTTATTTTCATCATGCCGACAGGGTGTTAAAATTCAACCATGGAAAAATGTTAGAAACACTGGAAACCATATCGTAGACGATGACCCGATTTAATCTTTTTGTGTTGCCCCACGCTGGTGGTAACAAGTACGCATACAAACCGTTTGCTGACGTTGCGCCTTCCCACGTCAATGTTATCCTGCTTGAATATCCGGGACGAGGCGAACGACTCCAACAGGCAACGGTAAGCGACGCCGTTTCGCTCGCCAGGCTCATGGTTTCCGAGATCAGGCACTACCTTCATACGCCCTACGCCGTCTACGGTCATAGTATGGGTACGCTCATCGGGCTGCTCATGCTCCGCGAAATCCAGCAGCTCGCGTTGCCCCGGCCAAAATTTGTGTTTTTTACCGGCAGCGAAGGACCTGCTACACGCAAACATGAAAAGATCCGGTACAAGCTGCCTGATCCTGAACTCATCGAAGAACTCCGTTCGCTGGGAGGCGTCTCGCAGGAAGTTTTAAATGAACCACAGATCCTCGAATTTTTTCTACCCATTATTCGCGCCGACTTTCAGGTAATCGAAACATATGAGTATGTGCCGGCGCGTCCGATGGACATCCCTTTCAGTATTGCGATCGGTACCCAGGAAAATGTTACTGTCGAAGAGGCGAGGAGCTGGCAGAAGGAAACCCGGCGCCCCGTTGAGGTGATGCAATTTCATGGTCAACATTTCTTTATTTTCGACCACACGCACCGCATCATGAAGTTGATTGCGGAAAAAGTAAACGACTAAAGATTTTCAAAATTTAACTCAATACTATATGATGCTCATTAAGTTTATCAACATGCCCTTTGCCGACATTTCTATCCCTTCCATTGCGCTGACGCAATTGAAATCGGTGACCGAAGAAGCACTGACCGATAAAGTGAAAATAGACATCCACTATCTGAACCATGAATTCGGAAAGTATCTCCAGGCTGATAATTATCGCTTTATGTCGTTGAGCGGAGAGGCCAACAACAGTGGTCTCGGTGACTGGTTTTTCCGGCAGGAGGCGTTTCCCGACGAACCCGATAACACGGAAGATTATCTGGTGCGATACGGCCACCTTCTCGTTCCGGCCTTTCTTAAAGACAACGGGCCGTTTCTGCAGGAAAAACGTGCAGGCCTCGGCGAGTTCCTCGATGAACTGATAGACCGTCATGGACTGGCTGATGCAGATATCGTGGGATTTACGTCGATGTTTATGCAGAATGTGGCAAGCCTGGCGATGGCCCGGAGGATCAAGGAACGCAATAAAGATGTGATCATCGTGATGGGAGGCGCCAACTGCGAAACGCCCATGGGCGAGGAACTGATTCGAAATTTTCCCGTCATCGATTATGTCTTTTCCGGTATCTCGCTGATCAGTTTCCCCGAGTTTATCAAATGTCTCCTGACAGGAAATCGCACACAGGCGGATTTTATCAATGGTGTTTTCTCTCGTGCAAATTGTTTGCATCGCGAAAAGGTTACGGCAAAAGTAGTGGTGAAGGAAGATGGCAAAGTGGAAACCGTGGGACCGATCGGCGACGAGCTTTCCATCAACGAAGAGATTTATCTTGACTATGACTCCTTCCTAGATTCTTTCGAATCGTCCTTCGCGCATACTTCTCTAAAACCTTACCTTCTCTTCGAGACCTCCCGCGGATGCTGGTGGGGTGCGAAGGCTCATTGCACATTCTGCGGATTAAACGGTGGTGGTATGTCCTATCGAGCCATGAAGAACGAACTGGCGATAAAAATGATCGACGATCTGATTTCACGTTATGGAGACCGGGTAAAACATTTTTCGTGCGTGGACAACATCATCCCCAAAGAGTACGTAAAAGGAGTTTTTCCCTTTATCACCCGCCGTCCCGATATCACGATCTTCTATGAAGTACGGGCTGACCTGCTGGCTGATGAGATGGAGATTTTGTCTAACGCAGGCGTGAACGAAATGCAACCTGGCATCGAAGCTATCTCAACGGCAACGCTCAAACTTATGAAGAAGGGCACGTCAGCGTTCAACAATATCCGTTTTCTTCAATACACCGTAACCTATTCCATCCTGCCGCACTGGAATCTGCTCATTGGTTTTCCGGGAGAAGAAGAAAGCGTATACGCCAAATATTACGAAGACTTGCCGTTGCTCCATCACCTGCCGCCACCGTCGGGCGTATTCCCCGTGCGCTTCGATCGTTACAGTCCTTACTTCACACAGGCCGACAAATACAAGCTTGAACTCAAACCGCTGGACTATTACTACTACACGTATCCGATCCCCGAAAAATCGTTGCATGATATGGCCTATTACTTCAGCGACCAGAATTACGATGCACATTATGTGCACATCACGGGGAAATGGCTGGCTAAGCTCAGGAAACGTGTGCAGGATTGGCGCTCCAAGTGGTCGGGTATCAGTGAGGTGAAGTTTCCGAAGCTTCATTTTCAGGAAGATCCGTCTGGCGAGGTGGTCATCGATACACGTTATGGCGACCGTAAAGTCATCAAGCTTGATGCGCACGACAAAGATATTCTGATCAACCTCGACAACCGCAAGAGTCTTGAGGGACTGCATGCGCAGTTTCCCGCGATGTCGCCTGAAACTCTCAACGCTGCCGTGCATCGTTTGAAAAGCCTCGGATTGGTATTCGAAGAAAATGGCTCGTACATGAATCTGGTTCACACACACGAACCCATACTCAGAGAAATCAAATTGTTTCACGCTTAAAAAAGCAAGGAACGCAGAGACCGCCAACAAAATGTACTCCGTGCTACCTTCACAGATGGGCTGTTGCCTTCATACCCTGCCTGAGCCGATGGAAATCGAAGATACCATACTGGATTATGTCTGGCTGAGGAAGGTAGATCGTACGCATGCCGAACCCTACTTCGCCGCAGTTGAACACGCAGTCAGTCCAGTTGTCTAGGATCTACCTGCCTCAAGAACGCCAGAGGTCACTTGAGGCGTCACCTACGATCAATGGTTCGTAACTGGCATTTGCGCCAGCATTGTCTCAGCCTGTAAGTGTCCGTTGAATAAATCATCGAAAAATGAGAGAAAAATATGAGATTGAATTTCTTGCCGCTAAGCTACGCTCAAGCGGTGTCCAAGATACATACCCCATAATTGCCTCAACGGGTACGCACTTGCATCCCAGTCAACTTGACGACCTCTTGTATTTTGCGGCAGAATTGACTTCTCAGGGAAGGGAAGAAAATTTTGCACGATTGCCAATTGCACTGGAGCTTTCGATGCAATTCAATAACGAGATCATCGAGTATCGAAAATATGTCTTGTATGCCATTCAGTTCAACATGAGTGTCGACTCGCATGCGATTCGACATATTCCGTTTTACGAGGCGTTGGTTAATATTGCATACTACTGCGGCGACGTGCTGCTCCGGACGCCCGCCACCAGATTACATCGGCATCGCAGCAAAATCATTGTCGATCTTTGCAGGGTCTACGTTGCTGCGTCGCGGAATATCAATTCGCGGTTGTCAGCATTTGCGGCGCTCAACCTCGATGTCCATTATCTCCTTCCGTTTTTATCCTCAGGCAGCGATCTGTTCATCGCCGCATGGCGCGTAGTGCGCGAGAACAAGCTTCCTGAACGTATGCTATTCTATCTTGTGGAGTGTCCGCATTACGTCGTCAGTGAATTCGCCAATCCATTCTATAGGGGACTTTCCGAGAAAGACTGCATAACCTACACGTTGTGCATGTGCAAGAATTTTCATGAGTTTAAAGAACTCCTGGCCCAGCAATGGAATCTGTCCGACATCGCCGGCAGGTTGGGTTTGGAAAAAAGTGTTATGGGCCAGTTGTTCAAAGCGGTGAAGATGGCCAACTACAAATTTCATCTGCATAAGCTATACGATTCATTCGGGCGAACAAAAAACTTCCTGGAACTGGGTGCTTCACTTGCTGAACTACCGTACCTGGCCAAATATGAACGTGTTGCCGACGAGGCGATAACATTTTTTCTGCAGGAAAGGAAAGAAGGCGTGTTGATTACAAATTTTGATGCGGTGTTTGAACTGTACAACGCTCACAGCCAGATTTTTCGCTATTATTTGAGAAACTTCGACGAGAGAGACATTGCGAAGTTTACGTTCTTCGTGAATGTCAGTCCTTCTTTTCTTCATTTCTGTATGCTTCACGGCCTGAGCAAGGAGCACGCCGATAATTTGTACAAGTATGATTTGCATAACGCTGACCCTTTGATTCTGGAAAGGGTGGTGAGATACAACATTCCACACCGGTACTGGCTTAGTTATCTGGCATTTTTTAACAGCTATGCGGAAGGTATCGATTATGTGGATAGCGTACAATTTCCCGTGGGAGAGGAGTATTTTGAAGTTGCCTTGAATTACACCGATTTTAAAGACATAGCTCATGCGTATATTGGCGTCTCTGGTACAAAGACGCGTCGATCCCTTCTGGAATTAAAATGGCTTGTACGTTTTTCCAAGACCGAGCCGCTCAAGTTCAATACATTATTTATGCAAAACGTGCCATTCGAGCAATTGCACCTTTTCGAGAACATGAACCTGGAAGAACTCCACAGGTACGGCTCAGGTAGCTCCGGCGATGTCGTTTCCGTCGATGCGTCGCCCAAAAGGCAAGCGCGGAACTCAACCTATTCACGCGAGTGCTGCTATTTTAACTTCTTGAATGCCGATCACTCCATTGCCGTTGCTTGTGAATTTCTGGACTCACCGCTGACCACCGGTCTGCTAACAAGCGCGTTTGAAACTTTTCTGCGACATAGAGAACTGGAAGCTGAAGAGGCGCTCTGGGATTTTTTTTCGGACGTTGAAGATAATGGTGACGTTCGCGCCGAGCTCCGCACAAAGCTCGAAAACTATCGCAACCTTTTGGGTAGTCGATTTCTGTTCAATGCTAAAGCTGAGATGATCGATAAAGACTGCATAGCGTTGCATCCGAGCGCTTTTGAACTTCAATTCGCGCGCAGACACGGTCAGGTTATCGACTTGACCTTCGCCCATTTTATCAATGCATTCGGTTACGTCAGGTTTAGAATAGATTCTTCCCCTTCATTTCCCGGCAAAACACTTGTGGCCATTGAAATTCAAAATGACCTGTCACGGATAAAAATTGCCAGGGGATTCAGAGCCGTTGCCAATGTTCGGTACGGCCAGATCACAACCCTCCTCGAGTCGGCAATGGTAGACTATGCGAAGGTCATCGATTGCGACTATGTCGCAATTGTTCCTTTCCAATTTATTATTGATGACTTTCCTTCCATAAATTCGGGCACTGCATACAGCGTTTACTCTTCACTGCCATCGAAATTGGGCTATAGTCTTTTTCCGATGCCCACTGAGTTGGCATTGAACGAAAGCAAGTTGAAGGTTGTGTGGATTAGAAAAATAGAAAGTCCGGCGGGCAGTCGGTGTATTTGGTCGTAACCGGTGCTTGTCAGTTCAATATATCGAAGACGATATCGGTAATATCGAAGAGCGGAAAGTCTCCTGTGTTGTTCAGTAGCACAACCAGATTTTTACGGTCTGGTTGTCTTGCTAACATAGATTTAAAACCAAAGTCGGTGCCGCCATGGTATTGAATGGTGTGCTTTTTCGATGCGAAGAACTGGTACTTGTCGATGTTCCATCCGTAGCCGTAGTAAGATCCCCAGTCGTGATACCATTCCCGTGGCTGAAAGAGAATTTCGAAGCGTTGATCGTAATGCGCTTCATCCCATTTCAGCAGGTCTGACGCAGTTGAACAAATCGCTCCGGCGCCCGTCGTGTTGGTAATCTCGTAGAACGGTTCGCGTATGGCATTCCAATATCCCACGGCCATTTCAGCATCCGCCGGGGTTCCGAAGGAAGTATGCGTCAACTGCAACGGAATCGTGATACGTTCCCGGAAAAGGTCTCCGAAAGATCTGCCAGATGCTTTTTCCGCAACGAGTGCCAGTATCGTGTAGCCGGTATTGCTATAGCGGAAATTCGATCCAGGCGAAAACAACGGTGTGGCTACTCCAAATCTTCGGACAAGCTCCTCCAGCGAAAATTGATAAGCGATCGAATCGATGTAGGATGCCTGGTCTGTGTAGTTAGGAATTCCGGACGTATGGGTAAGCAGGTGATGGATGGTAATACCCTTGTGCGGGTACCAGGGAAGAAAGCGTTGGATCGTATCGCTGTACGCGAGCAGACCGTCGTTTTCCAGCAGTGAGATCATGCGGCTGGTGAATGTCTTTGCGATCGAGCCAATACGGAAAACGGTGTTCGTGTCGTTTGCGATCAGTCGTTCCTTGTCTGCGTAGCCGTATCCCCGATGTAAGATTATTTTTCCATTATGCTTAATGAGGGCCTGTCCGTTGAACAGGCCTTTTTTATTGTAATAGCGTAAGACAGAATCGACACGGGTTGCCGGGTCTTTTGGTAATTTCCGGATCCTGGCTTTCATCTCATCTTTGCTGACATCATATCCATTGCGTTGTTCGATCTCATCGGCTATGGCATCGTACGGGAGGGTGGTGGGAATAATATTGTAGCTTTTCCAAAATGCTGACGTGGTGTCGCTGGCAGATTCAAGGAACGTTTCGCGTGTATAGTTAACGTCAGGGAAAGGCTGGGCATTTACGGTATCGATCCGTGTCACTAGGTATTCGGTACGATCCGCGACAGGGACATCGAAATTGTAACGCTTGCTTTTCACACGCACGTCTTCTGCGCGGCGAACATAGTGCAGGTACCACTTGTTCCCATATCGGCGATAGTCAAGCGTGGTGCGCTGGTTCAGCAGTTCGATGCTGATGTCCAGTAATTTCAGGGCAGCTCTTTCCACCGCCGAACCGGGCTTGACGTACGCAATTCCTTTCGGACTCAGTTCATATTCGACAGCCACAAACGCAAGCGTTTCAATGTCCAGAAAGATCTTGCCACGGTATAGGGCCTGCTTCATTTTCTTCTGATCGAACGAGATTTCGTGCACTTCAACGCCGTTCTTGCGGGTAACGCCCTCGTAAAAGAAAGTGTGCTTTTTTAGCGATGAGCGACTGAGAAGTGTCTCGTTGATCATTTGGGTTATATCAATGTTTTTCGCCGCAGATACCGGTGTTCCGATTCCCATACCCACACCGTTAAAAGCGTCTTTGTCTTCTGCTTCACGCGCTTTCAGCAACTTGATCTGTCTGACGTCATGACCCTGGAGAAGTTGAAACGAGGCTTCCGATAGCTGAATGTATTTTTCCTGGTTCTTTGTCACCATTCTGTAAAAGCAGGTTAATATACGTTTTCCGCCGTGGTTCACCGATACTTTGCTTACGGCCTGCCGGAGGAGCGCGAGAGGATCAATTGGCTTGATCTCTATTTCCTGCAGATAGATGGTGTCTTCCGCTAACGCCAGGGAATATCGGCGAATAGAGGGTGAGACGGATATGATGCACGGTTTATAACCGACATAACTAGCAACAATTGTTTTTGCTTTGGTGACATCACTTAAGTTCAATGCAAATGCGCCGTTCTCATCTGTCATTGTAGCCTCACCGCTTTCAACACAGGTAACATGTGCAAAAGGGACTGGTGCCCCCGTATTCTGTAGTATAACGTTTCCGGAGATCTCCTGTGCAACCGATGAAAGGAATGGCAGCAGGAGAATAATGACAGTCTGGAGATGTTTCATCGCCTCAAGGAATAACGATTCATTCTGAAACATATATTATTTACTGATGTTACGCAAAGTTGAGTTTTAGTTGCGTTCCTGCTTTTAGCTTTTTTAGTTCAATAAGGGCCTTTTCCATGGCTTTGGTGTACAGAATTGCGGCACTATTGCTAAACGTGATGGATTAAATACATGATTTCCACTCTTAAACCTTAAATCAATCATTCCCTCAAGTACGGCCTTGATAAGGTATAACTTTCCGAAATAATAATAGTCTGAGATAACCGAACATGGAATTACAATTTGCCCCATTACAGGATCATGAAATAGTCTAGTCTCTACTTTATCAATCGAGGAACTGATGATTGTTCTCTCCCAATTAGGAAAGGTTGGATCATACAAAATACGGAAGGGTTTCTTTTCTAAGACTTGTGGATCTTTAATCACAATGTGTACCTTCTGCAAATATTCCTCGATATGAGATTTGATCTTTTGATCTTGGACAATTGTACCCGGCGAAAGTACTTTTAAACTACCAATATCTACATCACGATAAATCAGTTTAGAACGATCCTTAAGATCCCATATCTTTGAAAGGAAATCCGAATCATAAAATCGCTTTAGAATAATTTGCTGTTTATATGATCCTGTTTGGTCATAAATAATTTTTCCCCATGCCAAAATGATCCACTTACCTGAACCATCCGGCAATGATTCAAAAACATATTTTTTTGTATCGTCAATCATAGCGAATAGACTTTAGTATTTAAAAAAACAAATTCTGATGATAGGTCAACTATTATGGAATGGACGCACGCCTCCCAAACGACCAAGGGCCATAATGCCTTCAGCTCTAATTAAGCTTAACAGGTGATGACGCGACCCTGGTGATGAAGAAATGACTTCTGCATCGCACCGTTCGCCAGACGGAAGGCGTGATTGACACTAGTCCAAACAAGTTGATTTTGAATTTCCAGAACGGATGAGTGTCATTGAGAAGATTGAGATATATTATTTCATCACACCGACATGGACATTTTAAGATCAAAGTATCTGGCTCAGGACCTTCACTAACAATATATACAATTCCATTTTCAACCAGCCGAGGAAACTCGCCTACTTCACGCGAACTATATCGCGGAGTAAACAGGAGTTCGCCCAGCTGGCGAAAAATTTTACATTTGAGTTTTGTCAGCCAGATCATCACTCGAGTTCAGGCATTCTTAAAAATGGTCGGCATAGTCCACGTCCGGCCCACCGATCAGCATCCTGATCAAATAGATGTTCAGGTGTGTTCTCAACGCAACTGCAGCAGCAATCGATCATGACTCGTGCATATTCTGAAGCCGGGTCGTCTTTAAACGGATGAATTCTGAGCCCACAACAGTTTTTACAGATCCTTTTCCATCTGCAATTAACCTGACACCCAAATCGAAATAGGGAATGAGGTAAAAGTTCGTGAGTCGTGATAAAAGATTGCGTCCATCAACACTGTCCATACAACCAAAGATAAAATCGCATGTGATCAAATCGTTCAAGACTTTCCTTGAGTCAAAAAGACTTTTTGCGTGCACGCTTATCGCCGTAGCGTGCCCTAAAACGAACCATTCATGTTCGGTAGCGGACGGCATTTTTGCAGCGGAGTACAGAGTGTTTCCAAGAAGCATTCGTGCTAAGCAAACATTTGTGCATCGTATGAAATTTCATTCTAAAATCCTTCACCTTCGTCAATCAGCCAATTGCTTTGATTTACATATTGGCTGAGAGCGTATTGTTTGATCAATGCCCACGCATTTTCGATATAGTCAAAGTTAGTTTTATGCGACTTTGACATAGTTCCACGTCAATCTCAATAGTGCTCTTAATTTAAACAATTTGCTATTTTTAAAGGAGACCAACTCTCATCATGAAAAAATATTGAGTCGGCAGATTGTATTGCAAAATCTTTTCCATCTAATTTTAAATATCTTAAAAATGATGATTCAGATTTGTGCCCTGTGAATCTCATGATCTGATATACGTCCATTGATCTAGACAGGTAAGCATTAGTTGCGAAAGACCTTCGGGCAGTATGTGTTGTAATCTCTTGCCATTTTTCTACCGTTCTGCCTTCAATTGTGACTTTTCCTAAATCTGCTTTTTGGCATATCAACTTCAACGCAGTATTAAATTTCTGATTCGAAATAACTTTAGGAATACTATTTCCATACTTTTTTAATATCGTACGGACTGCGGTGTGTATTGGAACATGAACTATTGCCCCGGTTTTGGTTTGTATTATACGAAGCATTTCCTTAGCACTTTCGATAATGATGTTTTCTTGATTGATCTGGCGCCAATCACTATGTCGCGCACCTACGTAACAGGCCATTACGAATATATCTCTTATTTTTTCTTGTGCTGGGGTAAGCTTCAAGTTATAAAGCTTAACTATTTCGGTAGTATTTAAATAAACGTTGTCAGGGTTGGTTCGCATTACCTTAAAGCTTTTCTTGCGAAAAGCATGGTTGACAACCATATCCCGGTCTTCCGCTTCTCTTAAAACTGCCTTGATTTCCTTAAAATGCTTTCCCCGGGTGTTAATGTTCAACCCATTCCCGTTCATGTATTCGTCAAACGAATGATAGAACTTCATGTCAATGGTTTCAAACGAAAGTTTTTGGCTATTTTCAACAGCAAATTTTTTGATCAGATTTAAAGTTTGAGTTTTCGACCGCTTTGTGCCATCAGTGATTGAGATTCCAGAGTATTTTGTGGTATTGATTATCTGGGCCCAAATCGTAAAAAATTGATTTTCTTTCGTTGTCTTCTCATTTTTTATTTCTATTTCATCAACAAGATTTTTTTCGATGAAGGCTTTTAAGTCCTCACGGGCAATAGTCTTTGAATTGTTGCGCTCGCTCAAAAAGTCCTTAACGGCACTCTCTATTTTGTTCAAGTGTTTAATTAGTCGATTTAATTCATCGGATGGGTAAGTAGATATCTTAGGGCGGTTTTTCCTTTTATCCCATTGGCTGGGGGAGATAGAAAGGCCGGTTGAGTACATGAAATTTCTTAGGTGAAATCTACTGTCAAAAACCCGAAGAATAATCTTTGGGTTGCTTGCACCCTGAGCCCTCAAAACGAAGTGAATGTTCATCTTATAAAAAGAGTTAAAATCAAATTTGCAGTAAAGAAATCAGTAAAGCAAATCACTTTATCTACCTTTATTTAGCTTTGTGTTAGTTTGCTCAATTATTCAAAAAGCCCATTTTTAGCTACTAATTAAGGCTATTTTAGCATACAGTGATAAAGTTAGATAAAAGGTTCGAATCCGCTCGGAACCTCTGAAACCCGTGAATTAGAAATAATTCAAGGGTTTTTTTCTTTCTGTTTGTAACAAAATGTGTAACGAACTTCATCCAAATGCCAATTCAACTCTTACCACTTTTTTCAAGAATCTATTACCAAGGCTTAAAGGCACACAGTTTTATTCCTTACGACATTGACAATAATCTTTTAAGTCCCGTTTTTCGAAGCGGCATATTCTATTTCTCTGATAATCCTAAAGGGTTTTTTCTAAGAAGGATTTTTTTTCGATACTTATTTAACTGACGTTACGCAAAATGGAGTTTGAGTTGAGTTCCAGCTTTTAGTTTTTTGAGTTCAGTTAGGGCTTTTTCCATAGCCTTTGTGTACAGGATTGCTTTCATGGCAAAATGGTTAAGTTTTTTGTTGACCTT
>VYLZ01001141.1_pt1 | contig 14093 bp, 15 predicted proteins | sample 5115361 | NCBI WGS metagenome assembly VYLZ01 (sample SAMN12291805, study PRJNA351875) | freshwater metagenome | isolation source: freshwater lake | place: USA: Michigan, Sixteen Lake | collected 2013-08-07 | reverse complement strand
GGATTTGTGAATTCAATTACGGGCAAGGAGTTTTTGTCGGTGGAAGGCGATGGAATGCAAACGCTTGAAGAACTAATCCGGAAAAAAGACAGGGCCATGTTGCAATGGGATGTGTTAAAAACTACCTATTCAAATCGACTTCAAACTATTTTGCCAATGGGTGAGAAAATGGAGTTGGTGTCGATCGGCAATCATTGTCTGGGCACTACTTTTCTAAATCAGAATCACCTAATTAATGAAAAGCTCTCGGCTTCTTTTGACCGAATCAGCAAAAACATCAATGGTTTTTACTTTGGCAGGTTTGATTTGCGTTGTGCCTCATTGGCGGATTTAGAAAACGGAAAAGTAAAGATTGTTGAATTGAATGGATGTGGAGCCGAACCCGCGCACATTTATCATCCGGGAGCTTCACTGTGGAAAGGTATTTCGGACTTGATCACCCATTGGAATAACATGTATCGGATCAGTAAAGAAAATCACGCCCGTGGTGTTGACTATCTGTCGTTTGTTTATAAGGCTTTCAGTTGTACTTCGTACTTCGTAAACTCGTACCTTTCGCTTCATGTTGGTCTACCTTCAAGTTTTTTTAACCGGATTGGTTTTTAGCTTCATTGGTTCTATCCCACCGGGCACACTCAATGTCACGGTTCTTCAATTGGGATTGGACAAAAAGATGGGCGTGGCACTGCGATTTGCCCTTGCGGTTTCCATTATTGAATACCCCTATGCGTGGATCGCTGTTGCTTTTGAAGATTGGTTGAGTTCCTCGCCACTCATCATCGAGAATTTTCAATTGATCACGGCCGTTGTCATGACGGTGCTTGGGCTTTTTACCCTTTGGGCATCCAGAAAACCGTCTACCTTTTCGGTCAAGTTTAGCGAAAGCGGATTCAGGCGAGGGATCGTTTTGAGTTTGCTCAACCCGATGGCTATTCCTTATTGGATGGGTGCCACTGCCTATTTTAAAGCCCAAGGTTGGGTCGACCTTTCAACTCAGGGCCTTGTTCACAGTTATGCGTTGGGCACATCCGTGGGAGCCATGCTATTGCTCACCTTATTTATTTTTCTGGCGAACCGCTTGTCGCGGTATGTGCAGCAAAACATCGTCATTAAGATGCTACCGGGTATTATAATGTTAGTCTTGGGCCTTTACGCGTTTGCCCATTATTTGCTTTGAGTGACCACGGTCTTTTCGAAATCTAAAATCTATTAGCACCTTTGTCTATAATTTTTTTCTGTGTCAGATCGATATAATCAACGCGGGGTCTCAGCTTCAAAGGAAGACGTGCATGACGCCATCAAGAAAATAGACAAAGGACTTTATCCTAATGCTTTTTGCAAGATCGTGCCTGATTTACTGGCAAACGATCCGAAATATTGCACGGTCATGCACGCAGATGGGGCAGGCACCAAATCTTCGCTTGCTTACATTTATTGGAAAGAGACAGGCGACCTCAGTGTGTGGAAAGGAATTGCACAAGATGCCATCATCATGAATGTAGATGACCTGTTGTGTGTAGGCGCTACAGGCCCCATTCTCCTTTCCTCTACCATTGGCAGAAATAAAAATAAAATTCCCGGTGAAGTGATCAGTACGCTGATCAACGGAACCGAAGAAGTATTGGAAATGCTGCGGTCACACGGCATGGCGATCAGCAGCACGGGTGGAGAGACGGCAGATGTGGGCGACTTGGTTCGCACCATCATTGTTGATAGCACGGTCACCGCTCGCCTCAAGCGAGACGAAGTGATCGACAATAAAAATATTGAGGCTGGTGATGTCATTGTTGGGTTAGCATCCTATGGGCAGGCTGTTTATGAATCAGAATACAATGGAGGCATGGGGAGCAATGGGTTGACTTCATCGCGCCACGATGTTTTTAGTAATGTGTATGCAAAGAAATATCCGGAGTCGTATGACCCATCGGTTCCCGCAGAGTTGGTTTATTCCGGTAAGTATTTGGTCACCGATCAACTACCAGCAACGCCCTTAAACATTGGCAAACTTGTGTTGTCACCCACGCGTACCTACGCGCCCGTCATCATTGCCATGCTGAAAGAAATGCGTACACACATTCACGGGATGGTGCATTGCAGTGGCGGAGCGCAAACTAAAGTATTGCACTTCATCGACAATCTCCATGTGATTAAGGATCATTTATTTGAAATTCCTCCTCTTTTTAAACTGATCCATGGCGTAAGTGGTACCGATTTAAAAGAGATGTATAAAGTCTTCAACATGGGTCATCGAATGGAAATCTACCTGCCTGAAAAAATGGCAGCGCAGGTTATTTCGATCAGTCGTTCATTGGGCGTGGAGGCACAGATTGTTGGAAGAGTAGAATCCTTTGAAAAAAAGCAAGTGACGGTGAAAACTTCGCTGGGGGAGTTTGTTTATTATTAGAGTACCCTAGATACTTTGATATTACTTATAAACTTATCCGGTCCAACTAAAGCTGTTTGCTAAAGACCTCAATCAATCTTTGAAGTTCCTTGTCAGAAATATTGGGCTGTTCGGATTTATCAAAAATATCCATAAGGAATACTCTGCCTTTCAAGATGCGGACTAAAGTTATAATTCTGGCACCACTGCTTTTACCTTTGCCTTTTGACGAAATAGCTAATCTGATTTTGTAACAATCTTTTCCGAGTGGAACACCTTGCTCAGGCGTTTCAACTAGGGATTCCACTAAAGGTTTTAAGTCTGACTTAAGTGACTTATATTTTTTCGAAAGCCTCTTAAATTTTCTCTCAAACGGTTCAGTGACTATAACTTCAAAGTTCATTCAGTAACTGACTAGCTGATTTCAATTTTTTCTTTCCCTGTTCAAACAACTTTACATCCTGAAAAGCCTCGGACAAATCATTTATGTGTTGACTTTTCTTTTTGTCGCGTACGTGCTGAAGCACTTTTACATAACGAAAGTTTTTAATCAATTCCATAAAAAATGGTGACCGGTTGTCTTCAACTTCTAAAATCATTTTCATAGTTGGATTTATAGAATTAGAATGCAAAAGTAGTGTATTTGCCTAAATTATATTAGCGTAAAATACGCAAGGTCAAATCCCTTATTCTTACTAAATTGCGCCCTATTTTTCAGTATCCGTGAGTAAATATAAAGAAGCCAAAGAACTCAATTACGCTACCATCGCCAGCGAGATGCTGGAATTTTGGAAGGAGAACCAGATTTTTGAAAAATCGGTGAGCAACCGCGAAGGCGCAAAGACCTTTACTTTCTATGAGGGACCACCGTCTGCCAATGGCACGCCCGGTATTCACCACGTGATGGCGCGCACCGTCAAAGACATTTTTTGTCGCTATAAAACGCTACAGGGTTTTCAGGTAAAGCGCAAGGGCGGTTGGGACACACACGGGCTACCCGTGGAGTTACAAGTGGAAAAGGAATTGGGCATCACCAAAGATGACATAGGCAAGAAAATTTCCATTGAAGACTACAACCAAAAGTGCCGCGAAACGGTGATGAAGTACAAAGATCAATGGGATGATCTCACCACGAAGATGGGCTATTGGGTAGATTTGAAAAATCCATACGTTACTTACGAAAAAGAATACATTGAATCGCTGTGGTGGATTTTGAAAAAATTCTACGATAAAGGTTTATTGTATAAAGGTTACACCATACAACCTTACTCTCCTTCAGACGGCACCGGACTTAGTTCGCATGAGTTGAACCAACCTGGTTGCTATAAAGATGTGAAGGATACTTCGGTGGTGGCGCAGTTTAAATTAATTCAAGACCTGCCTACCGGGCAGGCAGGTTCAAAGTTCAAAACGCTCTTCACTTCGAATGAAGAGGTATGCGTTTTAGCATGGACAACTACACCTTGGACACTTCCATCTAATACCGCTTTGGCAGTAGGTGAAAAAATTAAATATGTTCAGGTTAACTCCTTCAATCCCTACACATTTAAACCGGTGAGTGTAGTGCTGGCGAAGGACCTGGTGGGCAAATATTTTTCAGAGAAGAACAGAGACCTAAAGTTAGGTGACTATAAATCAGGAGATAAAGCAATTCCTTTCGAAATTGTAAAAGTGTTTTCCGGTAAAGAGTTAATCGGCCTCCGCTACGAACAGTTGATGCCTTATGTGCAGCCGTTCTATTCTGCAGAAAACGCGTTTCAAATAATCTCTGGAGATTTTGTAACAACAGAAGATGGAACTGGGGTAGTTCACATTTCGCCCACCTTCGGTGCCGATGACTTTCGGGTAGCAAAGCAAAATGGAATCCCTGCCCTTACCGTCAAGGACGAAGCCGGCAATGAATTGCCAACCGTTGATAAAAAGGGAAAATTCATTTCCGTCATTGGCGAAAAACTGAAGGAAGGTGTCGCCAAGTATAATATTAAAACCCACAAGCCACTTGGTGCTGATGATTTTTATGTAAAGAACTACACCGATGAAGATGAAACGAATCCGGATTACAAAAATACGGATGTTATCATCTCGATCATTTTAAAAGAAGAGAACAAAGCCTTTAATTCCTGGCGCACCGACAAGCCCGTATTGTATTATCCGCTGGATGCATGGTTCATCAAAACTACTGCGCTTAAGGATAAGATGGTCGAGTTGAACAAAACCATCAATTGGAAACCCGAATCAACGGGAACAGGTCGTTTTGGCAATTGGCTGGAAAATTTGGTGGATTGGAATTTGTCAAGATCACGTTACTGGGGAACACCATTACCGATTTGGAGAACGAAAGACGGAAAAGAGGAAATTTGTATAGGCTCTATTCAACAACTAACAGAAGAAATAGAAAAGGCCAAGAAGGTAGGAATCAAGAATTCAACATTCAATAGTCAAAATTTCGATTTGCATCGTCCATTTGTTGATGAAAATGTATCGGGAGACTGACTTGATAGACGTCTGGTTCGACTCCGGTGCGATGCCTTACGCACAATGGCACTATCCATTCGAGAATAAGGAAGTTTTTGAAAATTCATATCCGGCTGATTACATCTCGGAAGGCGTTGACCAAACACGTGGATGGTTCTTTACTTTGCACGCTATTGCTACTTTACTAAGCGAGAGCAGTGAAGAAATAAAAGCCGTCAACAAAAAAGTGAACAATGGCGGAGTAGCATTTAAAAACGTCATCTCTACCGGGCTGGTGCTGGATAAGAACGGGGAGAAAATGAGCAAGCGCAAAGGCAATGTCGTTGACCCCTACACAACACTGGGCAAATACGGAGCGGATGTGGTGCGCTGGTACATGATTGAAAATGCACCGCCATGGGACAACCTGAAGTTTGACTTAGCGGGCATTGAAGAAACCCAGCGTAGGTTTTTCGGTACGCTCATGAACACGTATTCCTTCTTTGCCATGTATGCGAATATCGATGGCTTTGTAAAAGATGAAATGAATAATGTTCCATTTGATCGTCTGGCGCCATTAGATAAATGGATCATCACCAAAGAACAATCATTGATCGAAGAAGTGTCTGCTGCCTATGAAGACTATGAACCAACGAAAGCAGCTCGTGCCATTCAAGAATTCGTGAACGATCACGTATCCAATTGGTATGTTCGCCTAAACCGTAAACGTTTTTGGCAACCATCGTCCTTGTCCTCCGTAGCCTTGGCGAAGGAGGACTTGTCTTCCACAGCCTCATCTAAAGGGGGCTTATCACTATCCGAAGATAAACGTGCAGCTTATGAAACACTCTACGAATGTTTGATGGTAACGGCTCAGTTAATGGCTCCTATCGCTCCATTCTTTAGTGAGTGGCTTTATAAAAACCTGACCGATACTATTCGTAGCAAGGCAAAGCAGTTCAATACACCTCTTCAATTTGAATCGATCCACCACACGTTGTTGGTGAAAGCCGAGCCTAGTCGCAAAGATCAGGAATTGGAAATCTCGATGGCTTATGCCCAGCGCATTTGCTCATTAGTTCACTCTATCAGAAAGAATAGTAAGATAAAAGTTCGCACTCCGCTTCAAAAAATATTGTTACCGGTACAGGATGAGAAGTTTGCCAACCGCGTGCGCAGCGTAGAAGCTATCATCAAAGCGGAGGTAAACGTAAAGTCGATTGAATATATAGATGACACTTCTGGCTTGTTGGTGAAGAAAGTGAAGCCGAATTTTGCCAAACTTGGAAAGCAATATGGCGCAAAGATGAAAGAAGTTTCGTCTGTCATTAATGGGATGAACAAAGAAGAAATTTCCATCATTGAGAAAGCTGGGAAACTATCAAAAGATGGATTTGATCTGGTGGTAGAAGATGTGTTGATCAGCTCAGAAGATATACCCGGTTGGGCAGTGGCTGCAGAAGGCGGTGTTACCGTAGCATTGGACATCACCATTACAGATGATCTTAAGCGTGAGGGTATCGCCCGCGATTTTGTGAACCGAGTGCAAAATTTGCGCAAGGACATGGGCATGGAAGTATTAGACAAAATTTCAATAGAAGTCGAAAATCACCAGGAATTAGCCACTTCTTCCCTTACGGAATTTAAAGATTACATCTGCACCGAAACACAATCGCTGCGTTTGGAGTTTAAAGAGAACGTAACGGACGCGGTGGAAGTAGACATGGACGAATTTGTGTTGAAAATCAAAGTAAGCTTACAGTAATTCTGAATAATGAAAATCTTAAAATACTTTTTGATTGCGCTGTTGATCATTTGCTTAGACCAAGCCAGTAAATTATTGGTTCATAAATACATGTATTTGCACGAAGAGGTGAATGTAGGGCATGGCCTTCGGCATTAAATGGGACAATGAGTTTGGAAAACTGGTGCTCACGGTATTTCGGATCTTTGCCATGTTTGGAATTAGTTATTACCTATTTCAAATGGTCAGAAAGAATTCTCATCCGGGATTTTTAGTATGCCTTGCAATGATCTTAGGAGGTGCAATTGGTAACGTAATCGACAGTACTTTTTATGGCGTGTTTCTCGACAACGCTCCGATTGGGTCACCCACAAGATGGTTTCATGGACAAGTGATTGATATGTTATTTTTTCCGGTGGCAGAGTTTGTCTGGCCGGCATGGGTCCCTGGAATTGGAGGAGACTACTTTTTGTTTTTCAGTCCCGTATTCAATATCGCAGATTCCTCCATCTTTTTGGGAGTGGCAACTATCCTATTGTTTCAAAAACGATTTTTCAAAGAGAGCGAAAAAGAGAATACATCAACAGCTGTTGAACCACCACCCTCGGAGTTGCAATGCACTGAAACCGATTTATCTTCGCCCACGTCTAGTATTTAGCCATGGCAGAACAACTCATCATTGAGACGTCAGCAGATAAAGCAGCCCGATACAAAACGCTCGTGCCGCAAATAGAAGCACTGACTGCCGGAGAGCCAGATGTAGTTGCGAACCTCTCTAACATTGCTGCTGCTTTGCGGCAAACGATGAATTTCTTTTGGGTTGGTTTTTATAGTCAGGAGTTAGTACTTGGCCCTTTTCAAGGTCCAATAGCTTGCACACGTATTGCGTTTGGCAAAGGAGTTTGTGGTGCTTGCTGGAAGGAAAAGAAAGTGATGTTGGTGCCTAATGTTGAAGAATTTCCCGGGCATATTGCATGCAGTTCAGATTCTAAGTCGGAGATTGTATTGCCCGCCTTTAAAAACGGGGAGGTGGCACTAGTGCTCGATGTCGATAGCGATCAACTGAATGATTTTGATGCCACCGATGAACATTACTTGTCCCAGGTGATGAAGCTCATCGAGGGTTTTATTTAGGCCCAGTATGGCTTCCACTGATTTCTATCAAGACCGAGTAAACCATTTTCAAAAAAAGGTAAGGGAAGTAGATAAAACCATTCGGGTTTATTCTATCGCTCGCGTAGCGGTTGCGTTGATCGCATTGGCACTTATCTATTTTGGATTCAAGGAAGCGCTGTTTTTCTATCCGCTTCCATTTTCGATTTTGCTTTTTTTCTTTCTGGTGCAACGTCAATTAAAAAAGGAGAATGAGAGAGAAGTTCTAAAGCACCTTATTGATTTAAACCAATGGGAGGCAGCAGCCGGTCGGTATGATTTTCAGAATTTTCCCGATGGACAGCGTTATGTAGATCCAACTCATGTTTACAGTCATGACTTAGATCTTTTTGGCAAGAGTTCGCTCTTTCAATTTCTTAATCGATGCGCCACGCGACTTGGAGAAAATAGACTGGTTAATGATTTAGCCCATCTTACGTTGAATAAAGAAGTTATTCTGATTCGACAACAGGCAATTCGCGAGTTAGGTTCGATGATAGAATTCCGCCAGCAGTGTTGGGCAAATGGTAAGCAAATTCATGATGTAGATTTTAATCTAGATTCGCTTTGGGCTTGGTTGAAATCAGCCAATCTATTTTATAGAAAGAGAACATTTTTGATTCTTCGGTGGGCGCTACCTGCCATTACTTGCTTATCATTATTGGCAAACGCATTTAATCCGGTTTTTCAATCTGTTTTCCTATTCCTTTTTTTGGTGCAATTGGCGATCGCTTCTTATTACTCAAAGCCAATTACCAGACTACAAAGCCAACTAGCCAGTTACCGATCCGTTTTGGAAAACTATGCTAAGCTATTTCATCAAATGGGCGATCAATCGTTTACCTCAACATTGCTCAATCAACATCAACGGATTGCACTAGAAGCGTCAACGCATGCACATACCTTTTCAAAATTGGTGAATGCCCTTGAAACGCGAATGAACATGCGGCATCGTTACCAAATTGGACAAACTCTCTGGCGGAGTGGGACGCTTTGCTTTCGTTTGCCACGTTTCATTACAACCATCCTAACTATGCCTTTGCTGAGCTGAACAACCAACTTGCACTTGTTGCTAACGAGGTGGGTCACCCCTTGATCCCGTCATCGGAGTGTGTAACAAATAGTTTTGACTTGGGGAATCTGGCTGGGTTAATGCTGATCACCGGGGCAAACATGGCGGGTAAGAGTACCTTCCTGCGATCGGTTGGGGTCAATTTTGTTTTGGGATTGAATGGATCTCCCGTTTGCGCGTCATATTGGAGTACACCCATGGCTGCCCTGCGCACCGGCATGCGCACAGCAGATTCACTCCAAGAGCATCAATCCTATTTTTATGCGGAGTTGAACCGATTGCATTCTATTATTGAGGAGTTACGTGTAGGAAAACCGATGCTCCTGTTGCTGGATGAAATTTTGAAAGGCACGAACTCAACGGACAAGCAACTAGGCTCAAGAGAATTGATTAAGCAACTGATACAACAAAAAGCGTTGGTTTTAATCGCCACGCATGACATTGCCCTTGGCGATATGGAACAGCAATTTCCCGAAAAAGTATTTAATTCCTGCTTTGAAGGAAAGATAGAGAACGACCAATTGACATTCGATTACAAACTCAATAAAGGCGTTGCCCAAAAAGCCAACGCCACTTTCTTGATGAGGAAGATGGGGATTATTCCAGCTTAAAAAATTCAAATCTTTGCCACCATCCGCGCCCTAGGGGTTGTCTATTTTACCACAAACACAGCATTGCTACGAATAGCACGAAGTTACACGAATTATCCTTTGAATTTATTCGTGCTTATTGGTGCATTCGTGGCTAATATCTAAAACGCTGTTGAAATTGATACAATTAGTTATTTTCAGTACATTCGTTTTCATAATCTTTATTCCTATGAAAACTCAACTCAATCGCAGAGACTGGTTCAAATCCACACTGGCACTAACAGCCGGCATTGCCCTCACTTCGTCATTGACAAAAGAATTGATGGCCGCACCGCTGAGCGAGGCAGAAAAGTCATTCTTTGGACTAAAAACCAACGATGCTCAAAAGGTCAGACTCAACTCGAATGAAAACCCCTACGGCCCATCAGAGAAAGCCAAGAAGGCAGTGATGGAAAGTTTGTCTCGCGGAAATAGATATGCGTTCAATGAGCTAGAAGAGTTGAAAAAGATTATTGCAGCAAAGGAAGGAGTTGATCCTTCATTTATTCTGTTAGGCGCAGGTTCTGGAGAACTGCTGGTACAAACAGGAATTGCCTATGGCCTGGAAGGCGGTCGAGTGTTATCAGCCTATCCAACTTTCCCCTTGTTGATGAACTACGCGCAACAGATGAAAGCCGCGTGGGACAAAGTTGATCTCAATGAAAAGCTGGAACACAACTATGAGGCATTGGCATCTGCTATTAAGAGCGATACACGATTAGTGTTTTCCTGCAATCCCAACAACCCAACAGGTACAGTAGTGAGTGATTCTATTGTGCGTGGATTTTGTGAAGAGGCATCCAAGAAAACGTTGGTGTATGCCGATGAAGCTTATTTGGAATTTCTAGACCCAAGTCAGCAAAAATCAATGGTGTCACTTGTTCAAAATAACCCGAACGTAGTGGTCTCAAAAACCTTTTCAAAAATTTATGGATTGGCTGGGCTTCGCATTGGCTATTTGGTGGGTCAACCCGACACATTGAAAAAGATAGCGCAGTATGGCGACACCATTTCGCCTAGTCAAACAGCGTTGGCCGCGGCTAAAGCTAGCTTAGGAGATGAAGATTTTATGAAACTGACGAGAGAGAAGAATAGCGTTGCCCGGAAAGTATTGACAGAGTATCTGGATCAAAAGAAGATATTTTATGGTAAATCCTTTACCAATGTGGTTTTGTTCCCTGCTCCTAAGGATGGAAAGAAGATACTTTCTCAACTGGATGAAAAAGGATTCCTGATTCGTATTTGGGATTATCAAGGAAAAGAATGGTGCCGAGTGAGCATTGGCACGCAGGATGAGATGAAGAATTTTGTAAGGGCCTTTGATGAGGTAGTCGCTTAGTTACAAACATTCAGTTACCTGCTCGAATATTGATCGGGAGCATTTTGGTTGCTCTTAGGAAAGCGTTTTTACATCATTTTTAGATTAACCATATTGGATAAATCCGGAATTTAATTCCGGATTTATCCAAATTAGTTTACCTTGCAGCATGATAGATCGTGAAGCAGCGCCAAGGTTGCTTAGGCTAGCCAAGACTTTTCGCAGTGTCGCGGTGGTAGGGCCGAGACAGAGTGGGAAAACCACTCTTTGTAAGACAATCTTTCCAAAAAAGCCATACGTCTCTTTGGAAAACCCGGACACCTTGGAGTTTGCCCGAACTGATCCACGTGGGTTTCTCGGTCAGTTTAAAAATGGTGCAATACTCGATGAAGTACAACGAGCACCTCATCTATTTTCATATCTTCAACAAGTATTAGATGAAACAAAAAAGAAGGGACTATTCATTCTTACAGGCTCTAATAACTTTCTGTTGCAAGAAAATATAACCCAGACCCTTTCCGGTAGAATTGCTTATCTACAATTGCTTCCGCTATCAATGACTGAGCTGAAAAAAGGCAAAAAAAATAGGGCGGATTTTGCATGGCATATCCTAAACGGTGGTTATCCCGAAGTGCTTACCAAAAAAGTCAGTGCCGCAGACTGGTATGCCAATTACATCAACACATACGTGGAAAGGGACGTGAGGCAATTGAAAAATGTGGCTAACCTTTCACAATTTACAAAACTGCTTCGTTTATGCGCTGGTCGTACAGGACAGATTCTGAATTTAACCTCTTTTTCCAACGACTGTGGAATTGATCAGAAAACAGTCGCAGCATGGTTAAGCGTTTTGCAAAGCAGCTACATTATCTACCTTTTAAAGCCTTACCACACCAATTTTAATAAGCAGATTAGCAAAACACCAAAACTATATTTTTATGATACTGGCCTTGCTTGTTCACTATTAGGTATAGTTCAGGCAAAACAGATCATTAGTCATTCTGCCAAAGGTGCCTTGTTTGAGAATTTTGTTTTGGCCGAACTCTTAAAAAGGAGATTTAATTCAGGAGCTGCGGATAATCTTTTTTATTGGCGTGATAAGATGGGTAATGAGGTAGACATAATCTTGGATAATTCTAGCAAGATTACAGCCCTGGAGTTGAAAGCAGGTGAAACCGTGTCGCAAGATTTTTTTAAAGGGCTAGAGTATTTTTCTGCGTTGAACAAAAGCGCTGTTAATACAATTTTACTCTACGGAGGGAAACAAGCGTACAAAAGAACTAGTGGCACTATCGTTAAGCCGTGGATAGAAATGACCGACTTATGAAGTAGATAATAGGCAAACAAAAAAGTCAGGCATCACCTGACTTTTTTGTTTGCTATAAAGAGATTTTCTATTCTGCCACCAATACTTCTCCTTTGATAGTTAGCAGTACAAAGCCGCCTTCCACATTAGCGGTTACGGTAACTGTTTTGTTAAACGGTCCGGCAGCGCCAGCATTAAAAGTTGCTTTTATAAATCCTGAGCCACCTGGTTCTACCGGAGTTTTGGTCCAGTCAGGGGTCGTACAACCACAAGAAGGTTGTGCGTTCACGATAATCAATGGAGCTTTGCCTGTGTTGGTGAATTTAAACTCATGTGTTACTGGGATGCCCTGCTTAATTTTTCCAAAATCATGTACAGAAGACTCCCAATTGAAAGCGGCCACAGCCGGATTGACTTCATTTTTGCTGATCGTTCCAGTCATTTCTTGCGCGTAACCGATGCCTGTTACCAGAGCAAATGCGGCTAAAAAAAGTAATTTTCTCATGTTGTTGTCCAATTTTAGGTTAAACTTAAAAGGTTATTTTCATCTATACAAAGATCTCTTTTAAAAGTCGTTTTCCGTGTTAAAAAAGCCCTAAAAGATGTTAACGCTTTGTTAAAGGCATTTTTCGTACCAAAGTGGCTGTAAATACTAAATACCTTTGTAAGGTGAACAGGCTTACCCTTCGAATTGTAATTGCACTTGCTGCACTAAGTATCTTGGGCATTACCGCCACGCAGATATACTGGGTAAGGAAGGCTTTTGATTTGAAAGCGAACCAATTCAATGCCGATGTTAACTTGGCCTTGGAAAATGTTGCCACTCGCATCTACGATATCAATAAAACGCCCATGCCGGCCAATAGTCTCGTGGATCAGGAGTCGAGCAATTACTTTACTGTTTTAGTAAATGGTCCCATCGATTCGAATCTGTTAGGCTTTCTGCTAAAGAATGAATTTGACAAACGAAAGATAACAGCCGACTACCAGTTTGGTGTCTACGACTGTTCCGAGCAATGCATGGCCGGGGGCAATTACATTTCACCCACCAAAAATAAAATACCCGTAAGCCTGAGCGAATTGCCCGCCTTAAAAATGGATGGGTATTATTTTGGTGTTCGGTTTCCACAGATCGAAGCTAACCTGATCAGCCAAATGGGCATTTGGGGATTTTCCTCCATAGTGATGTTGGTGGTTATCTTCTTTTTTGTGTACACCCTGTTTGTGATCCTTAAGCAAAGGCGACTGTCAGAAGTTCAAAACGATTTTATTAATAACATGACGCATGAGTTTAAAACGCCATTGGCTACGATCGCTATATCCTCTGAAGTCTTGAAAGATCCATCGATCGCAAAAAACCCGGAACGACTATTGAATTACGCCACGATTATTGAAAATGAAAGTCAGCGGTTGAAGCAACAAGTGGAGCGTGTATTGCAAATGGCCCAAACAGAAAAAGCAGATGTTGGTTTAAAAAAGGAACAACAGGATATCCATGAACTTATTAAAGAAGCCGTAGACAATCACAAAGTAGCGCTCTCATCAAAGAGGGGAGAGGTTCGACTTGCGTTAAATGCAACTAACAGCCATATTTTGGCCGATAAACTTCATTTTACAAACGTGATAGGCAACCTATTAGACAATGCGATTAAGTATTGTGAAAAGGAACCGAGAATATCTATTACTACATCTAACAGCCAGGCATCTATTCAGATTGAAATAAGTGACAACGGCATCGGCATCAGCCAGGAGAATCAGAAAAAGATTTTCGCTCGGTTTTACCGTGTGCCGACAGGCAATCGGCACGATGTAAAAGGTTTCGGACTAGGATTGAACTATGTGAAACTAATTGTGGAAGCGCATAAGGGAAAAATTTCTGTTCAAAGCAAGCCCGGTAACGGCAGTATATTTACAATTGTGGTGCCAATGTAATTTGAATGAGTCAGATGGGTGCAAATATTTTACTAGTTGAAGATGACCCTAGTCTTGGGTTTGTGATAAAGGATAATCTGATTCACAAAGGATATCAGGTAAC
>VYLZ01000124.1_pt1 | contig 14214 bp, 13 predicted proteins | sample 5115361 | NCBI WGS metagenome assembly VYLZ01 (sample SAMN12291805, study PRJNA351875) | freshwater metagenome | isolation source: freshwater lake | place: USA: Michigan, Sixteen Lake | collected 2013-08-07 | reverse complement strand
AACTGGAAGATGGTTGGCCTGCCCGACGATCTCAGCCGCTTTGCCGACGCGATGCGGGCGTGGGGCGGCACCAGCCGGGGCGATCTTGTGATCTGTCCGCCCGCAACCCTGATTGGGGCGGCGGTGCAGGCGTTTAACGGCCTGGGAATCGCCGTCGGTGGGCAGGATTGCCACGCCAAAGCCTCCGGCGCGCATACGGGCGATATTGCCGCGCCGATGATTGCGGCGGCGGGCGGAGCGTTCGTGATCGTCGGGCACTCGGAGCGCCGGGCCGATCATGGCGAAACGGACGCCCAGGTGCGCACGAAGGCCGAGGCGGCGCTGGCGGCGGGGCTAACGCCGATTATCTGCATCGGTGAATCGTTACAGCAGCGGCAGGCGGGGGAAACCTTGGCGGTGGTCGAGGCCAGCCTGCGCGCATCCATACCCGAAGGCGATTTGGCGCGTCTGGTGATCGCCTACGAGCCGGTTTGGGCTATCGGCACCGGCCTCACCGCCAATGCCGGCCAGATTGAAGAAGTTCACGCGCATCTGCGCCACCTGCTCACGTCAATCCACGCCAGCGGAGCGAAGGTGAAGCTGCTGTATGGGGGGTCGGTGAAGCCTGGGAACGCGGTAGAAATTCTGAGCGTGGCCCACGTCAACGGCGTTTTGGTCGGCGGGGCCAGCCTTATTGCGGCGGATTTTCAGGCTATCGCGTTAGCCTGCCCGGCGTAAGCCTAGAAACTGCGGAGCAGGGGTTCTGTATTTGCCTCTGGTAACCCGCGTCATCCGGCGCTAAATACGTGCGATCCCTGCGGTGCGCGTGCGCCGCCCGATTTATTGGTTGAGACCTCGTTCATGCTGCAAACCGTTCTGATCGTTATCCATCTGTTGCTCGCCGTGTTTCTGGTCGGGATTATCCTGATTCAGCAAAGCGAAGGGGGCGGGCTGGGAATCGGCGGTGGCGGCGGTGGCGGCGGGTTCATGACCGCGCGCGGCACGGCGAATTTCCTAACGCGGACCACGGGCATTCTGGCGGCGGCCTTCATGATCACCAGCCTCGCGCTGGCGGTGGTGGCAAGCCAGGGTGCGCCGGAGCGGAAGTCGATTCTGGATGTTCCGGCGGCACCTGTCGAAGCGCCGACCCAGCCGAGTGTTCCGCTCGCGAAATAGTTTAGCGGTTCCAATCAAGTTTTCTTCAGCCCCCTCGCGGCCCGCAGCAGCGAGGGTGGCTTTGATATTGAAAGTGAGGAGCGGGTGATGACGCGCTTTATCTTCATTACGGGCGGGGTTGTCTCCTCCTTGGGTAAGGGCATGGCCTCGGCGGCGCTGGGCGCGCTGTTGCAGGCGCGGGGCTTTAAGGTCCGCCTGCGGAAGCTCGACCCCTATCTCAACGTCGATCCCGGCACGATGTCGCCCTATCAGCACGGCGAAGTGTTCGTGACCGATGACGGCGCGGAAACCGATCTCGACCTTGGCCATTACGAGCGCTTTACCGGCGTCTCCGCCCGCCGCTCGGACAATGTGACCACGGGCCGGATTTATTCGGACGTGCTGGCTAAGGAACGCCGGGGCGACTACCTGGGGGCGACCATTCAGGTCATCCCGCACGTCACCGACGGTATCAAGAATTTCATTCGCTCCGACCTGACCGATGAGGATTTCTGCCTCGTTGAAATCGGCGGCACGGTGGGCGATATCGAAAGCCTGCCGTTTATTGAAGCCATCCGCCAGTTCGGCAATGAAATTGGCCGCGAGCGCTCGCTGTTCATTCACTTAACGCTGGTGCCCTATATCGCCTCGGCAGGCGAGCATAAGACGAAGCCCACGCAGCATTCGGTGAAGGAACTGCTCTCGGTTGGTATTCAGCCCGATATCTTGCTGGTGCGCTGCGACCGGGGTATCCCGCCCGACGCGTTGCGGAAAATGGCGCAGTTCTGCAACGTCAAGCCGGGCCGGGTTATTCCCGCGATTGACGTCGATACCATCTATCAGGTGCCGATTGCCTACCATCAGGAAGGTTTCGACCGCGAGGTTTTGAGCTATTTCGGGCTCGAACACCGCTCGCAGCAGCCGGACCTGTCGAAATGGCAGCATATCGTTAGCCGCATCCGTAACCCGGAAGGGCAGGTAACGGTTGCCGTGGTCGGCAAATATACCGAGTTGATGGATAGCTATAAATCGCTCTCCGAAGCCCTCACCCACGGCGGTATTGCCAATAATGTGAAGGTGAACCTGAAGTGGGTCGATGCCGAAATCTTCGAGCATGAGAACCCCATGCCGAAGCTTGATGGAGTCGATGGCATTCTGGTGCCGGGCGGGTTTGGCGAGCGCGGCAGCCAAGGCAAGGTGGAAGCCGTGCGCTTCGCCCGCGAGCATAAGATTCCCTATTTCGGCATCTGCTTTGGGCTGCAAATGGCCGTGATCGAAGGCGCACGCAACCTTGCGGGGATCGCCGGGGCCAATTCCACCGAGTTCGGCGAGACGACGCAGCCGGTCGTGGGTCTCATGACCGAATGGGTCAAAGGCAATAGTGTGGAAGTGCGCGATGATCGCGGCGACCTTGGCGGCACTATGCGTCTTGGGGCCTATCCGTGTGTGTTGGCGAACGACAGCAAAGCGCGGGAAGCCTATGGCGCGCCGCTCATTCAAGAACGTCATCGCCATCGCTATGAAGTAAACATCACCTACCGCGACCAGTTGGAGAAGGTGGGCTACCGCTTCACCGGCATGTCGCCCGATGGCGAGTTGCCGGAGATTGTGGAATATCCCGATCACCCTTGGTTCGTTGGCGTGCAGTTCCATCCGGAACTGAAATCGCGCCCGTTTGAGCCACATCCGCTGTTCACGGCGTTTGTAAAAGCGGCTGTGCAACAAAGCCGTATCGTTTAAGAGAGCCCCTGCCATGAGCACCGCGCCGCATCGGATTGATTTTTCGGGCAAAGCCCCCTTCACCATCGCCAATGATGCGCCGCTGGCGCTGATCGCCGGGCCCTGCCAAATCGAAAGCCGCCAGCACGCGCATGAAATGGCGGCGGCGCTGGTGGAGATCACCGGGCGCTTGGGCATGGGGTTGATCTATAAATCGTCGTTCGATAAGGCCAACCGTACCTCGCTCACCGCCCAGCGCGGCGCGGGGCTGGATGCAGGGCTCGATATTCTGGCCGATGTGCGGGCAACGTTCGGCTGCCCGGTCATCACCGATGTGCATGAGCCTGAGCAATGTGCTATCGCGGCGCAAGCCGTGGATGTGCTGCAAATCCCAGCGTTTCTGTGCCGCCAAACCAATCTTCTGGTCGCTGCCGGGGAAACCGGCAAGCCGATCAATGTGAAGAAGGGCCAGTTCCTCGCACCTTGGGACATGAAAAATGTTGTGGCTAAGATTGCTGCTACGGGCAATCCCCACGCGATGGTCTGCGAGCGCGGCGCGTCCTTCGGCTACAATACGCTGGTATCCGATATGCGCAGTCTGCCGATCCTGGCCGAAACCGGGTGCCCGGTGGTGTTCGACGCCACCCATTCGGTGCAGCAGCCGGGCGGGCAGGGCACCACGTCGGGCGGGCAGCGCATGTACGTGCCGACCGTGGCGCGCGCCGCTATTGCCGTTGGTGTGGCGGCGGTGTTCATCGAAACCCACCAAGACCCGGGCAGCGCCCCCTCGGACGGCCCCAATATGGTGCCAATCGCGAAGCTCGAAACCCTCCTGGCCGACCTTCAGGCCTTCGACCGTTTGGCGAAAAGCCGAGGGGTTATGGAGTACGGAATCAATTGACTACAGCGCGCAAACGGGGCCACAACGGCCCCGTTTTCATGTGTGCGCCTTAAAATGTTTCAATCGAAAGGAAGCGTCTGCCATGTCCGCCATTACCGACATTCACGCCCGCCAAATCATCGATAGCCGGGGCAACCCGACCATCGAAGTCGAAGTTTATCTGGAATCCGGTGCCTTCGGCCGCGCTGCCGTGCCCTCGGGCGCATCCACCGGCACCCACGAGGCCGTGGAACTGCGCGACGGCGATAAGTCCGTCTATGGCGGCAAGGGCGTGCTGAAGGCCGTGGAGTCGGTCAACGGCGAGATTTTCGACGCGCTGGTTGGCGTCGATGCCGAAGAGCAAATCGCGATTGATGAACAGTTGATCGATCTCGACGGCACCCCGAACAAGAGCCGCCTGGGCGGGAACGCCATTCTCGGCGTCAGCCTCGCGGTCGCCCATGCCGCTGCCGATGATAACGGCCTGCCGCTGTATCGCTATATCGGCGGCGTTTTCGCGCGCACCTTGCCAGTGCCGCTGATGAACGTGCTGAACGGCGGCGCGCACGCCGATAATCCGCTCGACTTCCAAGAATTCATGATCGTCCCCGTTGGCGCACCGAGCCTCTCGGAAGCGGTCCGCATGGGTGCGGAGGTGTTCCACGCCCTGAAGGCGCAGTTGAAGGATAAGGGCTACGCCACCAACGTGGGTGACGAAGGCGGCTTCGCGCCGAACCTTGCCAATGCCGACGATAGTTTGGGCTTCATCATGAAAGCGATTGAGGCGGCGGGCTATAAGCCGGGCGACGATATTGCGCTGGCGCTCGATTCGGCCTCGTCGGAATTCTTCAAGGGTGGTCTCTATAAGCTTGAGGGCGAAGGCAAGAGCCTCGATGCCGCCGGGATGGTCGCCTTCTATGAAGACCTGTGCGCCCGCTACCCGATCATCTCCATCGAAGACGGCATGGCCGAAGACGATTGGGCCGGCTGGAAGCATCTCACCGACCGTTTGGGCAGCAAGGTGCAGTTGGTCGGCGACGATCTGTTCGTCACCAATCCGAAGCGCCTTGCTGACGGCATCGAAAAGGGCGTCGCCAATTCGATTCTCGTGAAGGTTAATCAGATCGGCACGCTGAGCGAAACCCTCGATGCGGTCGAAATGGCCCATCGCGCGGGCTACACCTCGATCCTGTCGCACCGTTCGGGCGAAACCGAAGATGCGACCATTGCCGACCTCGCCGTTGCCACGAACTGCGGCCAGATCAAAACCGGCTCGCTCTCGCGCTCCGACCGGATGGCGAAGTATAATCAACTCATCCGCATCGAAGAGCAGCTCGACACCACGGCGCGTTACCTGGGCCGGGCGGCGTTCAAGCAGCGCTAACAAACGGGGCAGGGGATCGGCGTTGCGCCGGTCCCCAAGGCTCCTGACAGGCAGGTTTCTTTCAGGTATCCTTGGTAGATTAAGGGAGACTTATGTATGTCTGAAACCCGTTCGACCTTGGAAAATATTGCCCACGCGTTTGCCGGGGAACTTGAGGCGCGCGATGATCGACTCGCAAAGCTCATTATTGACGGGTTCAATCAGCTCAATACGCGCTTAGCTGCGGTGGAGCAGCGCTTAAGCACGCAGGACCAGCGGCTCACCGCGCAAGAGCAGAGTGATCGGAATTTGCTTCAGGCTATGGGCAATTTGCAGGGGCAGATTGCGGCCCTAAGCCGGGCATCTCGAAGCTGAGATCTAAACTTATAATTTTGACTCGCTATATGACATTTTGAGTCTGGACTCATTTCTGAGATAATCCTGTTGACCCACTGACTCCCTTATGATTCTTTGGAGTCATGGCTGTCCTGACCATCTTGAAGCGCAAAGCGCATACCGTGATCGCCCCGCTGCTGGGCGCGTCCTTCGTGGCGTATTTCGCCTATCATGCTGTGCATGGTGACCGGGGGATGCTGGCCTATCTGCATTTGCAGCAGGAAATCCGCAAAGCCGAAATTACCCGCGATCTTATTCACGCGGAGCGGGAAACCTTGGAAAAACGGGTGGCCTTGATGCGCCCGGATCAGTGGGACCCCGACCTTTTGGAAGAACGCGCGCGAGTCCTATTGAATTTTGGTCGGAAGGACGAAGTGCAGATCATGCTGCAACGCCCGCAGGCCTTGCCCCCTGAAATTGCAACGAATTAGCCTTTGTCTTTTCGCATGTGCGAGACAAACTGTTAACTTGAATTCAGATGACAATCGATTTCTCGTGAAATTACAAGAACTTGTCGCGCTTGCATGGGCGTAAACTTCCGGGTTAGACAGAGGGATAGGGTAGTTTAACCCTTTCGATTTTGCGTCCCCCGACCCGGTAGGAGGTCCATGCTATGACGACCGCCAAGCGCGCACCAAAGACAGCGGGAGGGGCGAGCGTCGCCGCACCCGCGCTTTCGGCTGACATTCTGTTAAAATATTATCGCGACATGCTGCTGATCCGCCGCTTTGAAGAAAAAGCCGGTCAGCTTTACGGCATGGGCTTGATCGGCGGTTTCTGCCACCTCTACATCGGCCAAGAGGCCGTGGTGGTGGGGATGCAGGCGACGTTGACGCCGGAAGATGCGGTGATCACCTCCTACCGCGACCACGGCCATATGCTGGCGTGCGGCATGGACCCGCGCGGCGTGATGGCGGAATTGACGGGGCGTATCGGCGGCTATTCCCGAGGGAAGGGCGGCTCGATGCACATGTTCTCTAAGGAGAAGAATTTCTACGGCGGTCACGGTATCGTCGCAGCCCAGGTGCCGCTGGGGACGGGGATTGCCTTCTCCTTCCACTATCGCGGCATGGCGAACGTCTGCGCCACCTATATGGGGGACGGGGCCGTCAACCAAGGTCAGGTGTACGAGAGTTTCAACATGGCATCGCTGTGGAAACTTCCGGTCATCTATGTGATTGAAAATAATAAATATGCGATGGGCACCTCCGTGCAGCGTTCGGCGGCGGGCCAAGAGTTGTTCCGGCGCGGCGCGGCTTACGGTATCCCCGGCGAACCCGTGGATGGCATGAGCGTGATTGCCGTGCAAGAAGCCGCTGCGCGCGCTGTAGCGCACTGCAAGGCGGGCAACGGCCCCTATATTCTGGAAATGAACACGTATCGCTATCGCGGTCACTCCATGTCCGACCCGGCCAAGTACCGGACGAAGGAAGAAGTGAGCAAGATGCGCGAACAGCATGATCCCATCGATCAGCTCCGCGCGCTCATTCTGGAGGGCGGTTACGCCGATGAGGCCGCGTTGAAGGACATTGACCGCGAGATTAAGGACATCGTCACTGATGCCGCCGAATTCTCCCAGTCGAGCCCGGAACCCGACCCGTCCGAACTCTACACCGACGTTCTGATTGAGGCCTAAATCATGGCAATTGATATTTTGATGCCGGCGCTGTCGCCGACCATGACCGAGGGCAAGCTATCGCGCTGGCTCAAGAAAGAAGGCGATAAGGTTAAGGCGGGCGACGTGCTGGCTGAAATCGAAACCGATAAGGCGACGATGGAAGTGGAAGCGGTGGATGAAGGCATTCTTGCCAAAATCACCGTGGCCGAAGGCACCGAGAATGTGGCCGTCAACGCCGTTATCGCCGTGCTGACCGAAGAGGGCGAAAGCCTGTCGGACGCGCCGAAAGCCGCCCCGGCGCCTGCCGCTGCGGCCCCAGTGGCTGCGCCTGCGATTGTGGCTTCCGTCGCAACGCCGGTCGCAGCCGTCGCCGCCGAGCCCGATTGGACCGGCCCGACCAAATCGCAGACCGTTCGCGAAGCCTTGCGCGATGCTATGGCCGAAGAAATGCGCGCCGACGAAGCGGTGTACCTGATGGGCGAAGAAGTTGCCGAATATCAGGGCGCATACAAGGTTAGCCAGAATCTGTTGCAAGAATTCGGCCCGCGCCGCGTGATCGACACCCCGATCACTGAGCACGGCTTTGCCGGTTTGGCCGTTGGCTCCGGCTTTATGGGCTTGAAGCCGATTGTGGAGTTCATGACGTTCAACTTCGCCATGCAGGCGATTGACCACATCATTAACTCTGCCGCCAAAACCCTCTATATGTCGGGCGGGCAGATGGGCTGTTCCATCGTCTTCCGCGGCCCGAACGGGGCTGCCTCCCGCGTTGGCGCGCAGCATAGCCAATGCTATGCCTCCTGGTACGCCCATTGCCCCGGCTTGAAGGTGGTCGCCCCCTATAGCGCTGCCGATGCCAAGGGCCTGCTGAAGGCCGCGATCCGCGACCCGAACCCGGTGATTTTCCTTGAAAACGAAATCCTCTACGGATCATCCTTCGACGTACCGGATACGAACGACTGGATCGTTCCCATCGGTAAGGCCAAGGTGGTGCGCCCTGGTAAGGACGTAACGATCACGGCTTTCTCGATCACCGTGCGTCATGCACTGGCCGCCGCCGATGCATTGGCAGCCCAAGGTATCGACGCCGAAGTGATCGACCTGCGCTCGATCCGCCCGCTGGATATGGACACGATCCTTGCCTCGGTTGCAAAAACCAACCGAGCGGTTTCGGTGGAAGAAGGCTGGCCCTTCGCCGGGATCGGCTGCGAAATCGGGATGCAGATCATGGAAAAGGGCTTCGACTTGCTTGATGCCCCCGTCCTGCGCGTTGCGGGCAAGGATGTTCCGTTGCCCTATGCCGCCAATCTTGAAAAGCTCGCTCTGCCGACCGTGGACGATATCGTCCAGGCCGTGCGGGCGGTCTGCTATCGCTGACGGGGGCGCGCCATGCCAATCCAAATTCTGATGCCCGCCCTGTCGCCGACCATGACCGAGGGCAACCTTGCCCGTTGGCTCAAGAAGGAAGGCGATAAAGTTAAAGCTGGCGACGTGCTGGCCGAAATCGAAACCGATAAGGCGACGATGGAAGTTGAAGCCGTCGATGAAGGCACGCTTGGTAAAATCCTGGTGGCCGATGGCACCCAGGGCGTGAAGGTGAACGAGCCGATCGCTCTGTTGCTGGAAGAGGGCGAGTCCGCTTCGGCGCTTTCGGCCCCGCAAGCGGCCCCTGCGGCAGCCCCGGCTGCGGCTCCTGCCGCTGCGTCTCCGGCCGCCGCCGCTGCTCCCGCTACCGCAGCGCCGCTGGCTCACGGGGCGCGGACGATCGCAAGCCCGCTCGCAAAACGCCTTGCTGAACAAGCTGGGATCGATCTTGCCACCGTTACGGGCTCCGGCCCGAATGGGCGTATCGTGAAGGCCGATGTCGAAGCCGCCAAGGCCCGTGGCCCCGTTGCTGCCGCGGCGCCGGTTGCGGCGGCTCCGGCTCCCGCTGCTGCGCCCGCTCCGGCGGCAAAGCCTGCCCCGGCTCCCGTGCAAACCTTTGGGCTTCCGGCCTTCGATCTGGTGCCGCACTCCTCGATGCGGAAAACCATCGCGCGCCGCTTGACCGAAGCCAAACAGTCGGTGCCGCATTTCTACCTGACGGTGGATATCGCGCTTGATGCGCTGCTGAAGTTGCGCGCCGATCTCAACGCGCGTGGCGAAAAGTCGGGCGTGAAACTGTCGGTCAACGACATGATCATTCGCGCCTCGGCCCTGGCCTTGAAGAAGGTGCCGAACGCCAATGCCGCTTGGTCCGACGAAGGGCTGATGCTGTTCAAGGGCGTCGATATCGCCGTTGCGGTCTCGATCCCCGGTGGTCTGATCACGCCGATCATTCGCGATGCCGACAAAAAGGGCCTCGCCGAGATTTCTGCGGAAATCAAAGATTTGGCGGGCCGCGCGAAAGCGGGCAAGCTGAAGCCGGAAGAGTTTACCGGCGGCACTTTCTCGATCTCCAACCTTGGCATGTTCGGCATCCGCGAATTTGCCGCGATCATCAACCCGCCGCAGTCCTGCATCCTTGCCGTTGGCGCGGGTGAGCAGCGGCCGGTGGTGCGTAATGGCGCGCTGGCGGTCGAAACCCAGATGAGCTGCACCCTGTCGGTCGATCACCGCGTTGTCGATGGCGCGCTGGGGGCGGAATGGCTGCAAGCCTTCAAGGGGCTGATCGAAGATCCGCTCTCGATGATGCTTTAGAGTTTTTCGCATGATGACGAACACTCAAAAGCGAAAAACTCTAAAGCCCGCGCGGCGCTTGAGCGTTGAAAAAGCGGAGCTTTTTCAGCCAAAGGCAGAAGCTAGAGTGCTTCTGTCTAAAACAGAAGCACTCTAGGAAAGTCGGATCATGGCAGAAACAAAGTTTGATCTGATCGTTGTCGGCGGCGGTCCTGGCGGTTACGTCGCCGCTATCCGCGCCGCACAACTGGGCAAGAAGGTGGCGCTGGTTGAGCGCGAGCACCTCGGCGGCATCTGCCTCAACTGGGGCTGTATCCCGACGAAGGCCCTGCTGCGCTCGTCGGAAATCTTCAGCCTCATCAATCACGCCAAGGACTTCGGCCTTGAGGTGAAGGGTGACGTGAATGTGATCCTGCCGAAAATCGTGGAGCGTAGCCGTAAGGTGGCAAGCCAGCTTTCCGGCGGCGTGAAGCATCTGCTGAAGAAGAACAAGGTTACGGTGTTTGACGCTTACGGCAAGCTCGCGGGCAAGGCCGGGGCGGATCGGAAGATTGCGCTGACGGGTAAAGACGGCGCGGCGACCGGCGAACTCACCGCGCCGCACGTCATCCTGGCCACCGGCGCCCGCGCGCGCTCGGTGCCGGGGATGGAGCCGGACGGCAAACTGATCTGGACCTACCGTGAAGCGATGGTGCCGGACGTCATGCCGAAATCGCTCCTCGTCGTCGGCTCCGGGGCCATCGGCATCGAATTTGCCAGCTTCTATAAGACGCTGGGGGCCGATGTAACGGTCGTGGAAATGGTGGATCGGATTCTTCCGGCAGAAGACGAGGAAATCTCGGCCTTCGCCCGCAAGAGCTTCGAGAAGCAGGGGATGAAAATCCTCACCGGCGCTGCGACCAAGGGCATCACCAAGGGCGCGAACAACGTTACGGTGACGGTGGAGCAGGGCGGCAAGACGCAGCAAATCACCGTGGACCGGGTGATTCTCGCCGTCGGCATCGTCGGCAATGTCGAGAATATCGGGCTTGAAGGCACGGGGGTGAAGGTCGAGAAGACCCATGTGGTCATCGATGACTATTGCCACACTGGCGAGCCCGGCGTTTACGCTATTGGCGATCTCGCAGGCCCACCTTGGCTCGCCCACAAGGCCAGCCACGAAGGCGTGATCTGCGTCGAAAAAATCTTCGGTGTCGGCGATGTTCACCCGCTCGATACCAGCAATGTGCCGGGTTGCACCTATTGCCAGCCGCAGGTGGCCTCGGTCGGCCTGACCGAAGCGAAAGCCAAGGCGGCGGGCTATACGGTGAAGGTTGGGCGCTTCCCCTTCATGGGCAACGGCAAGGCCATTGCCTTGGGCGAGCCGGAAGGCTTGGTCAAGACGGTCTTCGACGCCAAAACCGGCGAACTGCTGGGCGCGCACATGATTGGCGCGGAAGTGACCGAACTGATCCAGGGCTACGCCATTGCCCGCACCTTGGAGTCGACGGAAGCGGAACTTATGCACACCGTCTTCCCGCATCCCACCCTGTCGGAAATGATGCACGAAGCGGTTCTGGATGCCTACGGTCGGGCCATCCATTTTTAGCAGGTGAGATACGGCGGCGGGGCGCTTTCAATGGCCTCGCCGTTTTTGTAGTGTCGCTGGAACGAGGAGAGGCGCTGCCTCTCCACTCCGCTCAAGGGGCCTGCCCCTTGAGAATCCCTTTTTCTAATTTACTTAATAGAGATCGGGTTCTCCAAGGGCCGTTGCCTTTGGGTGGGGGTGTTGGGGGCAGTGCCCCTGATATAGAAGAACGCAGTTTATGACGCGGACCTAACGCCGCGAAGGGATTTGGACGATGACTGATAAGGCTGCTGCCGCCGCACTCCGCCACCCGGAAAAGGCCAACAAGCCGGACAATCCCATCCAGCGCAAACCCGATTGGATTCGGGTGAAAGCCCCAGTCTCGGCTGAATATAATCAGACCCGCCAAATGATGCGGGAGTTAAAGCTCAATACCGTGTGCGAAGAGGCAGCGTGCCCGAATATCGGCGAATGCTGGGCCAAGAAGCACGCAACCGTGATGATTCTGGGCAATGTCTGCACGCGCGCCTGTGCGTTTTGCAACGTGGCGACCGGACGGCCCGATAAGCTCGACCCGCACGAGCCTGAGCATGTGGCCGAAGCCGTCAGCCGGATGGGTCTTGCTCATGTGGTCATCACCTCGGTGGACCGCGACGATCTCGATGATGGCGGGGCCGATCATTTCGCCCGCGTTATCCGGGCGGTGCGCGCGGGCTCGCCGCAAACGACGATTGAAGTGCTGACGCCAGACTTTATGCGAAAGGACGGCGCGATTGAGATGGTGGTGGAAGCCCGCCCGGACGTGTTCAACCATAATCTTGAAACCGTGCCGCGCCTGTACCCGACCATTCGCCCCGGCGCGCGCTATTTCCACTCGCTGCGGCTGCTCTCGGAAGTCAAACGGCTTGATCCGTCGATCTTCACCAAGTCCGGCGTCATGGTGGGTCTGGGCGAAAGCCGCGAAGAAATTTTGCAGGTGATGGACGATCTGCGCTCGGCGGAAGTCGATTTCCTCACCATCGGCCAGTATTTGCAGCCGACCCCGAAGCACGCGGCGGTGGATCGGTTCGTAACGCCCGATGAGTTTGCGAGCTATAAGACTTTGGCGTATGGCAAGGGCTTCTTGATGGTGGCGGCCTCGCCACTCACCCGATCCTCCTATCATGCCGGGGAAGATTTCGCGCAGATGCGGGCCGCGCGGGAGGCGCAACTCGCGAAAGCTTCGGCCTAAGCGGGATGCCCACCCACGCCGAAAAACGGATTCTGCCCTACACTCAGCAGCAGCTTTACGATCTGGTGGCCGATGTGGGCCGCTACCCGGAGTTTCTGCCCTGGTGTCTCGCTGCGCGCATCCGCGAGCGGTCGGACAGCCACATTCGCGCCGATCTCATCATCGGCTATAAGGTTGTGCGTGAGCGTTTCACCAGTAACGTCACGCTCGACCCGGCGAATTTCCGCATCGACGTAGCCTACGCTGAAGGCCCGTTTAAATATCTCAACAATCATTGGATTTTCCGGCCCGTCCCGATGCGCCGGGGCGGACGGAGTTGGATTTTTATGTGGACTTCGAGTTCCACAATCGAATGCTGCAAAAGATTATCGAAACCCTGTTCAACGAGGCGGTAAAACGCATGGTATCGGCGTTCGAGAATAGGGCGAAGGCGCTGTACGGCTGACAATTGAGTCTGCGCTGGGGTATCTTACATCATCCGAAGATCACTTCAGGAGAGTCCCAGCATGACCACGCCCCTCAATTTGCGCGCTGCCTTTGATCGTGTGACGGACTATTGGTCGCCCAAGGTTATCGGCCAGGTCAATAATCAATATTTAAAAGCGGCCAAACTGAAAGGTCAGTTCGTCTGGCACGCCCATGACGATGAAGATGAACTATTTCATGTCGTGAAAGGCAGCCTGCGGATCGAGTTTGAAGATCATGTTGTCACCCTTAACGAAGGCGATTTTCTGACGGTGCCGAAAGGCGTGCGGCATAATCCGGTGGCTGATGAAGAATGCTGGGTGCTGTTGATCGAAACCGTCACCACCAAGCATACCGGCGACGTAGACTCGCCGCTAACCCGCAGCCTAGATGAACAGTTGGCGGAATAAATCTTGCCGCTAAAAGTCTGACCGCGCAGCCGAAAGGCAATCGGTTGCGCGGTCAAACTTGTCTAGAGTTACGGCGTCACGGTCGCGTTCAGGAAAATGAACGAGAAGCTTGATAGGTAATCCCCGGCCGGAAACGGCGCTGCGGGTGCTTTCTGGCCGGGGGCGGAAGCAAAGGCGCGCACCCCAGGTTTATTGACTTTAGCTGCGGTGAGCGACGTTGTGGAATTGTTGGTCAAGGCAGAGATCGTTGCACCAGCATGGCAATCCATGCACGTGCCAGCACCTCCAGATTGTGGGAAAGCCCCGGCCTGCACATAGGTTTCCATCGTCGTATTAGCGATCACGCGCGTCGTCGGATCGTTAGCAACCAAATTCGGCACCATGTTGGTCGGGTTGGGGGTGCCATTGCTTCCCGCCCCAAGCGCCCCGGACAAAAGCTGCGGTGCCGGGTTGCCCGGCCACTGCACATCGATCAAGCGATAGAACTGAAAGATCGAGGCGCTAGGAATCTGCGACCAAACCCACTGGTTAATGCCATTGGCGTTAGTTTCCAGCGGGGTCGTGCGCCCGACCTGTTGGGGGGCGTTATAGGGAAAACAGGTTGGGTTTGCTGCCGTGCGCCCGGCACTGGTTGGGCAGGGGGCCGCCGGTTGCAGGTTCACGGTGCAGTTATAATAGGGGTCGGTCGCCGACGTGCAGGTGCTGTTGAAATAGGTATAGTCCGTGCGCGCGTTTCGGGGTGCCCCCGTCGCGCTGCGCGGATCGGTGGCTTG
>VYLZ01000122.1_pt1 | contig 14269 bp, 16 predicted proteins | sample 5115361 | NCBI WGS metagenome assembly VYLZ01 (sample SAMN12291805, study PRJNA351875) | freshwater metagenome | isolation source: freshwater lake | place: USA: Michigan, Sixteen Lake | collected 2013-08-07 | reverse complement strand
AAGGCGTCGGCTGCTGCGACCAGCACCCAGGCCCCTGCCGCGGGTGTGACCCAACAGGCCCCGAAGGTTCAGGCCCCGGTTCAAGCAGCGGCTCCTGCCACGACTGAAACCAAGTCGGTCGCCCCGGTTGTGAAGCCGGTCACGCCCGATGCGGGTAAGGCCGATGTGAAAGCCGACGTTAAGACCGACGTGAAGAAGACTGACGATAAGGTGATCCAAGGCGCGGCTCCGGCCCCGGCGCCGAAGACGACGACCAACTAAGCGGATCTGATCGCAGAGGCACGGAGGGGGCGCGGCGCAAGCTGCGCCCCTTTCTCTATGCCGTGTTTCACGTGAAACATCACTTTCCGATGCAGAACTCGGCGAAGATCAGCCCGAGAATATCCTCGACATCGACGCGTCCCACGATCCGCCCTAGCCCTCGTAGGGCAAGCCGCACATCTTCGGTGATCAACTCCGGCACACCCCCGCCGAGCGCCCTCTGGAGCGCGTCGCAGGTTTCCGATAAGGCGGCGCGATGACGGCCCCGTGTTAGCAGTGGATCGGCCCCGGTCGAGAGCAGGGTTGCGGCCCGTTCTGTCAGTAGGCCCATCAGCCCGTCAAACCCCTTCCCATCGCGTACCGAGAGCGGTTGCCAGCCTGCGCTCACCGCCTCCGGCGCAGCGCCCTGTCCCGCATCGCATTTGGTCAGCAGGCGAATGGTTTCTGGTCGGTCGAGCCATGGGGCGAGTTCATCCGGCACGCGCGGCCACTCGGCCTGGTCCAGCAGCACGAGCGCTAAATCGGCTTGCTCAGCGCGGGCGCGAGCACGGCGGATGCCTTCGGCTTCAATTGGGTCATCGGTATCGCGCAAGCCTGCGGTATCGACCAGCGTTACGGGATAGCCGCCGAGGTCGAGATGCAGTTCGATCACGTCGCGCGTCGTGCCCGCCCGGTCGGACACGATGGCGGCTTCCCGCCCCGCCAGCGCATTCAGCAGGCTGGACTTGCCCGCGTTGGGCGGGCCGAGAATGACGATGCTGAGCCCCTGCCGTAGCCGCTCGCCGCGCCCATCGGCCAGATGGGTTTGCATCTCGGCCAATAGCGCCGCAAGGTCGGGCCGGGTCGCGGCAAGAAGATCATCCGGCACGTCCTCTTCCTCGACGAAATCGATGGTCGCTTCGCAGTGGGCCAGCGCCCGCATCAACCGCGCTTGCCAGCCGGTGATAAGCGCGCCCAAAGCCCCGTCTAACTGCCGCACGGCTTGGCGGCGCTGGGCTTCGGTTTCGGCGTCGATTAGATCGGCGAGCCCTTCCACTTCAGTCAGGTCGAGCTTGCCGTGGTCGAAGGCTCTGCGGGTGAACTCCCCCGGTTCGGCCAAGCGCACGCCCGGCACCCGGCAGGCGGCGGCGAGCAGCGCGGCCAAAACAGCCCGGCTGCCGTGGACCTGAAACTCCGCCACATCCTCCCCGGTAAAACTACCGGGGGCGGGGAACCAGAGCAGCAAGCCCTTATCCAGCAACGCGCCATCGGTGGGATCATGAAAGCCGGTGAGCTTGGCTTGCCGGGCGGGCGGCAGCGGCTTACGGGTCAGCGCCTCGGCCAAGGCCCCTGCCTGCGGCCCCGAGGCTCTGAGAACCGCGACCCCTGCCCGTCCCGGCGCGGTAGCAATAGCGATGATCGTTTCGGCCATGGGGGTTTTACGCTTTTTCGGGGATCTTCTGATCCGGTGCGATCATCAACCGTTCCACGCGCCCGCCCTGGCGTAGGTGGGTTTCCAGAATCTCATCGATATCGTCCGCGGTGCGCGCCTGATACCAAACGCCTTCCGGGTAAATCACGATCGTCGGGCCGAACTCGCACCGATCGAGGCAGGCGGCGCCATTCACGCGCACACCCTTAACGCCGAGTTCCTTGGCGCGGGCTTTGGCATAATCGCGTAACTTCTCCGAGCCCGAGGCGGCACAGGAGCCGCGCGGGTGCCCTTCCGGGCGGCGGTTGGTACACATAAAGAAATGCGCCTCGAAATACAGCGCGGGATCGGTTGCTAAACGGGGCATTGCTCTCTCTGTATTGGGGGTTGATTCGTCTGGTTTCTTACCCAGGTTAACCCTGTTAAATTTCAAGTCTTGCGCGGCGTTGAGACTATCGGTCCAATGGCCGCAGCGCAATCTTTCGGGGAAGAAACCAATGCCGGGCACCGTTACCATCACCACGCCAGCGGGCGAAACTTTTAGCGCCTATGAAGCAAAACCCCAAGGCACGCCGAAGGCGGGCTTGGTGCTGATCCAGGAGATTTTCGGCGTCAATCAGGTGATGCGCGATCTCGCCGCCGATTTCGCTGCCCAAGGCTATCACGTGCTGGTGCCGGACCTGTTTTGGCGGCAAGAGCCAGGCGTTGAACTTACCGATAAGTCGGAAGCCGAATGGCAAAAGGCCTTCGCACTGCTCAACGGCTTCGATCAAGCCAAAGGGATTGCCGATATTCAGGCGACGATCACGCACCTGCGGACCTCAGGTGCCGGCAAAGTCGGTGCGGTCGGTTACTGCCTCGGCGGGCGCTTGGCGGTGATGAGCGTGCTCGGGACGGATGTGGACGCCTCGGTTTCCTACTACGGCATCATGCTGGGTGGGCTGGTGCCCGAGTTCGGCAAGATCAAAGTGCCGCTGCTGGCCCATGTGGCTGAGCTCGATAAGTACCTACCGGCGGAAGAGCGTGAGCAGGTGCTGGCGGCTTGGGCCGGAAAGCCCGGCATCGCCGCCCACGTTTATGCGGGCCAGGAGCACGCTTTCGCCCGCGTTGGCGGCGAGCATTACAATGCTGACGCGGCCAATCTCGCCAATAGCCGCACCGCCGACTTCCTCCGCACCGCGCTTGCCGCGTAATCAGGAGCCTCCAGCATGACCAAAACCCACGCCATCCGCCTCTATGAGTTCGGCGGCCCTGAGGTGTTGAAGTGGGAAGAGATCGATCTTCCCGCCCCTGGGCCCGGCGAAGCCTTGATCCGGCAAACCGCCGTTGGCCTCAACTTCATCGAAATCTACCAGCGCACGGGCCTCTACCCGCTGCCGCTGCCGCTCGTGCTCGGCCAGGAAGGCGCGGGCGTGGTCGAGGCGATTGGCCCGGATGTGACCGATGTGAAAGTCGGCGACAGGGTTGCCTACGCCAGCGGCCCTTCGGGCGCCTATGCTGAAGAGCGCCTGTATCCGGCCAATCGATTGGTGCCGCTGCCCGAGGGCATCAGCGACCAGATCGCTGCCGCCGCGATGCTCGGCGGCATGACCGCGCGCTACCTCATCAAAGAAACCTTCCCGCTGAAGCCCGGTCACACCATTCTGTTCCATGCCGCTGCGGGCGGCGTTGGGCAGATTGCCGTGCAATGGGCAAAGCAGTTGGGCGCGACCGTCATCGGCACCGTCTCTGCCGGCAAGGTTGATCTCGCCAAATCCCTGGGCTGTGATCACGTGCTGGTCAGCGGCCAAGACGATATCGCCGCTAAGGTGAAGGAAATCACCGGCGGGCGCGGCGTCGATGTCGTCTATGATTCGGTCGGGAAAGATACGTGGGACGGCTCGCTCGATTCCCTGGCCCCGCGCGGGATGATGGTCACGTTTGGCAATTCCTCCGGCCCCGTGCCGTCAATCGCGCCGCTCACCCTCGCCGCCAAGGGCTCGCTGTTCCTGACGCGGCCCACCCTTGGGCATTACATCGCCACCCGCGCCGATCTGCTGGCGAATGCCAATGATCTGTTCGAGGTGATTCTCTCGGGCAAGGTTAAGATTCACGTGAATCAAACCTTCGCCCTCAAGGACGCGGCGCAAGCCCAAAGCGCTATGGCCGAGCGCCGGACCACGGGGGCTACGGTGCTTATTCCCTAAAGTGTAAGGTTAGGGGCTTTGCCCCTTCCCTACCCCATCAGATGGTACCCGCCATCGATAAAGAGCGTCTCCCCGGTCATGATCCGCGCGGCGTCGGTCGCGAGCAGGGCGGTGGCAAGGCCTACGTCTTCGATAGTGGCGAGGCGGTGGCCGGGGGTGCGGTCTTCGTTTTCGGCGATCAGCGTGTCGAACTCGGTAAGGCCCGAGGCGGCGCGGGTGCGGATCGGGCCGGGGGAGAGGATGTGGACGCGGATGTTCTTGGGCGCAAGCTCGGCTGCCAAGTAGCGCGCGGCGCTCTCGAGCGCGGCTTTGACCGGCCCCATCAGATTATAATGCTCCACGACCCGTTGCGCGCCGAGGTAGGACATAGCGAATAGGGTGCCGCCGTTTGTCATTAAGGGTTCCGCCAGCTTTGCCATGCGGATGAACGAATGGCAGGAAACGTCCATGGCCTCGGCAAAGCCCTCGCCGGAGCTATCGGTGAGGCGGCCTTGCAGATCGTCCTTCGGGGCGAAGGCGATGGAGTGAATCAGGAAATCGAGCTTGCCCCAGCGGGTGGCGATGGTCTCGAAAACCGCTTCCAGCGCGCCCGGTTCGGCGACGTTCAGCGGCAGCAGGAGGTCGGCCTCCAGCCCCTCCGCCAGCGGCGCGACGTGGGGTTTCGCCTTCTCGTTTAGGTAGGTAATCGCTAGATCGGCTCCTAGCGCGCGGGTGGCTTGGGCGCAGCCGTAGGCGATGGAGTGTTCGTTAGCGATGCCGACGATCAGGCCCTTCTTACCGTCAAGGCGCAGGCGCGCGGGGTCGAAAGGGTTCGGGATTATGGTCATTGCGTATCTTTCTCAGGGGTCCGTCTCTTGCCGGAGCCCGTGGTTTTGCGTAAGGTCCGCGCCATGATGCAGAAGATTGATGTCATTGTCGTGGGCGGCGGGCACGCCGGTACGGAAGCCGCCGCGTCTGCGGCCCGAATGGGCGCGCGCACCCTCTTGCTTACCCACCGGAAAGATACGGTGGGCGCAATGTCGTGTAACCCCGCCATCGGCGGCTTGGGCAAGGGCCATCTGGTGCGCGAGATCGACGCGCTCGATGGAATCATGGCGCGCGCCATCGACCGGGGCGGCATTCAGTTCCGCATTCTCAACCAGTCGAAAGGCCCTGCGGTGCGCGGCCCCCGTGCTCAGGCCGACCGCAAACTCTATGCCGCCGCCGTGCAAGACCTGCTCGCGGAAACGCCGAACTTGACGATCCTTGAGGGCGCGGCGGTTGATCTGCGCTTCACCGGCACCCCCGGCGTGGACGAGCGCATCAGCGGCGTCGTGCTGGCCGATGGGACGGAGCTTGCCACCGGCGCGGTGGTGCTGACCACGGGCACCTTCCTGAACGGGCTGATCCATATCGGCGAAACCCAGATTCCGGCGGGGCGCGTTGGCGAGCCCCCCTCCTTGGGCCTGTCCGAGGCGCTCTTGTCGCGCGGCTTTGCCCTGGGACGGTTGAAGACCGGCACGCCTGCGCGGCTTGATGGGCGCACCATCGACTGGGCCGCCCTGGAGAGCCAGAAGGGCGACACACCCCCGCCGCCCTTCTCCTATCTGACGGGTAGTATCACCACGCCGCAGGTGGACTGCGGCATCACCTATACGACCGAAGACACCCATCGCATCATCCGCGAAAACCTGCACCGCGCGCCGATGTACAGCGGTCAGATCGCCAGCACTGGCCCGCGCTACTGCCCGTCGATTGAAGACAAGGTGGTGCGCTTTGCCGACCGCACGGCGCATCAGATTTTCTTGGAGCCGGAGGGTTTGGATGATCCGACCGTTTACCCGAACGGCATTTCCACATCCCTACCGGAAGACGTGCAGCGGTTGGTGATCGCCTCAATTCCGGGCTTAGAAAAGACGGTTATCATCCGCCCTGGCTATGCCATCGAATATGATTACGTCGATCCGCGTGAGTTGCGGGCGACGCTGGAAACCAAGCGCGTCACCGGGCTGTTCTTCGCGGGCCAGATCAATGGCACCACGGGCTATGAAGAGGCCGCAGCCCAAGGTTTGATGGCGGGGCTCAATGCGGCCCTGCGCGCAGGCGGCGGCGAAGCCGATTTCACCTTGGACCGTAGCCAAGCCTATATTGGTGTGATGATCGATGATCTCACCACGCGCGGCACTAGTGAGCCCTACCGCATGTTCACCAGCCGGGCCGAATACCGCCTGTCCTTGCGCGCCGATAATGCCGACCAGCGCCTGACCAACCTTGGCACCGCCATTGGCGTTGTTGGTACGGTGCGCGCCCGCGTTTATGGCGAAAAGGAAGCGGCCCTGCTCGCAGCGCGCAGCCTTGCCACCGGCCTCAAGATGACGCCGACCGAGCTTGCCAAGCGCGGCATCACCATCACCCAAGACGGGGTGGCGCGCACCGCACTCGACCTGTTGCGCTTCCCCGATGTCAGTATCGAGCGACTCACCGGGATTTGGCCGGAGCTTGCCGATCTGCGTGCCGATGTGGTGGAGCAACTGGTGATCGACGCGGGCTATGCCGGGTATCTGGATCGGCAGGAGGCGGATATTCGCGCCTTCCGTAAGGATGAGGCGCTGAGCTTGCCGCTCGATCTCGACTATACCAAGGTCGGCAGCTTGTCTGCGGAAGTGCGGCAGAAGCTGATTGCCGCCAAGCCCGAAACCCTCGGGGCTGCGGCGCGCGTGCCGGGCGTCACCCCGGCGGCAGTGATTGCGTTGTTGCGGCATGTGAAGCAAAAACCGGTGGCGGCGTGAGCGCTTCGGGGGGAATCCTCAGCGATGTTTCACGTGAAACACGCGCGCGACTCGACACCTATGCCGACCTTCTACGAAAGTGGCAACCGCGCATCAACCTGATTGCGCCCTCCACCGTGGCCGATCTGTGGGTTCGGCATTTTGAGGACTCAGCGCAGCTTTTGCCGTTGCTGCCGCCGGGCACCACGCGCATTGCCGATATGGGCAGCGGCGGTGGTTTCCCCGGTTTGGTGTTGGCGATCCTGACCGGGATCGAAACCCATCTGATCGAGAGCGACAGCCGCAAGTGTATTTTTCTGCGCGAGGTCGCCCGGCTCACCGACGCGCCGGTGACGGTTCACACGAAGCGCTTAGAAGCCCTGCCCTCGCTAGACGCCGATCTTGTTACCGCCCGCGCGCTCGCGCCGCTGACGGATTTGCTGACCTATGCGCGTCGCGTGGGGCGTCCCGTGGACGCAGGCGGCTGGCAGGGATTGTTCCTTAAGGGTGAATCCTGGCAGAATGAAATTGAGGCGGCTCAGCCGCTCTACCGTTTTACGCTGGCGACCACGCCGAGCCGCACCCACCCGTCGGCCATGATCTTATCGATCAAGGATGTTCATCATGTCTCCTGAATCCGCTTCGGCAGTTCCTCCCAGCCCCTTGGGCCGGGTGATTGCGATTGCCAACCAAAAGGGCGGCGTCGGTAAAACCACAACGGCGGTCAACCTCGCGACCGCGCTGGCAGCCTGCGAGAAGCGCGTGCTGGTGTTGGATCTTGATCCGCAGGGCAACGCCTCCACCGGCTTTGGCATCGACCGGCGCTATCGGTCGGTTGGGGCCTATCAGGTGATGACCGATGGCGCGAGCGTGGCCGAAGCGGCCGTGGGTACGGAAGTGCCGGGCCTTAGCCTCGTCACCTCCTCCGTCGATCTTGCGGGGGCCGAGTTCGAGTTGGTCGATCAGGAAGGGCGCGAGCACCGCTTGCGCGACGCGCTCGATCAACAGCCACTGCCCTATGATTATATCCTCATCGACTGCCCGCCGTCGCTGGGCCTGCTGACGCTGAACGCGCTGGTGGCCGCCGATGCCGTGCTGGTGCCGTTGCAGTGCGAGTTCTACGCGCTCGAAGGCTTGGGCCATCTGCTGCGGACGGTGGAGCGGGTGAAGAAGAGCTTCAACCCCAACCTCACCATCCAAGGCATCGTGCTGACCATGTACGATAAGCGCAATAATCTGTCGGATCTGGTTGCCTCGGACGTGCGCGAGCATATGGGCAAGCTGGTCTATGACGCGATGATCCCCCGCAATGTTCGCGTGTCGGAAGCGCCCAGCCATGGCAAGCCGGTGCTGATCTATGATCTCAAGTCCCCCGGCAGCCGCGCGTATATCGATCTTGCGCGGGAAGTGTTGAAGCAAGAAAGTGAATGGGTCGCGGCATGATCGACGATAAGGCAAAGAAGCCCCGGCGTTTGGGCAAGGGGCTCTCGGCGATTTTTGGCGACGATGAGCCGGATCAAGCGGGCACCGAGGGCAGCACCGGCACGCCGCCGCTCCCCCGCAGCCTGCCCATCGCCTACCTCACGCCGGGCCGCTACCAGCCGCGTCGGCGGTTCGAGGCGGAGGCGATGGAGCAGCTTATTATCTCCGTGCGGCAACAGGGGGTGGTTCAGCCCCTGATCGTTCGCCCGCTGGGGGATAATAAATACGAGATCGTTGCGGGCGAACGCCGTTGGCGCGCGGCCCAGGCGGCGCAGCTTCACGAAGTCCCGGTCGTCATCCGCGATATGACCGACCGGCAGGCGCTGGAAGTCTCGCTGCTGGAAAACATCCAGCGGCAAGATTTAACCCCGCTGGAAGAAGCCGAGGGCTATCGCCGTTTGATGGATGAGTTTGGCCATACGCAGGAAGTGCTGGCCAATCACTTGGGTAAAAGCCGCAGCCATATCGCCAATATGCTGCGCCTGCTGAACCTGCCGGAAGTGGTGCGCGAGCTTGTGGAAAGCGGCTCGCTGTCCGCAGGTCACGCCCGGGCGCTGCTGACACTGCCGAACCCAGAAGAAGCCGCCGAGCAGATCATCGCCAAAAAACTCTCGGTTCGCGCGGTGGAGCAGATGGCCCAGCGCGCCAAAGAAGGCCAACCGATCTTCGCCCCGCCCGCCCCTAAAGTACGCCGCCCGAAAGCGGCGGTCGGCGGTGTGAAAGACCCGGACACGTTGGCGCTGGAAGCCGACCTTGCCAACAAGCTCGGCGTGCCGGTGGAAATTCTCATGCAGGGCGAAAGCGGCCAGTTGGTGCTGCATTATGCGTCGTTGGAACAGTTGGACGATTTGTTGCAGCGGATTCGGTAAAGACCGGCAAGGCCCTGACCTAATCTTCCTCCGGCGGAGCGAGAAGCCGAACGATCGTCGCCTCCGGCTGGTTCGGGTTATTGTCCAAGACCAAGCGCCCGCTGGGGAGCAGCCGCAGCGTCACGCCCCGGCTACACCGCCCCTGGCACGGCGCGGGCAGTACTCTGATCGGCGGATCAAGGGTGGCCAGCATCGGGGTCAGCGCTGCCAGCAGTTTCTCCGATCCGCGCCCGGCGCAGGACGGGCGGTCCCGTCCGAAGCGCCTATTCACGCAGACGAGAAGGGTTAGCGGCGGCGGTTGAGGCGGTTCCATTCCAACTGGTCCGGTGTCAGGCGGAAGCCGATCAGCACTTCATAGGCATCGCCGAACTCCCCCGCTTTGAGGGGAATGCGCTGCTCCAGCTCATCGAACAGGCCGATGCGGGCGCTGTTGATGGGGTAGTCGGCGCGCAAACTGAAATCTTGCTGGGCGATGATCTCGCGGTTTTTATCGAGGATGCTGACGAAATAGGGCAGTTCGGCAAAGCGCGGACCATTGGCCGCAGCCCCGCGTTCGGAGGTGATTTCGATCCGCAGATCGACCATCACGGTGCGAAGCTTATCTTCGTAGAAGCACGACCCGGAGAAACCGGCGACCTCGGAGAAGGACTGCACGTCCGTAACATCGCGCCCGCCCCCGTCGCGGAACACGGTCAGGCGGGCAGCATCGGCGAGAATGCCGACGCGCGGGCAGGGCGGCACGGTGGAGGCGGTTTTTTGATCGGCGCAGGCCGTCACCAGCAACGCCATCCCCAGAGCCCCAAACCGAAGAGCCGAACCCACACCCATGCTGAACATCCCTTTTTTTGAAACCATCGCCCCTTACATAGCAGCCCGCGCGCTTGCTTCCTACTGCGGCGAGTGGGGGTTAGGCTTGTCCTGATACACGAAAGAGATTTAGGGTGCAGCGGGTTTCAAGGATAGGTGTGATGACAGAGTCTCTTCCGCCGCTCACGGTTCTGCTGGCAGGCCCGCGCGGCTTTTGCGCTGGGGTGGACCGGGCGATTCAGATTGTCGAACAGGCGCTGCTGAAGTTCGGCGCGCCGGTCTATGTGCGCCATGAAATCGTTCATAACCGTTTCGTCGTCGAAAGTCTCGAAGCCCAGGGCGCGGTGTTCGTGAAAGAACTCGATCAAGTGCCCGATGATCGGCCGGTGATCTTTTCGGCCCACGGCGTGCCGAAGGCGGTTCCGGCGGAAGCCGAGCGGCGGCAGATGATTTATCTCGATGCCACCTGCCCGCTGGTCTCCAAAGTGCATCTCGAAGCCGAACGGCACCATGAGGCGGGTCTGCATATTCTGCTGATCGGCCATAAGGGGCACCCGGAGGTGATCGGCACGATGGGCCAACTGCCGCAAGGCTCGGTCACGCTGGTAGAAGACCTCGCCCAGGCCGTGAGCCTTGCCGTGCCTGATCCCGAGAAGATCGCCTATATCACCCAAACCACCCTATCGGTCGATGACACCAAGGAGATTGTGGCGGCGCTGGAAACGCGCTTCCCCGCTATCCAAGGCCCGCGCAAGGGCGATATTTGCTACGCCACGACGAACCGGCAAGCGGCAGTGAAAGCGATTGCCGAACAAAGCGAAGCGCTGCTCGTCATCGGCGCGCCCAACTCCTCCAACTCGCGGCGGCTGGTGGAAGTGGCGGAACGCTCCGGCTGTCCCCGCGCCGGGCTGATCCAGCGGGCGAGCGAGATCGATTGGGCGGAGTTTGCCGATATTCACACCTTGGGGCTGTCAGCGGGCGCATCCGCCCCGGAAGTGCTGGTGGATGAGGTGATCGCCGCCGCGCGCCAGCACCGCAATGTCACCATCCGCGAGATCCGCGTGACCGAGGAAACTGTGACCTTCAAACTGCCCAAGGCGCTGGTGGGATAATTCCGAATGGCTGTTTATACCGATATTCCCGATGAGGAATTGCGCGCCTTTGTGGCCGATTACGGCATTGGCGAGGTAACGTCCTATATGGGCATCGCCGAAGGGGTGGAGAATTCCAACTTCCTCATCAACACCACCGAAGGCCGCTATATCCTTACCCTCTATGAAAAGCGGGTGAACCCCGATGATCTGCCGTTCTTCATTGGGCTGATGGATCATTTGGCCGCGCGGGGCCTCTCCTGCCCGATCCCGCTGACCACCGAAACCGGACAGCGTTTGCGCGTGTTGCGCGACCGTCCCGCCGCGATGGTCAGCTTCCTTGCGGGCGTGTGGCCGCGCCGGATTTTGCCGGGGCATACGGCGGAACTGGGCGAGGCCTTGGGCAAGCTACATAAGGCCGGGGCGGATTTCCCCTTACGCCGGGTCAACTCTCTCTCGGTCGAAGGCTGGGCCAAGCTGATTGCGGCAACGTCAGATCAAGCCGACTCCGTGCGCCCCGGTCTGGCGGCGGCGCTGGCGGAAGAATTCGCCTTCCTGCGCGCCCATTGGCCGAAAGGGCTGCCGGAGGGGGTGATCCACGCCGACCTGTTCCCGGACAATGTCTTTTTCATCGGCGACAAGGTGAGCGGGCTGATCGACTTCTATTTCGCCTGCACCGATGCGCTGGCCTACGATCTGTCGATCTGCCTCAACGCCTGGTGTTTCGAGGCGGACGGCAGTTTCAATATCACGAAAGCGATGGGCCTGCTGCGGCGCTACCAAGCCGTGCGTCCGCTCACCGACGCCGAGATCGCCGCCCTGCCGATCCTCTGCCGAGGCTCCGCCTTGCGCTTCCTGCTCACCCGCCTCTACGATTGGCTGAACCGCCCGCCAGGGGCATTGGTGAAGCCGAAAGACCCGATGGAATATTGGGCCAAGCTGCGCTTTCACCAGCATGTCAGCGATGCGGTGTCTTATGGGTTGGAGCGGGTTTCGTGAGCGAGACGGAACCGCTTGAAAAAGTCGCCCTCTTTTCCGATGGCGCGTGCAGCGGCAATCCCGGCCCTGGCGGCTGGGGGGTGATTTTGCGGTTTCGCGGCGTCGAGAAGGAGCTTTTCGGTGGCGAGCGCGATACCACTAATAACCGCATGGAAATGATGGCGATTATCCAGGGGCTGGAAGCGCTGAAACGCCCGGTCTCGGTGGATATTTTCACCGACAGCAAATATGTGATCGACGGCATCACCAAATATATGCCGACCTGGAAAAAGAACTCCTGGCGCACCGCCGACAAAAAGCCGGTGAAGAATATCGACCTGTGGGAACGGATGTTGGCGGCGATGAAGCCGCATCAGCTTTCTTGGAACTGGGTGAAGGGCCATAACGGCCACCCGGAGAACGAACGCGCCGACGCACTCGCCCGCGACGGGGTTACGCAACAACGCGGCGGCCAGCCCTGAGGCGTTGCAATGGATGACGCCCTCTATTCTGATCCCGAGCTTGTCGCGCTCTATGACGCGCTGAACCCGCTGGGCGAGGATTCCGAGTTCTATCGCCGCGCGGTTCCGCCCGCGCGGAGCCTGCTGGATTTAGGATGTGGGACAGGGCTTTTGACGTGCGACTTGGCCGCCGGTCTGGAGCGGGTTACGGGGGTGGAGCCGTCGCCAGCGATGCTGGCGGTTGCACGCGCGCGTCCCGGTGCCGACCGGGTACAATGGATCGAGGCGGACGCACAGCGCTTGGCCCTGGGCGAGCGTTTCGATCTGGTCCTGATGACCGGGCATGTCTTTCAGGTCTTTCTCGATGATGCCGCAATCGCGCGGGCGCTGCGGGTCGCTTATGAGCATTTGGCCCTTGGGGGACGGCTGCTATTCGAAAGCCGCAATCCGCTGGTGCGCGCCTGGGAAGGCTGGACGCCCGAGGCGTCGCGGACCCGCGTTAATGTCGCGGGTTGGGGCGCGGTGGAGGTTCATCATCGGCTCCTCTCGGTTGAGGCGGATTTGATCCGGTTCGAAACGGTCTATCGCGTCACAAAAACCGCCCAGACAAAGGTCAGTAAGAGTACACTCCGCTTCCTGCCCCAAGAGGCGATTGCGCGGCACCTGACGGCTGCGGGCTTTGGCGGGGTAAACTGGTTTGGTGATTGGACTGGTGGGCCGTGTATGGCCGACAGCCGGGAACTTATCGCCGTTGCAAAAAAGCAGATATGACGACTCTTTCAGACCTTGGTTGGACCAAACCGCTCGATGCGGGCTTTCGTGCCCTCGGCTCCTCGGGCCTTATCGCCGCCCGTATTGCTGTGGAGCATCGGCGCGGCTATGAGGCGCTGTGCGAGGGAAAGGGCGATCTTCGCACCGTGTCGGCCTTTCTGCCGGGGCGCTTGCGGCGGGAGTTGGGGGCCGAGGGCGAGAGCCTTGCGGTCGGCGACTGGGTCGCGCTTCTACCCGCCGAGAAGGGTTTGCACCCGATTGCGGCCCTGCTGCCCCGGCGCAGTGCCTTCGTGCGGAAAACGGCCGGCGAGCGGGCGGTTCGGCAGATCGTTGCGGCGAATCTCGATCGCCTGTTTATCGCCATGGCGGTGAGCGAGGATTTCAACCCGCGCCGTCTGGAACGCTACCTCACCGCCTGCGCTAATGCCGATGTGGCCCCCACCTTGCTGCTGACCAAGGCCGATCTTGCCGAGGATATGGACGCGCGGATTGCCGCCGTGCGGGCGGTCGCCCCGGATCTGCCGTGTCTGCCGCTGAGTCTGGTGACGGGCATGGGAATCGACGCGTTGCGCGCCACGATTCAACCGGGGGAAACCTTTGCCCTCGTTGGCTCCTCCGGCGTCGGCAAATCCTCGCTGGCGAATGCGCTGTTCGGCACCGACCGCCAGTCGGTCGGCGCGGTGTCTGATCACGGCAAAGGGCGGCACACGACGACGCGGCGGGAGTTGATGCTGCTTCCGGGTGGCGGTGTGTTGATCGACACACCGGGGATGCGCGAGTTTCATCTGTGGGAGGCGGAAGTCAGCGAAGGCTTCCCCGATATTGAAGACCTCGGCCTGGGGTGCCGTTTTCGCGACTGCCACCATCATCAGGAGCCCGATTGTGCCGTGCAGGCGGCGGTCACAGCAGGGTCGCTTGACCCCGCCCGGCTCGCGGCCTTTCATAAGCTGCAAGACGAACAGGATCAGGCCGCCCGCACGCGCCGGGAGAAAGGTTCACGCGGATGATGCGGACACTCGACCCCTACCTCGATCACATCAGCGCGTGTAACCGTTGGACCCCGGCGGACTATGTGCCGTTTCGCATCGGCCACCAGCGCTATGGCGCTGTGCGCCGCGACCGGCTGGATCGGTTGATGGTGGAAGACGATCTGCTGACCGTCACCCCCGACTGGGTCGAGTTGATCGCCCCGCCCGACCGGCTGG